>OGRO01000075.1_pt1 | contig 101270 bp, 101 predicted proteins | sample 1553451 | NCBI WGS metagenome assembly OGRO01 (sample SAMEA2580021, study PRJEB22360) | human gut metagenome | reverse complement strand
TTCTTATATGCTTGTAAGTACATAATTTTTGCAGTCATGACACAAGAAAAGCTCCTTCCTGTGAGGGAGCTTTGTCTACAGTCTGAGGCATCCTTTGCGGATGCCTTAAAATATTTTTATATTTCGCCATAAAATTACATTCTTTATAGTATGTAGATGCTGCGGTTTTTACAGAGAACAAGCGTCCTTTCGGACGCTTGTTTCTAAATCTCGATTTTATAAATTTTTCCGGCGTACTTATAATCTTCCGGTTTTAAATTGAACTTAATCAGCCTCTCGGTTATCATTCCGCCCCTGTCTTCGTCCTGGAAAGTTACGTAATATCCGGAAGTAACGTAGTATCCCATGGTATTACATCCTTCCTCTATTATTACCCTACATATTCTTCATACATCACCAGGTACTTTATCGGTGCTTTCGCTGCATTTTTCTTTTTCTCTTCATTCAGTTCCTTCGTCAGCTTATCGATCTTTTCCTGATAGCAAGCCATACGCTTTTTAAAAGTGTCTGAACGAAGGTCGTTATTGCAGACCGGACATCTGTTTGCATGAATGTAGGTCTTATTGATCTTTGAACCACATTTACGGCAGCCAATGAAATCAGCTTTCTGGTCTTTTACATTGTTATCCAGGCTGTATCGGATCTTCTTTTTACTTTCTGATTTGATTTTTTCTTTTAGTTCAATAATACGTTTTGTTTTATTGACAGACTCAAGATCACGGAAAGCTACATATCCGGTATAATTACGGCTCCACTCACTCCGTCTTCCTTCCAGAGTTGCTTCTGCTTCTTCATATCCGTTGAAGACTTTCTGTGGGCAGATGTGTCTGAATGGATTAATTCTGCATCCCATATTAGGAAATTCCGCGAGATTTGCATTGCTTCTTACAGCGTATCTGATCCTTTCCGCCGCTTCGTCTAATTGTTTCTTTTTGACATCGTTAAGTACTATACTTCCGCCGATCCAACTCATTTTATTCCTCCTATAATGTTTTAAAATCACGGTAATTATTTATCCGTTTCAATTCTCTGTACAACGCTCCGTCGGTGACATAAATATCACCTGTGTCATCAACCCAAACTTTATCTCTGGCAGTGCTAATGGTGACAAGGTTAGAATAATCTTTATCAACGGTTGCATCGTATTCGCTGTCTTTTTTGATATACAGCGTCAGGTCATGTTTTGTGCCAAATCCCCGAACTTCAAGTTCTTCGTTTGCTTTTAATTCATCACATTTATCGACAATGGAATCGATAGATGCATTTTGTAAAAGATATTTTCTCATTTATTTTTTCTCCGTTATATTTTTTTAATTTCCATGTAACATCCATTCATGCATTTATCGTACTGTCTGATATCGTATAGTGCCGAAAACGGGATCTGAATCATTCCTGTTTCCTTAAGGATATTTAGGTACTTGTCGATATCGAAATGCCCCTGCATAAAACCATATCCAGACAAAGGTCTTGTTCTTTCGCAGTCACACAATCTGTCATGGTACGTGATTTGGTTCTTCTTAAGAAATTTGACATACCTGTCAGACAAACCATGGTTTTCTTTTGGGTTGTTTTCACTCCATTCCGAAGAAAGAAACGATTCTCCCTGGAATAATTTCAGTTGCCAGAGTACCTCTCTTTTACTACGGATCCGTCTGGAAATTCCGTTAATTGCATGCATATAATCATCCATTGTTCCAGGTTCCCAATTCTTCCGGCTGATATTTTTGTGATCTTTATATTTCGTTGTGTCAATTCTCATAATATAAACCATTTATCTTCCTCCATTTTTCTTTGATTTGTAATACTATTATGAAAGAAAAACACAGAATAAAAAATGCGCCGGATATTGACCGGCGCATTACGTTTAGCATTAATTTTTGTTGACAGATACTTCTGTTGTGCATATTGCAAACAAAATCGTAAGAATGATGTATGCTCCTATGCCGTTTATTACAAATCCCGGAACAATATGGCTTGCGATTACAAGTTCGGCAAAGTTTGCAAAAATTGAGATGATGATTGCCACGATCATAAAAAACACGATAGCGCTCTTGGTAATGGATATTTCCAGCTTGTGGATAATAAAAATAAGCAGTTCTGCCAATAAGCCAATTGCTGCCCATGTAAGTACAAAAGTTACAGCTACGAGAGCCAGTGTCCGGTAAGAATCATAAGCGACTCTTTCAGGAAACAAAGCTGCAGCAATCCAGATAATAAACATTTCGATAAGTAATCTAAAAAGTTTTTCATATTATTTTTCTCCTATTTTGATTCAAAATATCTGATATTTGTAATCATATCTTTTTGAAGTTCCCAGAAAGTCGCCTGAACATAGCGGCCGTTAGTAAACCAATCATTCTTTCGCTTGACTACGTCAAAAATATTCTGCCAGCTTTTGATAATTGTGTTTTCTTTTTCTTCTGGATTCAGGGAATCGAACCATTCTTGTTTCCTGTTCCAGTCATCTTCGGAATAGCTGTTATCAAACCAGATATGGTTCAGAACATAATGCCAGCTGCCGTAATCTGATAAAAGAACGTTTTTATCATCGATCTCAAATTCAATACAGGCGTATTTTTTTCTGGAGTTCCAAGTCCCGTCGTTCTGAGATCCGGTTTCTTATGTTTCCAGTCTCTCGTATGCCAGGCCCACAAAGGAAGTTTCAAACCATCCGGATGCTGAATATTTCGTTTATCCATCTCAGCGGCAATCCAGAGATATGCGTCATGAAAATCATTGTAATACTCACTTTTCTCCGGATCGCAGGTAAAAACGCCGTCTCTTTCGAGAATATTAACAACCTCAACCGGCTGTATTGTCCACAATCTCATGTTTTCTCCTATTTGCTGTATCTTTTCCATTGTCTAAAAGAATAATATTGCACAGGTTCTATCGCATACGGTGCAATATCTTCACATTTTCTGGTATCAGGAATGTTCATTCCACGAAATTCAACCCAAATTCCATGTCTTTCGATTTCTTTATTTGAAATCATACCATTACTGTTTTTAATAAAAGATTCATCACAAAGAAAATATTTTCTATCATAACAGCAACTGCCTAAATCTTCATGACTTATCATATCCACAACAACTTTCGGAGCTGTATCTCCGCCGTATAAAACAACATCACCAATTGTAGGTATATATTTTTCCATATTATTTCCCTCCATTTTTCTTTGATGTAATTATTATGACAGAATAACAGGTATAAAAAACGCCGGAATTATACCGACGTTTTTCAACTATATTCAATTATGAAAAATTATGTTCCGCATATGAATAAAACGCAGAATCGCCGATGATAAGATGATCAACGAGCGGAATTCCCATAATATCCGCCGCACTTTTCAAACGTTTTGTTGTAGCGTTATCGTCTGCGCTCGGTGACGGATCGCCTGAAGGGTGATTATGTACCACCACGAAGGACGAGGCGCCTAAGAGGCATAAACGGACAAATACTTCGCGCGATCCCAACTGGGAAGCGTTGACAGAACCATGCGTTAGCTCAAATAGACCGATCGGCTTCATTTTGGTATTAGTGGCGATCAGCCAAACGTATTCTTCTGCCTTCCTGTCTGCGTGAAAAACATCTTTCATCATCCGGACGATATTTTCAGGACAGTTTAGATTGTTGATCTCGTAATTGCTGCTATTTTCCTTTACCACAGCAGTAATTTTATCGTCAGTCAATTCTGTGGTATATCTTGTAATCCTCATGTATTATACCTCGTTTCCGTTTTTGTCAGTAATGTTCATAATGTCCGACAAATATGTGTAGTGAAAATTCGTAGTTTCATCATATTCACCGAACATCTTTTTCGATTTTTCTCTTGCTTCCTTCGGGGAATCTGCTTCTACGCGGACATCAACCTGCGCAGCAAATGTAACGGTATATATTCCGGAAGACGCATTATTGGATGAATCCAAGAAAGATTCGTATGCTTGATATAAGCGGCAGTATTCCGGATTCTCCGGTGTGAATTCTCTGATCGTTGTATTTGCGCGATCCATAACGCCTTCACTGACTTCATAGATATTTTGGGTTTCAATGTCGTAAAACAGCTGATATTCTGTATAATCACAAAACATCACGAAGTTTTCTGAAGTGAACCAGTTTTGATTTAACATATTGTTTTTCCTCCTAATCCCAGTTGATAAATTATTTAATTTCTTCTTTTCGATACCGACCCCATGAAGTAATTTCATCGGGATATTGACGGTGTCTCTATTATCCTAGATTGCAGCCAGATCCAGCCTAAATGTAAAATACTTCTCCGCTTTTACTAATAGATATTCCACATTCCGCAAGGTCTTCCTCCGTGGCTCCAAGTTCACGGTACACCATCTCAAGCCATTTCTGCCCATCGGTGTATTCGTTGAAAGTTGTGTCAGCCAAAAGAACAAGAGCGTTGTACAGCAGAGCTTTTGTCCTTTCGTTGAAATTATTTGTTTTTGTAATTGCGGCATTGTCAATAAAGGTGTTTTCCTGCCGATTTTCATAAATAGATCTACACCAGCCCTCATTTTTCAGATTCGCGACCACCTTTTCTGCGTTGTGGCAGTAGTACCTTTTGTGGCCTATTTCTGGTGAGTCTTCTGTTGTGTCCTTCCATTTGGTAACGATAATCATTCCGCATGTTATCCCGTTAGCATTGTATTGTGTGCCTGCAAAATAAGCTGTGTATAATTTGTTTTTACTCATATTAAATTGCCTCCTTTTTTCTTTGCTGTGTCATTAATATGACAGATATAAGATGGTAAAAGAAAACGCCGGCGCAAACCGACGTTTTTCAATCCTATATCCAGCCTTCTTTTTTCAGCTGTTTTTTATTTTTCCTGCAATCGGAGCACAACTGAAGATCCTTTCCGACACTCCAGCCGTCACTTCTTGCAATGCGGGTCATGCGTTCCTTCGAGCAGATTCTTGTTCTGGAAATACAATTTCCGCAGCCATCACATACAATCTCAGTGCAAAAAGCCATTTGTCGCCTCCTCAGGTTAAGTTAACTCTGCCGAAATAAGAGAACATTTTATCAATATCTCTACTTGCGTGATATCTTGTAATATTACTCCCGATTATGACTTTATCACCAAAATCTTCTCCCATGATCAAATTGCATTGTGAAGAGATTCCGGGATAAGGTGCAATCAGATAAAATGAAGCGGTTTTACCGAATTTAGAATATAATTTTCTTAAAAGATCTGCGTTTGGGCATCCAGTCCTATCCCAGCTTCTCAAGTCATCTTCGGTAAGCATCGGATTAACAAGAAATCCAACCCTTACATTTTTGTGTCTGGCTTCATCAACAATATTTTTTGCTTCATCAAACAATCCATCGTCATAAAATGTGAATTTTCTACCGTTAAGGTTTTGCGCTTGATGACTGGTGCCCGGCACATGACAAAATTCATACGTTGTATCGTCGTTGTTTTTCATTTTTGCAAAATGATTTAATTCTTCAATCATCATTTTTGTGTTTTCTACCGAGCTCTCAAGCAAATAAATAATAATATCCATATATTTCCTCCTGAAATTTTGAAATAAGATAAAAATCGTTTTACTTCATCCCTGGAATTAAATAAGAAAAATTTATCAGAAATTATTTTCTCATAATCGGCATAATATTTTTCTTTAATGGATTCTATGTCATCTTCGTCCGATATATCATAAATGATATGCCGCAAAAATGGAATTCCATCAATTTCACAGAATACGACGCAGTATCTCTTATTGAATGATTCTAAAATTGTGTGATTTTCCTTTTCAAATTCCCATTAGCTAATTACACATAATATGTTTTCATTATTTTTCTCCTCAATTTATATATCTTGCTATTTGTATTATAACAAAATGAGGACATTTAGCAAATTTCTACATAGAAATTCACCATTTTATTTTTTGCCCGCAATTTTCGCAAATTTCGACAAATCTGCCGTTTACAACTCCAAGCGCCTTTTTACATCTCGGGCAATGCCAGTAGCTATATCCATTCAGTGGCTTTTTCCGGTATCGTTTTGTCGTCGTGGCTGATTTTATAATTACGGATTTCGAATCTTTCCATATAAAATTTTTCGCACATGTCTTCGCTCCACTTAAAGTTTAATGCCATTTTCTGCCGAAAATTCCTGAAGCTTATCTACTGTTTCGGAAAGATATTTGGTCGCTTCTTTTGTTTCTGCATAACGTTTCACAGTGACTGCTCGCAAATAAGAATCGTATAATTGATTCCATTTATCTGCGATTTCTTTTGGAAGCGGTTTATCAAGCACGAATACGATCTTGTGCAGAACATCGTCTCCTGCCAGCCAGGTTTTCATTTTTCCATTTTCCCATATTTGCAAAGTCGGATAATTCGGAGATTCCAAAACCTGCTTAATAGCAAGTCTGATATCCATAAGATCTGTACTGACGCAGACAACGTCGCAGCTTTCTTTGCCTTCTGATAACAATATATAAATTTCCATACAAAATTCCTCCTACAAGATTCTTTATATCTTTATTATGACAGATTTGATCCGCGCCGCATAACTTCTGCATAAAAATTTCATATGCCGAAGCGCTGCGAAATGTTCCGTCCGTGTCCCGTTTCTTCTCATCACACATACACCTCTTCGTTTTCAGATAAAAATAATCCGGGCCATCTGACCCGGATTATTTTTACTCATTTTCACTTCTATTAATTATATCCACGATATCGCCAACATGAATGTGATAAGGATGAACCGCGGCACTGTAATTTTCAAACATTTCGACAGCTTTTTCTTTTGCTTCTTCTACTGAAGATGCCTTGACTGGAATGTCAATTCGAGTGGAAAATGTAACAGTGTACGTTTTTTCGCTGCTATTTTGGCGGTTTTCGTACAGCATTATCAACTCCCCGTAGTTTTTAGCACCTGGCATAAGCTCTTTGATATTTGAGCCGTCGTGATGTTCCGTCACTACATAGATGTTTCTGGTATTGATGTCGTAATAAGCGCGACACTCCGTTTCATCGATAAACATTGTGTAGTTCTTTTCATCGAACCAATTCTGATTAAACATAATTTTCTCCTTCTTTCTTTGTCTGGTGTTATTATTATGAGTGAAAAAGTAAATAAAATAATTCTTATACAGTTACAGACCATACGTTCGATTAGTTGTTCTCAAGATATTCTTCCGTCCGTATCCCGTCAATTTCCCTCCCGGTATCGTTTGCAGAAGTAGCAGTGGAATGATTTTTGATACAGCATTATTGCGTTCGCGAATAAAAACTGTGAAATAAATGATAAACGGTGAGGATATGAGGTATATGCGTTTGGGGCAAAAACGGCAGATGAATGGAATATTTTGTGTATTTGTCGCTATCGCATATAAAAAAATCCGAACCAGGAGGTTCGGAATTCTTTTTACTAATTTCATTCCTCTTCGGAATATTCTGATAAAATTTTCTTTAGATAATCTTGTGTGTCAGTCTTTCCAGAAACAGTACAGACAGTTGTGTGGACATTTCTGTCGCGGTCTGTTCAAGAGCTCTGTCTTACAGGACAGACAGTGACAGCCGTTTCTTTTCTGAGGGTTTACGGTCATATCGGCTTCATAGTCGAGTCCCATTTTGTAAATGTCTTCATGACTGACGCAGCCCTGGATGTAGAAGGTTTCAGGAAACCATTCTGCAAGTTTGTCTTCTGCGCATGTGGCAAAACGCATGCCAGTCTTGGCAAGTGCTTTTCCAACCAATTCAATCTGGTCATCATTTGGGGAAAATCTTCCGCCATACATCGGTTCAAATCCTTTGGCTCTGTAGCGTTCTCTGACGTGTGGATATTCATCTACGATGCTCATGCGATGACTTGTGATGCCGGTTTTAAGTGACTGGAAGTAATCGAGCATGTGCAGGACTCTGTCGACTCCTTTCTGTGTCGGAAACACAGGATCGACTCGCAGCACTACGTCGCAAAGGTCAGGGCAGATGTCGATGAGATGCTTTGTGTTTTCAAGCTGCGTCTTGTAGTCAGGCACGTTTGGTTCCATGACGGTTCCGCCCCATCCTGTGCAAGTTGCGTGTAAGATAATCGGTGTATTTTTCGCCACATCAAACACAGCCTGCGTGAATGCGTTTGTGATATTTTTCGTGATGAGAATTGCACCGTCCATGTCTGTCAATCTGTCTTTCCAGCGAAGGTCGATTCCGGCGTCGCCGTGTTCTGTTATACCGATTTTCATTTATTGCTGTCCTCCTTTTATCTTAGATATCCTTATTATGACAGATTTCGGTATTTGAAAGACGCCATTCATAATCGTGCATGCGTTCGATTAGTTGATTTTTGTATGTTTCCGTTCGTATTATATTTATTACCGATATAGTATCGTTACGAAGTAGTAACGAGATATAAATTGTCCCGCTTATTCTGACTGCTCCCACGGGCAAGCCCGTGGGGTCCCTGATTGTCAAATGTAGCTTGTAATCGTACATCATTTGCAGGCTTTGGAGTTACAAGTACAAATCTATTCGGATCAGAACTTTCATTAATAACGAAATTCGAGATACTTTATCCCTCTAGGCATCATCCACGAAAGCAACAACAGATTAATTCCCGATCAGGTATCGCCTATGAATAAAAAATAGAAAAATGCTGCAGATATGGGATGATGTATGCGTTTGGAATGTAGACGGCAGATGAACGGGAAGTATTTTGTATAGATCAACGTTGTCAACAAATGAAAGGAATCCGGAGCCAGACGGCCCCAGATTTCTTTTTGTTCACTATTCAGTTTTTTGTGATTTTAACGCTGTTTCATATTCCTCGACAGTATATTTTGTTAAAATTTTATCCTTGGATAAGCCAAGGTCAATCATATTGAGGATTGCTTTATTGGTGACTTCCGCTCTTTCCTCTTTTAAAAGCTTTCCCATAACAGTATCCATCTCGGTTTTTCCTCCTTCAGATGTCTTGAGAAAATTAACCCTCTTAGATAACGCAGGAAATTCTTTGGATTCAAACTGCGTTTTTGTGAAGAGCTCCATAAGATGAGATATTTTTGTTCCATCCTTGATCTTGGTGTTCACAAAAACTTCATGTAAGCCGTCATCGACAGTTACGCCATTTTCCCGGATTGTTTTATCGACATGATAGATCGTCTTGTTATATCCAAAGATATCGAATTCTGTAATGTAAACTACGTATACATCAACAACATCTCTGAATTTGTCTCCGGGATTGCTTTCTCTGACGGTAACACTGGCGGCGTTGAATCTTGCTCTTCGAAGATGATCGTCATTGTCGGCTCGCTGAATCTCAATATTGCACTTGGATCCATCTCCCATTGTGCACATGGCATCCAGACGGACACCACGGCCATAAAGGTTGCTGATGGTTCGTTGCGTAATAACGGTTTCTACCACAAGATTTTCGTCTTCCAGGATTGTCCTTAATATTTCCTGTACTGCCGGAATATCCTGTGCCACGGCTTCAAAGAAAACATCCTCGAGGAGTCTCATTTCCTGTACTGCATCAATTTTCTTTTGTAGTTCCATATTCAGTTTCCTTTCTCATTATACCACAACTACATGGAATTGATAAATTATTTTTGCTTTTTGTCCCTCCTTCTATCTTGAATACTCTTATTATGAATGATTTCCGCATTTGAAAGATTTTGTTCATTATTCTCGCACATACGTTCGTTTAGTTGTTCTCCATATACTATAATCGATTGTAATAGTAGTACCATTCCGCAGGCGTTTCCCGGATATGTCCCGTTTATGCCCGGTTCGCGTATACTAAAGGATAAACGTTGCGAAAAAAAGCTATTCGATGCCGTGGTGTATGCGTTTGGGGCAAAAACGGCAGATGAACGGGACAATATACGGCACATTTGTCGAAAAACATTTTATGAAGGGGACAATAAGTTGTCCTTTTTGTTCTGCCTTTTTTGACGAGAGGGACAATACATAGTTCCTTTCGGAGAATATGCGATGGGAACGTGGGCGGAAACTGCGTATAAAAGGGACAATATATTATTCCGCTTATGAAAAGAAACGCGTATAAAAGGAATATACTATTGTCCCTTTTGTTACGCCGTTTTTATGTGGTCTGCGTATAAGAGGGACAATATATTATCCCTCTTTTTATGCGGTCGCGTGGGGAAAAGACGGAAAAAGGATACGCTGAAAGGGACAATATTATGTTCCTTTCAGTGAAAGAAAAGCGTATAAGGGGACAATATTATTGTTCCTTTCACGGAATATGTGCGTAAGAGGGACATTATATTATCCCTCTTATTACGCCGTTTTTGAGCGAATCGTGCATGAGGGGAACGATATTATGTCCCTTTCAGATAAATGACGGGAAATGTATTAAAGGGGCAATATATTGTCCCTCTTGTGAAATACGCGGGGAAACGCAGTAAAAATGAGGGGGACATAATATTGTCCCTTTCGCGCAGATAAACAGTGCATAAGGGGGATAATATATTGTCCCTTTCGGATACGGAGACATAATAAGAGGGACATATTATTGTCCCTTTCTTTGCGCCGTTTATGCGCGGAAAGCGGATTGGGGGCAATATATTGGTTTCTTTGTGTATACGGACAGCGAATGAACGGGACAATATTGTATCCCTTTCGGGGTTTTTGCCCTCTTTTTTCGCTGCGGACAGGATAACGTATTGTTCGTTTTATGCGGAAATGCCGGGAAATGCACAGGAAACGCAGGTGATATTTGATATGGGAATGGTGTATACGTTTGGAGAATAGGCGGAATGGTACGCTCATTTGATATGGGAATGATGTATGTATAGGGAGAATAAGCGGAAAGTGAACGGAACTTTGGAATCCTATACCAGGCGTTCCATTGCTTTTCCGCTATTTTTTATCCGGAAGGGCAACCATCGCTAAAAGATCCGGTAATGTGCCGTTATCGAAGTTTATGCATATAGCCTGCGGATATGCAAAAAAAAAAAAATCGGGAAACGATACGGGAATGAGCGGTACGTTTTGACGGAGGAGACTGCGATAAAATGCGAAAACGGCAGATTATCGGCGTTCCTCTTCGTTTTCCGTATTCGAAGATATACGTAGATGAATACTGGGGAAAAATATAAAAAAATGATCGGTGAACGCTTTGATTTATGATAGTGAGATATGCAGATGAAGCATGGACGGCAGATTGCGCGGTCGGGGGATTGTTATACGCGGGTGAAATGTTGACGGGACATTGACGGGATACGGACGGGGCGAAAACGGATTGGAAACTTATACCAGATTCCAAGTGGCTTTTTCGCAACTATTCTGTTATGTTTCCATAACACTCATTATGGAATTTGAAAAAATGACACTAAAAACCATATTTTTTTTATAAAAACAATACAGTATACTAGGTTAATTTTTGCACAAAGCGCCATAAGCCTTATAAATTCTGGGTTTATTTGCGATAACCATCTTCCATTTTCGCTTAAAATAGCGGTAGAAACCGCTATTTTGTTTCTATATATGGAATTCTATTTTAAAACGGAATTTTCCCTAGATTATCTGATTCTAGTATCAAAAATATCTATTTTTTATTGTTTTTTATGTCGCAAGATGCCTTTTTCATTATTTTAAGAGCTGTTTAAGCTTTGTAATTTCCAATTTTTATCGAACATATATTCTTTTCAAATTCCATAACGGAAAATCTTTCAGTCGCAGTTTTCTTTCATAATAATTACACATAAATAAAGGAGGTATATCATAATGGGTTATGCTATTATAGGCGTTGGAAAAATATGTTCCATGGCAAAAATGAACGCGGCATCCGAACATAATCTGCGCCAGACAGATGTTCCGAATGCGGATAAAAACTTAGAACACTTAAACGACGAACTTATATCTACAAATGGAAAAAGCTATACGGAATTGTTTCAAGAAAAAATAAATTCTCTTGAATATTATCAAAATCACAAGCCACGATCGAATGCTGTTCTTGCTATAGAAGTCGAAATGTCGTTTTCTCGGGAAGATAAAAAGAAAATCGATATTGAAAAATGGAAAAAAGACAACGTTGAATGGCTCAAGGGATATTTTAATAAAAATCCTCTTGTTTATGGTGATAATGTAATCAATGTAGTGTATCATGGCGATGAAACCACCCCTCACATTCATGCAATCGTTGTCCCCATAGATGAAAAAGGACACTTGAATGCTTCGGCATATATCGGCGGACCTCGTATGATGCGTGAGCTACAAACATCTTATGCAGAGTGCATGAAAGAACGTCATGGACTCGAGCGCGGCACCGAATATTCCGTGGCAAAACACGAGCAGGTGAAAAGTTTTTATACCGCATTAACAACCGCCATGGAAGAACGGACGGCTCCGGAAATTCAGCCTGGTGAAACTATCGAGCAGTATCAGAAACGCGCTGCCGAGGTTATCAAGGAAATCAATACCGAGAAGTTTGCCCTCAAAAAACAGATGGAAAAAGAACGTATTGAAGCTGTTAATAAGGAACGTTCCAAAAGTCTTTCTGCCAACGAGGGGCATAAACGTAATATGAAACAGCTTCATAAGCTTGAAAAGGAGCATGATGAGTTGGTACGCGAGTACGGCGAAATACCGCTTATTAAACAGAAACTGGAAACCGTGGAGAGTTTGCGGGAAGCATTCAACACATATCCTGATGAACAGGAACGTGAACGCGTAAAACAAGACATGAACCGGTACATCACGTTTGGTCAAAAAGAAAGAAAGAAGAAAAAAGAACACGATCGTGTCAAAGAAAGATAATAAAATGACCGCACCTCGTTTTGAGAGAGCGGTCATTCTGATTTATGAAATTATACTATTAATGATTGTACATAGATATAGTCTTCTTCTATATACCCTCGTTCACATATAGATTGCATCTGTCTGATATAATATCCATTTTTGTTTTTTCTGAATTCAATCGTATATCTTCGATGATTATCTTTTTTGATAAACCCATAAATTGCGCAAACATCTTTATTTACCAAGTCAGCATAAGTCGCAACACAATGGTGCATTTCTACGCCCTCTTTTATTATCTTACGTTTTGTTTTAATCCATGTAAATTCGTCTGCAGGTAATAATTTTTCTAATTCCCTAAACTTTGTATTCTTTGGAATTGTGATTGTCGGAGTGTATTTGTTTTTTATAATTACAGCATAGTCATCATGGAGCTCTTTCATCTTTTTTGCGCTTGTAAATGTCAAACGTATCTTTTTGTGTAGTGTATGACAAAAATTAATATAATCTTGTACTGTATATCTTACCGTTTCTTTTGTCACTTTTTGGTTTTTGCCATAAATACTTATATTCTCCCAATAACTGTTTTCATTAAAACGGCTCATTAAGATTTCTATAAATACGCAATCTAAAACTGTAAGTGATTCCTGATGATTATTTAGCCAATTCCATAAAATAGTATATCCAGCAGGCTCAATTCTTTTTCGTAATTTAAAATATGCATAACAAATCTTAATATCTATTTTATTCCAAGGAATATCCTCTGTATTTTTATAATAAGACGTCATAACCTCTTTTAAAGTATGTTTGCCTTTGAATTCAGAGAGAGGAATCGGAGGAATACAAGAATAATATATATTATTAGTAGTAGTACTTCTCATAATCCTAAGTACATCCAGATAAATTTCATTATCCTCTGATAACGTTTCAAAATATGGATATAAAAAATCGGTAATCGTATTTCCATAAACAGAAATTAATTTTATAATTTCCTGTAAATTAATTGGAATTAAGGTTGATTTTTCTTTTATTTTCTTATAAAATCCACCGGTATTATAAAAATATACAATTTTATCCGATCTATCTTTTTTGTCATAAGTAAGTTTGAAATTATCTTCCCATTTAAACGAATCATATTTCGTCAAATAAATCGTTATAGCATTATTCGAGAATGAAACTTTTTTATAAAACGTTTCTCTATAAATTTCTATATTAGATTGCAGATTTAATGATTGTAATTTCTCTTTTTCTTCGAGAGATATCGGAAAATGATTTTGATAATAATCATATTGCTCCCATGATTCGTTATTAAAATTTTGCATATTACATCCGGAAAGCATAATACTGGCTATTGACTTTTTATAAGATTGTATATCATAATGATATTTACGAATCAAATCCAATGACCATCCCCAGGCAGAAAAAGCATACAATCCGTTTCTTTGTTCCTTAGATAACTGGAGAGCCTCCATTACATATGGCATAACTTCATCTATATTCGCATGTTTTTTGACTATAGCAGCATGCTTAAATAAATATGTAAAATCATCCAAATCAAAACCTATTGGACACTTTGCAATTGCTGCTTTTGCCTGTGTGAATGTTTCGCAATATTCATATACATCAAGTACTTCTTTGCAATATTCTGGAGATTCAATATAATTATAAATCTCTTCAAATTCCTGTAAAGAGACATAGTGAATTACAGAATCATTATATCCATATGCATGGAACATCAATGCAAAATATAATATCTCTGCATGATTATCTATTTTTACAGTAATTTCTTGTAATTCATCTGTATTTAGGCAGAATAGCTCTTCTTTATTGATACATTTAAGTATAAGATAAATGGAGTTTAATCTGTTAAGTGGTATTTCAGAGTTTTCAAAAAAAGCAACAATGTTATTTTGTTCTCCATAAATCTTTTTTAGTTTTTCAACTAATTTAATTTGTCCTTTGCGCATTCATATATTCCTTTTAATATGTATATTTACGTTATAAATTAAGCTATGTGATTTGCAAAATCACGATCGAAATGCTGCAATAAACACAGATGCAGTCACAATTGTCAAAACAAGTAAAAAGCAAATACCAATGAAAATATCACTCATTTCGCATCTCTCCATTCCGCCGCAGATTTCTCACCGCAGCCACATCTGAATCATCCGTTTCTGCATATATCGTGGTTGATGTTATATTCCGGTGACCGAATTGCTTTTGTACGAGGCTTATATCATGCGTTGCCTTCAAAAGAGACATGCCGCATGTGTGTCGCATTTTGTGCGGAGTGAACTTTTCTGCATTTGTTACCGCAGAAGCAGTAGCATATTTTTTGATCAGTATTTCCACTGATCTGACAGACATTCTATGTCCTTTGTTTTTCCCCACGAACGATAGCAGCAGCGCGTCTTCATTATCGGCAACAATCTTTTTGCGAACTTCAAAATAATTCAGAATATATTCTTTTGATTTATCTGAAAAATATACGATATTAATGTCGCCGCCTTTGCGCTGAACGGTCATGCGGCATCTCTGCAGGTCAATATCTTTGATATCCAGCCCAACTAACTCCGAAACACGCACGCCGGTATCATAAAGCAAATTTACGATAACGATATCCCTGGATGCCGTCATGATAGTATCACGGTATTTGATTTCCCGATCCGTAAGACCGTGCGCCGTATCTACTGAGTACATAAACTTTTTCGTATCCGTTTCATCCAGATAGATTCGCGGAGACTTTTTATGCTTCGGTCTGATCACGCCATCGACCGGATTAGCCCTCAATTTTCCGTTTTTGATAAAATATACGTAAAATGCAGAAATGGCCCGTAAATAAGCCCGTAAGGTCTCGTCATTGTCGCCTGCGAATCGTAGTGTATGCATAAAAGAAATGATGTCGTCGGAAGTTAACAATGCCAGATCACCGAAATCAATTTTCTTTGGGTTTTTCTGAATAATTTCGTTATCAGTTACCCATACAAAAAATGTATTAAGCTGCCGCGAATAATTTGCCAGCGTAGACGGGGCCCTGGATAGCGAAATCGCATTCATGTACTCGGTGACTGCCTGAGGAAGAGAGGTGGATAATTCCGTCACAACAGACATATTCTTTTTGTCACGTTCCTTAAAATAGTTTTTACCCATATCTGCGTACCTCTGAACAAAATTGCATTTCTTTATATAATTATTATGATAGATAAGTCAAAAACACGCAAATTTCTGCACAAAAATATCCTTTGGAAAAGAAGCAGAAACATTTTCCATATACGGATTTTGAGCAAATGCTTTAGAATTGATATAATGGATCAAGGCGATATGGGTTGTGTACATTTGTGATTTGATCGCGGGTCTGGCGAAAACGGCACGTTGGCGGAAAATGGTTTTTAACAGACGTGCCGGATGAAATATTCGTGAGCAAATAAAATATTCCACAAAGAATATAAATATATTCGAATGGAATATGAAAATTTCAATACGCATAAAAGTATGACCAAAGGAATGCAAAAATTCCAGCAGGCATAAAAAATCACAAATTCATATAATCCTAGTCAAAAGTAATATTCTTTTCGCAACTTCGAAAAGATGCGAACACATATTTGTATAAAAATACTCTCCCATTTTGCAGTTATATGTTATAATATGAGTTAAATCATTCATAATAAGTATATGAGGATAAAATATTCATTAGATAAAATCGCAACTATAATTAAAAAATTTGGAAGGAGACTCTATTTATGATTTCACCAAACTATATGTGTTCTGTAAGCCTAATGGATAATAAAACAAAAATAATGGGTAATATTGATTATGCAAATAAAATTGCAGAAATCACGAAAACATATTTGAGGCAAGGCTTAAGTTTATATGACGCCCAAGAAAAACTTAAAAACACGTTATTGGAAAAGTTTGGCGCGAATTGGTATGAGAAAAGTGGTGAAGCTGTTAATTTTATCATTGAAAATGAATACGCGAATGCTGAAAGAATAGCTTTGCCGGCATTTGACGTAAGACAATATGAAAAAGATAGAAAATTAAATGTTATGTATTGAAACAAAAAACAACCCTTCTCTCCTTCTTAGAGATTAAGGGTTGTTTTTATTTATTTTTTAATTAAGGCGCTGGTGAAATATAAGAACAACTATCGTAATAATCTCTGTGGCGAAGGAATACGTTTCCGACACCTTTTACTGTGGAGCAATCGATGGACCATGTCTGATAAGTTCCATCATATTCAAATTCACCGATATATAAAAGTGCGTGATTTCCGTTCGGATCATAATGCACTATGATGTCTCCAGGCAAATTCTTTGAAGAATCAAATTTTCCATTCAGCATAATTCGAAATCCATCTGTTGTATATATGCCACCCAATTCATCAATCCACAAATTTGATGTAAAACCGGAACAATCTGACAAATAACAAGGTCCGCTCTTACTTATTAAACAAGGTCCTTCCAAAGGACAGTTGTGATGTGTTTGGCTATACCCTATTTTCCCTACATAATTTAATCCCCTTTCCACAACACTTAATCGTTCTTCTGACAAACCAGGGTAATTTTCTCTAATCTGTTTCATAATCTCCTGCGTATCGGCAGATGTTAATGCCTGTCCGCCAAGCGTCGTCGTAAGATCAAAACCATACAGATCTTCCCAGTCCATGTTGTATTTAAGAAGTGTTAATTCAATATTCTCTTCGGTCCAGCCTTCCCAATCTTCTCTTTCATTAGGGTGTGTACATGCTGCATCAATATCAAAAATATCCTTTGCAGTTTTAAATACATTCGGGTTATCTACAACGAATTTATTGCTATCCTTGTGAATGAAACTACCATCTTCTACTTTTCCTGCAATCGTTACACCAGCCTCTTCGGCACCAACTTCCGCATCTGTAAAGCCATATATTACGCCGGTTATTTTTGCCTTCAGATGACCTCCGCAATAGCGCCCATGATGGTCTCCTACACATTCATGAGTCACATGATAAGTGCGGGATTCAACGTCTGTTGCCTGATACGGGTTTAATGCTATATGACCTTTTTCTGGATGTCCCGGACTAGCAGGCTCATCAATCACCCACTCTGGATTAGTATGTGTTCTTGTCTCTCCAACAATTTCTGTAGTGAGGATAAAATATCCCGCATCACTCCAAGAAAAACCTGTTACATATTCTTTGTCACCGGTCAAACTCTTAACAGCATCGGAAATTCCACTTTCGCTTGGCTCCGAATAATCTTCAATTTCGTCTGATTTACTGTCTTGAAGTTCAATTTTCCAACAAGCAGCGTTATCTGAGTTATAAATATTTCCAAATCCAGCAACGCTATCTGCAAAGCAATATTCTGTATTTATGATATTTTCGGATTCATCTTCATCAAATTCCATATTGTTTTTTCTTAATGGATATACGCCGCCGGCTGTATGGAGATTTCCGTCTTTGTCTTTTACAGCTATGCCATTTTTATCGTAATAAAAATTCTCGTAAATCTGACAACCGCCTAAATCATAATCGGGACACTGTGTTACTTTTACGGATGTGTTGTTTTCGCCATCGACGATCGTTGTGTCCGGATCAAAAGAATCTTTCGTTACTTTGGTCGGTAAAATGACGTACTGAAGATCAATGATCTCCTGATGAGACATATTGAATAGATCCTGCGCATAAGCAATCATGCTGTTCGAAGCCCATAATTTTATATCTCCATTAATTTTTTTATTGGATGCCGCAAATGTAGCTCCGGACTGTTTTGCATTTGCACTTTCACTTCCGTCTACAGCTTGTCCGTCATCGTGAGTATCCTCTGCTTCCGTACTGAACATTGTGTAAATATCTGCCATACAGATAATTTCCTTAATGTTACTGGTTCTTGCTGACCCATCTTTTGTTTTGTAAATCAGCTCTACACCACCGTTTATATTGTTCATAAATGAAGCTGTGTTATCATTCTCAAGGTCGAAATTACCGAACGGATTAGCCGTAAAACCAGACAAATTGTTCCATTTTACATTATGCTGTCCCCAGAAAATTCTCGGAGCGCCGCTTGCGGGCATATATTCCGCCGCTGTTTTGTAAGAAGATCCATATTTTAAATTATAATCAGTAAGGTCCACGCTTTCCGTATCATTAAGCAGACTATCAGTCCATTTAGTTTCCATTTCCTGCAAAGAATGCATTGTTTTATCCATTATTGGATCGCCAGTGCTATCTTCGTCATCTGTGGTTTCAAAGCCAAGAATGAAATCAATTGGAGCTGATATGATAACAACTGCTGCACCCATTATAAGAAAAGAGCCTCCAAGAACATAAATTAGTGTTTTTTTAATATATGCTTTTGCAAGAGAAACTGCCCCAATTAAACTAAAAACTGATTTAAACACATTACCCAGTATTTTTGTTGTTCTTGCGACAGCCTTGCCGAGATTACCAACCGTCCTTCCAATGAAACTATTCGTTCTTAAAAAACCAGGGGCAAAACGATTCCATTTTCCTGCCAAGGAGGCAAATCTTGCCTGGCGGGCATTTCTTCTGGCTTTTTGCCTATCTTCTCTCTTTTTCTTTTCATTGGTTTTCTTTTTCTCTTTTTTAGAATCCTTTTTATCTTTCTTTTCCCGATGATGATTTTTTAAATCATCTATTTTGCCGCCAATCTTTTTTGCTCCGGAATCTATTTTTCTGTATCCTTTTCCAAACGCAGTATCTCTCAAGAGCCTTGTATTGGCACCATAACCAATTAAGCGGCCGGCCCATTTACCAAGCTTGCCGATAACACGTCCAGTTGTGATCGCCATCAGCCATGCAGCTTTTACGGTCGATCGTACTGTTTGTACAGTTTGTTTGATATTCATGTATCCGGCGAGAACCTGACTGTCCTGTCCAAGTTTATGTGCAATCATGGAGCGAAGTGTTTTTCCTGTACTCACCGCACCTTCTGTGGATTTTCTACCTGTTCTATCTCTTCTGGCAATTTGATTGATTTGTTCTCCAATAAGCTTCATTTCGGCTTTAGAAATACTGCTGATTCCTAAAGCACGGGCTATTTCACTATAATCATTGCCTTTTCTTGCGCGGCGATACAATCTGTCAAATTTCGTTAAATCCCATACACCGCTTCTGTTGGAAGCCATCCCGCTTCTTTGGAGCATTTTATAAATATCCTCCATAGAAGCTCCTGCTTGTTTTCGAGAAGAAAAATCGATTCCAGCAAATCCTTTTGTTTTTAGCAGTTGATTAAGTTGTCCGTAAGCCCCGGTTCCGCTGTTTAATTCTCGTTGAGTCTTTCTGATCAAAGCATCTCGTTTGACAGAAGCAAGGTTGGAATAGCCAATATTATTAATGTAAGTGGATATCCCGGACATTTGAGCTTTTCCCTGTCCTTGCATTGACTCCCTATTGCCTTCTTCTATGGACCCCACAAAGACAGTACCAACAGATTTAATCATATCGGTAGCAACATTGCCTGTATATTTATTTACCAAAGTCAGTTTATTAAATTGAACGTTAGTTTTATCTCCTGTTGAATTTGAAGAAGGAAGCGTATAATGGTTCTGAGACTGTTCTTTGTAACTTAGCGCATCTTTGCGAGAGTCACCATTCTGCAACATTTTTAATCCAGAAGATTCATTCTTTGAATCAGTTTTTACCTCTCTATGATCCGAAAAAGCAGGTCTGTTTGTCTTGTCTGCTGCATGCAGTTGTTCCGCTTCTTTGACATCACCATAAGAAGAAAATAAGCTCGCTCCGGTTCCAACCTCGGTAACGGTTACATTTTCTCTGCGCTCTCTTCGATCGATCTGTTTCCGAATAGCTTCTTCTTTTTCTCGTCTGTCTCTTTCGTCTATTGATATACCTTCATTAGAATACGTCGTTGCATCATTATTTCGATAGGAAGTATTTTCTCCAGAACGATCCGTAGCGCTGCTTTCGGCCAGCGCCGAATGATCAAAAACCTCTTCGTTGTGAGATTCGTGTTCCGGCGTATTCTGTCTTTCAGCACTTTGTCCATTAGAATGAGAATTATCTGATTCTTCAACTTTGTACTCTTCTGAAAAAGATTCATCAGGTTTCGTATATTGTTCCGCCGAATCTTTTTTATGTTCTTCAGAATGTGAAGAATTCTCTTTATTGAATTCTCCAGAATACTCAGATTTTTCCTTATGTTCTTCTGAATGGGAGTTGTCAGGACGATCATCGGCCGATTTTTCAGTTTCGTACTGTCCAAATTCGCTATTCGCATCGATATCGCGCTGCTCAGGTTCGCTATCTGCTTCCGTGCCGCGCTGTTCCTCAATATCTGCATTATTTTCTATTTCTGATTTTTTCGGGATAGACGGCGCGTTATCGGAATCTTCTCTTAAGGATTCCTCTGTCGCTTCGGGCGCGTGTTCATCACCGGAATCAATGTTCTGATTCTCAACAGACGACCCATCAACGTATTCTTCCTGAACGGGAGGAACTTCCGGCGAAATATCAGGTTCTTTAATATCCTCTTCTGTCTGCGGAATATCGGTAGATTCAGATACTTCTGCTTCATTTCTTTCACCGGACGCAAAATCATTGTTATGATCTACAGCTTCCTCTGCAGCGACTTCATTCTCTATTTCATTGGATTTAACATTTTCAATACTCCGAACAACTTCTTCGGGATTGAAGTTGACTTCAAAATCCCTGCCCTGCTCAAAATCTTCTTCGATTAATTCCGAGGCATCCTCGGGAACCTCTTCAAAGGGAACGTCGATTGGGTCAGGCATGCCGTTAGGCCGTTCACCATCGGACGAATGTCCATGTTCCTGTTCGGATTTATTCTTTCTGTATTCTTCAAGAAAATCATCAACATCCAATGTGCCGTCGGCGATTTCTTTCTCAAGTTCGGAAATTTTATCGAAATCAGATCTTTTGATTGCAAGAATATAATGTCCGCCTCTATCGTAAAATCCATTAGCTATGATTTTTTTCTTTTCTTTTAACAGAGCTTTTGCTTCGTCCATAGAAAGCCCAGTTACGCTCAAAACATCATAATTATTAAAATGACCACGAATATCGAGTTTATCTTTCATGCTTTTATTGGTCAAAGCATTCAAAATAGTCACTCCAGTTACTTTTACAACTTCCGCAATCAACCTATTAAGGTCACAGACCACTTTGAGCATTTCTTGGTTCATTTTATCATCATAAACACTCATATCATCTTACCTCCTCAATGGAATAATTTTTGAACAGGTCTTTCTTTTGCACCGCTATCCTTTCGCGGTATTCATACAAAGAATTGATCCTGTCTGAAAAAGTCCTGATGATTTTATCAACGCGCTTGGCATCACATACCTTAAGCAGCTCTGCTCGAACGATTTCCGGCATCAGTTTTAGATTAACGAAGTCTATATTATCCAACTTTTTCGTCAGTTTTAATTGATCTTCGTGATAATCGCAAAATGGTTTGGAGAAATTATCTACCGTATAATTACACTCGATTGGCTCATCGAACCACAAAGAATTACCATTATCGAAAATCGGAGCAGGACCTAAATATTCTCCAGTCGTCGCATTCCTAAGAAAACCGAAATTTCCTAAATGTCTATCTGTGTTATTGATGATGTAATCGAATGCGATCATGTTATCAAGAAACTCTTTAACGTTATGCATTCCGAGTTCTTTGCAAACATATGTGAGCCTAATGTATCTTACCTCCTGCGGGTGTCCTTTAGGAATTAAATAAGAAGCCGGGACAAACTCCTGATTATCTTTCAGAAAGTTTTCGCATACGCTCGCCGGCTTATCTCCTACGAGTCCCAAAAAATAAGGAACTGCATTCAATACAGGAAAACACTGTGCGACTTTTGAACATGCAATTTCGTTATATGGTTCTTGAAAAAACGGTGCTCTCCCGAGCTTAAACAGATAATCCAGGTCGTTTATTCTTTTCCAGGCCTTTTCCGTAATGCCATTTGTGGTTAAGTCCGGAGAAATAAAATCATTGCCGTAAATTTCATTTTTCAACAGCAGATTTCCGACAGATTCCGAATAACCGTTTGCGCGGAAATCAACATCTTCCCATTTAACCGGATCTTCTTCTGTTTTTATCCAGTAACAGTCCGTTAAATTCACACAATGACATGATATGGACAATTCAAATGAACTGTTCTTTCCTGTAATTTCATACAGCTTGTCTATATGAGGCCTGCTTTGTGAAATGCATCTCTTTTGCAACCAGTCTTTTAACTGTTTTCCATCCGGATCCTGCATATTGTAAGGAAGCAGTTCGGGCGTAAATATTTCGCGCATTCGCACTACGTTATTTTTAGAAAGATTGAATGATAAAATTGGATCATTCTTTTTAAAAAGCAAATAATCCATGGTTTTTCCTTTCTGAAATTAATATTCTTCGCTACTATTATTATGAAAGATTCTTGATACGAACGTTTTATGTAAAAAAGCGCCCGAATAAGGGGCGCTTTCGTGATAAATTCTAAAACATGAATTCTGTTACAGGAACCGGAGGTACGGTGTTGAATCCATTTGCTACATTCAACATCTTTGTTACCTTGTCTTCCGTCAACTCCACACCGGATACTGCTGGAGTCAGATAAGAATAAAAATAAGATGTACCTTCTTTGGTGTTTTCCACCGGTATTCCGATAAAATACGGCAGTTTATTGCTCTTACAGAATTCTTCTACTGCGGAAACTCGTTTAGCAAGTTCGGTATCTTTTAATTTTAATACTGTTTCGTTCATAATTTTCTCCTCTTATTGTTCCAAATTTCTGATAGGATTTTATTTTTGAGTTTTCTTACTTTTTCGATCTGATTTTTTGCTTAGATATTTTTATATATGATTAATAATCTTTTTATTCACTGATTGGCAACCAATTTACGATTGCAGGCGCATTAGCCAAATTCAGCTGTCTCTGTAAATCTTTTTGCATTTCCTGTATGTCTTTAATGGTAGGCGGTACATTTTTAAAATCGTATGACGCAGTATGTACTCCGTTTTCTGAAAAAAATACAACTAAATGTTTCATAATACTTCATTAACCTCCTAAATTTTGTTTAAAACGATAAAATATTACAGACGCTATGTTATGTTTTTATAATTTTTCTCCTCTTATTGTCCGAAATTCATTGCTTGTTCCAAGGCTCCAAAAATATTGAATCCGGAAGAATTTTCTGTCTGGCCTGGTACAGTGTTATTATTTTTTTGCGGTACTATAGGCGTTGAGGTAAATGATTTGTTGTAACTTATTTTGGGTATTGTCTCTTCGACTTTTGGCATATTGGGAACAACTGTGGCTTCAACAGAAATTTTTTCCGGCTTGACAACGCTTTCTATCGTTTTTTCTTCCGCATTCATTTGCTGCACTCTGGTAGCAGTCACACGCTTTTTTCTATTTTCAATACCATCAACCACCGCTAATGCTGCTTTTTCCGAAGTACGGAAATAGCTTTCGAGCTGGCTTCCTTCTACTCTTGACCTAAGCAGATTTTTGATGAAACTGTTCATTTGCCTTTTATATACGGATCGCAAGATTTTTATCACATCCGCGTCTTCTTTGTTATCAAGAGTAAATCTGATTTTCAGCGACCCTTTTGGAATTATATCAGCCTGTGTTTTTACAATCGGAATCTGAGATTTTCTTTTTCGTGCATAATCCCTCAATACCGTTTTGAGCACTTTAGAAAATTCTCTGCTGCCTGTCCCCTCGCAACTGCAAAGGGACAGGTAATACATCATAAGGTCATGGTCGTGACGGGAATAAATCCGGACATAGAATGTAGTTTTATTAGCCATAGGCACACTCCTTATCCAATATTGATCCGGTACATATAGTAACCTCTGACATTGGCAAAGATATAAGAAATGTCATCGTTTCTGTTGCAGGGAATAATATTGAGAGTTTCAAAGCCGGATAATTTTTCCTTAAAATAAGGATACCATGCAGCGCCGGTTCCTCCGGAAAGTGTAAGGTAATCCACTTCGCTGAAATAATTATATACTTCCACCAGCTTCGAAATCGCCATATCACACACTTCCATGCTGGAAGCTTCCAGCAAATCAGCAAAGTCAACCGGGTACGATCTCATATTCTTCCGATCCAGTACCTTTACTTCCCCTGTTTCGAGATAATTCTGCATAGCGGGGATTGTTACCGTAACACCGTATTTTTGATGAATTTTTTCAGCAGTGCGATTGAGTACTTCCAGCATACTCAGTTCCTCGAAAGTCTGGCAGTCTGCCGGGTTGATCTCTCCGCCTTTGATATATGCGGTATCTCCTGTTTTGAAACCGGGATCGAATACAAGGATCCTTGAACGGAAAATCGCTTCAGAATCAAGTGTCTGAATACCGTTCTTGTCCACAACCAGGGAAATCAGAGCTCCCATCGGCTGCTGCATTACAAAGATGTCATTCTCCGTCAGCGTAAATTCATAATGTCTCCAGTCTTCACGCCCCATCTTGAGATCAAAGCTGTAATTATCTGCGAACACTTCCTTAATATATCTTGCGTCATCGAGCATATATGCGGAAGGAAGTCCAGTCTGCACGACAATTCTCTTTCCTTCTGGGGATCCGTAAGAGTTGCTCTGAAGTGCCATCGCCAGACCAACGCGGGCAGCGATTTTAAATGTTTCACTGTAATAATGATTCCTTCCGAACAAAGTCGGATCATTGTCGCTTGCGGTTTCAATGGAAAGCATCTTCTCTGCTTTTTCACCTACAGCGTAGATCTCACCGTTTTCATCACGGTACAGAATATCTGTGTCCAAAGGTTTTGCGAGTGCTACCGCATTCTTTGGCAACTTTTTTGCAAATTTGGGAAAGGTAAACAGAGCGTTCTGGCTCATTCCTTTTACGGAAGAATAACCGATATCGAGACCGATTACCCACTGATCCTGTCTTCTACTAGGATTCTGTCTGATCGCCGGTCTCTGTCCGTTTAAGGTCTGTGACTGAATAATGGTCCGTGTCTTAAAAGCTTTTGTATCCATATTTTTGTCCTTTCTTGGCTAGTTTTCTTTATCTAGTATTATTATGACACATTTTCCGAAAAACTGATTTTTCTGCACAGAAATTATAACTGGTATACTGTTTTGAAAATGAGTTGCTTCTTTTCGTCGTCCCATCCGGTAATTTCAACAATTTCCCTAATTTTAAAATGCGACATAAATACGATAGTTTTCAGTTCTTTCAACATATACATAGCCTGCTCTTTGGAATATTTGCTTTCATAAGTAACGTAATCCGCAAGTTTATCTATCGCATCTTTCGCAGACGGCGCATGGACGGTGCAGCTGCAGATGTGGCCAGTAGAAGCAGCGTTTAAGAAATACCATGCCTCTCCGCCCTTAATCTCACCGATAATGAAGTGATCCAGATCAGTAAGCAATCCGTTTGTGGCTTCTTCCTTTAATCCATAAGCCGGGCGGCCATTTTTGCTGTTCGTGATATGCTGAAACATAAAATCGGGTTGTTTATTGGAGAACAATTCCTCACTTTCCTGAATTACAAGACCGGACATGTTGTAATGAATCTGATCGAGCAATACATTAAGGAGTGTTGTCTTACCGGAAGCACCCTTACCGCAGACAACAATGCCGGTGGTATTTATTTTATCGATAAGGTACTCTGCTACTTTTCTTGACATAACACCTTTCTCAATCAGATCATCGACGGTATATTTATTTTTCCGTATCTTTCTGATATGCAGATAAGGAAAAGGTGAGGAATTGACATACTGTGTAGCGATATTCATTCTCAGGATAAATTTTGGACTTGTATATTTATCTGTAAATACGTGGTAAGCTTCATTCGCAAGGTCCAAACCATATCTCATTGCCAAGCTATTAATATAGTTGATATAGTCATTTGCGTTAATGAATCCTATATTAGAAGTCATTCTTTTTCCGTTTACTTTTACGCGGATATGCTTCGGATCAATAACCTTGATATCACTGATTTCATCTGATTCGATCAGCTGATCAAGAACGTAATTTTTGTAAACGGCACTGTAAACTTTATCGTGCAAGAGTTTCATGTCTCTATCGGTAATATTCTGATACAGACGCCTTGTAGTATCCTCTACGTTCTTCATGAAGTTTTCGGGAGTAATATCACCAACCTGCGCCTTAAAGTAAAGCGCTTTTTCGACACCGGTCGTATAATAGGAAATGATATGCGAACACATCTGTGTAAACCGTTCATATCCGGCATCCGTAATCGTCTGGGCATCAAATCCGGCGGCGTCATAAATCATTTCTTTATAATCTGAAACTTTGGGTTCGGGAACGTCCATTTGTGAAATCAAATCCACTTTTGCAACCGGCTCTGCTGATGCTCCAGAATCAGCGTAATCAGCTCTGTTGGTAATATTTGTGGAAAATGTATTTTCAAACGAAGCAAGAAAGGTATTTAATATATCCTGATGAATCTTATATCCTTCCTCATCCTTTGCAACCCAGTTGGAAGCTTTCAAAACTCTTCTTACCAGCGGAAAACACAATATTTCATACTTAAATAAATTATCGTTATTCAATCCTCGAATGGACAAAACATTTCCCTCTGAAAAAATTGTCTCGAAGAAATCTAAAATAAAATGATTGATTTTGATAAATTCGATATCTTCGCATAAAAATTCCAAAGAGAAAGATAAAGCCTTAATATGGTCGCCGTCAATTCCAGGCTCCAGTTCGCGAAATCTGTCTTTAAAAAGATCCGCCCATTGATATCCGTTTTCTCCCGGAACGACACACATGTAATTTCCTTCCGGTGTCGCAATATTATCTTCTTTCCATACTTTTACATTAAAATTTTTAATTTCCATATTTTATCCTCCATAATTATTATGAAATACAAAAAATAAAAACATCGCAAATTTCTGTGCAGAAATTTGCATTTCAAAATACTTCTGATATAATAAAGGTATGAATTGATTGATCAATTTCACTGCGCAGTATATTTTATAGGCGGCACCGAACAGCCCGGTTTTATGCGAAAATCTGCAGGTTTATCCGTAAAAAACGAATCACAGTCTTATTTTGAAAATTATGACGTTGATGGAGGACCTTATCCAAAACTAAAAAGGGAGTTTGTTCGTGAACAAATTGCATATTTTTAAGATAAGAAAAAGGCAGCTTACGGCTGCCTTTTTAAATGCATTACATTTTCTACATCAACAGGGATTCCCCACTGATCCAACATTCTTGCAATGATGATCCGATGACACATCTGCTCGCGCTCGCAGGCACAGCACAGATAAATCGAGTTATCTTTTCTCTTACATAGTTCCAATAGTTTAAGCTGCGCTTTCTTATCGGTAGAAAGCTGATAAATGAAGCATGGCGTATATTCGTTGTCGAACTTTTCTTGTCCCCATTCCAATTTCTTTTTCCAAAGAAGAAAGTCTGTGTATAATTTCTCTGACGGCGCAAGTTCCGGTACAACATGAACATTCGGCAGCTTCGCTATCTTCTCCAGATTTCCAGTGACACTCCGCATAATCAGCCAGATTTCCTTTCCGGAATAATCTTCAATGTCATTGATATTTCTAAAATAGATCATTTTTACCTCCATAATAAGAAGAAGCCTTTCGGTTCCTTCTTAAATATTTTACATGCTCTTACGGTCCGCGATTTCGGCCATTTTAGCCTCATTAAGCCGCGTATCTCCATGTACCCTGGAATATGCAAGGTAACCGTTCATTCGATCGATTTTGGTCAAATTACGGCTGCCACAGACGGGGCACACATCCATATCCAGTTCCTCATGTCCGCAATCATTACAATAGGATAATGCCATATTGACGCCTTCATAAAATCCAAGGTTCATTGCTCTCCGGATAAGACTCTTGATTGCTGTCACGTTGTAATTTACCGGATATTTTACATACTGGATTCTTCCGCCCTGGAAATAAGACCAGAATCTCTTTTCCAGATCCTGTTTCTGAATCGGCGTAATGTCTTCAGATACATGACAATGGAAGCTGTTGCTCACATACGGTCTGTCGGAAACACCATCGACAATACCGTATTTTGCCCTGAACTGCTTAATCTGCAGTCCGCATAAATTTTCAGCGGGCGTGCCATAAATGGCATACAGATTTCCGTCGGCCGCCTTATATTCATTCACCTTGTCCTGAATATGCCGCATAACTTCCAATGCGAATTCTCCGTCTTCGACAAGTGACTTGCCATTATACAGTTCCTGCAGCTCATTCAGTGCCGTAATACCAAAACTTGCTGTCGCTGATTTAAGTAACGGCTTGATCTTGTCGGAAGGTTTTAAATTGCCTCCGTAGAAGCCGCCTTCGCAGTATGCCAGAGGATTTGTCGAAGCCCTCATCTCTCCGAGATATGCGTAGGTGCGGATGTGAAGCTTACGGATCAGTTCCATATAATAGTCCAGAACTTCGTAAAAATCTCTGCTCTCTTTTCTTGCTTTCGCAAGGATCATAGGCAAATGTAATGATACGGCCCCGATATTAAAACGTCCTTCAAAGACAGGAACATCTTTATCATCTGCCGGATGTGATCCGCCTCTTTCATACCAGGGGGACAGATATGCTCTGCAGCCCATAGGAGAAATCGCCTTGTGATATTTATGCCACATTTCTCCGATCGTATCATCACTGTCGAGGCTGGTGTAATCAGGATACATCGTTTTAGCTGATGTTTTGACAGCTTCCTCAAACACATCCTCGTTTTCAGCGCCGATTCCGTGAAGTTCTTTGGTGTACAGAAAAATCAGCTTCGGGAACAGCACCGGGATCTTATTTCCTTTTTTGCCCTGTCCTTCTCTGTGAACTCTCAAAATTGCTTTGGAGATCATCTTTTCAATAGGATCGGTTCCGAGACCAAAGGAAATTGCAGTGAATGGATAATCTCCACGGCTGCTTGCCACGGTATTGAGCTTGTATTCCCAGCCCTGATAGCCCTGTTCCATTTCTCTTACGGTTTTGTCCCATGCATATTTTTCAGCTTTTTTCAGAATTTCATCGGTCACAGGTTGCTCGCTGTCCTTAAACACGGAAAGATATTCCTCTTTGTGAAGATTTAAGGATTTTTCCGCATAGGGTTTCAGTATCTTGTCAATCTCAGGAACAGTAAATCCGCCGTACTGCTGGCTTGCTGCATTCAGAATGACATCGCTGATAACATCGCAGGCTGTATCCAGCGTTTTCGGCTCATTGTACCAGACATTACCCATTTCGAAGCCGCCTTTGAGCACTTCGCCCATACGGAACAGGCAGCAGTTCATGGTATCTCTTCTCGCAGACATATCGTGAATATAAATGTATCCGTCGTTGATGGCCTGCTGTTCTTCTCTGTTTAAGAAAAACTTCTGATACAATTCCTTATTCAGTTGATTGAAAATCAAACTTCTCTTGGTGGATACCAGCGCAGAATCGGAATTCGCGTTCTCCTTATCTCCGATATACATAATGGACTGGCTTTTACGATATACCTTATCAAGCATATCTACAAAAGTAGTTTTGTAATCGCGATAATCACGATAACTTTTTGCTACTTCCGGAGACACATCATCAAGTGCTCCTTCGACCAGATTGTGCATTGTGTATATGGAAATTTCAGATAGATTCTTTTCATCAATATGCTTTTTGACAATATTGACGATTTTGTCTTTCTGTTCCTCGCTGAGATCTATCAGAACACGATCCGCGCTTTTTGTGATCGCTTTTTTGATCTTCTCCGGATTGAAATCCTGAGTCGTTCCGTCCTTTTTAATAACCACTACATTTTTCATATATTTTTTATTCTCCTTTCAGCTAAACAAAAAAGAGATAAGGTTTCTCCTCATCTCTTGAATATCATAATTATTATGAAAGAAAATGCCTGCCGTTTGATACACGGCAGGCAACTTCTTAGATTTCCTTCATATCCACAATATAAGCAGCTTTACGGAAAACAGCCTTTCCGTCTACTTCTTTTTTAGTGCTACGCATTTCGAGAACAGCGCAGATCCGGCTACCTACCATAACGTGAGGAATTACATTCTTCATATTTCTTGCGATGAGCGATCCTTCGATATATCTCGTCTTTTTGCCGCTTTTAACCTGAATTACGACCTTAATGTAATTTCTGTTAATCTGAATCAGGCGGGATACAGTTCCGACAACAAATACCCTGTTAAATGACTGGTCATACACACGGCCTTTGATATCAAATTCTTCTTCTAACTGGCTCTTTGCTTCTTCCAACTCTTTTGCAAATACCTGACAGGTATAAAAACCGGGGTTCTTTCTGTCGGGAATAGTTCTCATTTCTCCTGTAACTTTGACACGCCTGCCTTCCTTGATGGCAACAGCTTTTTCATAAAGATCACCAGTTGCAACAACGGTTATTCCGGAAGTTTCGTTCTTTTCACGTCCTGTAGTTACAAGGATAGTTAATAATGCTGCCTTACCGGCATCAAAACGACTGACCATCGTGCCCTCAATCTCGGCGCGATTGGTGTCTTCGTAATGCTTAACGGTTTCGACCGTTACTTCATTGTCTGCGGACTTCTCTTCATCCAGAGACAGATTCACTTCAATGACTTTTTCGTCCATAGCGTTCTCCTTTTTATAAATTATATTTTAAAATACTACCCTCATAATTATTATGAAAGAATGTGGAGCAAAACGCCCCGCTTTCTAATTGTACGCTATTTTCTTTCCTGAAACACAAATTTTGTGGACCAGTCACTTGCCGCTTTTAACTTAGCTGTAAATGTACCGGAACCATCTTTCTTCTTAAACTCGATAAAATCCGTTTCTCCGGAACAGAGCAGTTTTGCAAGCTGTTCTTCGGAAAGCATTGTCTGTCCAATTCTTTTCCAAACGACAGCGGTGCATTTGCTGCAACCATATCCTTTTTCGAATTCGCGTATCTTTCCGCCGCAGTGAGGACATACTTCGGGCATTTTTGTCGGCGATGTCTTTTTGAATTTCGGTTTCACTTCCATTTTGGTATAACCGCCGGAACTGGAAGTTTTGATTTTTTCTTCCGGAAGATCTTTTTTGATTTCTTCTACGTTTGCTTCTTTTACAGCGTTTACTTCTCGGGTGACATAAGCATATAACTTTTCCAGATATCCTTCTTTTGTCACATCGCCGCTTGCTACCATATCCAGTCCTTTTTCCCAGTTGGCTGTCATTTCAGGTCTGAGCAGGGATGGCGTAATAGTGTTAACGATATCAAAGATCACCTCTCCGCGCTCACTGGGAGATAATGCCTGCGTTTTCTTGTTAAGTGTTACGTAATTATTGGCGATCAGTTTTTTGAGGATTTCTGCTCTCGTTGCACTGGTTCCTATTCCACTGGATTTGATCTGCGCCCTGAGATCCGCGTCTTCAATCAGCTGTCCTGCGTTTTCCATTGCAAGGATAATACTACCGGAAGTATATCTTTTGGGCGGCTGCGTTTTTCCTTCCACAATTTCGAATCTTGCGTTGTAACTTTCTCCCTCTTTCAGTCCAGAGAACATTTCTTCTGTTTCTTCCACTGTTTTGTCATAGACGGAAAGGTATCCGGGCGTTACAAGCGTTTTTGTCGCTGCCTGGAAACTTTCTCCATCGCAATCGAAGAAATATGCGATTTTCTCATAAACTGCTTCCGGATAAAAGATAGCAAGAAAACGGCGGCAGATCATGGTATAAACTATCTTTTCATCATCACCGAGGGAATTGTAGCTGTTTACTTCTTTTCCAGTAGGAATGATCGCATAGTGGTCGGAAATCAATGCATCATTGGTGTATTTGGTATTTCCGATGTTATTGATGTAACCGGCGTCAATCATGGATGCGCATTTGCCAACAACCGGATGGTTCTTTAATCCATTGATATTGTTTGCGATTTCCTTTGCAACGGCAGATGATAAAACTCTTGCGTCCGTTCTGGGATAAGTCACCATCTTCTTTTCATACAAGGTCTGAACAATCTGAAGCGTCTGATCCGGCGTAATCTTAAGCGCGGAAGAACATTCTCCCTGCAGTTCGGCAAGGTTGTAAAGCATGGGCGCGGATTTCTTTTCTCTGTTCTTCTCCTTATTTTTGAAAAGAAGCTGTCCTTTTGCTTCACATTTCGCTTTCAGTTCTTCTGCATTCTTCTTATCAGAAAAAGCCCCCGGCTTATAAAGCATAGGCGATTCAAAATATGCAGACGTCTCTGTTGTCTTCCAGTCTGCAGAAGAATCGCCAACAAACCCACGAAGCCCATAGAACGGAATTTCTTTTGAGCCTTTAATCAGCCGTTCACGGTTTACGATCATACCAAGCACGCAGGTCATAACGCGGCCGACAGCAATAACTTCATTGTTTGTGTTGCCTACGATATTGTTATAAAGTCTGCCGAACTTCAAAGTATAAGCTCTGGAAAGATTGATTCCAAATAGATAGTCCTCGATGGCACGCATATAACCGGCATCGGAGATAAGATCGTATTCGGAAAGGAGTTTTGCTTCCCTGATACCTCTCTGAATTTCCTCTTCTGTCTGGGAATCGATCCATACTCTGCGCTCTTCTACGTTGCTTCCGATATTACAGAACTGGCGCACAAGGCGCTGAATATATTCTCCCTCTCTCGCAGCATCACCGGAATAATAAATATGATCCACATCTTTTCTTTCAATCTGTGTTTTAACGATTCCGAACTGTTTGGCTACACTTTCAATAACCTCGTATTTGAACGTTTTAGGCAAAAACGGCAGTGTGTCGAGTTTCCATGATTTCAGATCCGGATCATATTTCTCCGGATAACTCATGGTAACAAGATGCCCCACACACCATGTGATGATGGTGTTATCGTCTTCGATGTAGCCATCTTTTCCTCCCCCGTTAACATGCAGGGCCTTTGCAAAATCTCTGGCTACACTTGGTTTCTCTGTAATAAAAAGTCTCTTTCCCATTATTCCTCCAACTTTACTCTTCTTTCGATAATTGTTTTAATATAGTTCATGGTATCTAGTTCATCTCCGGAAAGATCATCCATCGGTGTATTTAAAATCCAGTATAAAAACGCAAGATTCGTTTCCGAATTATCTTTCACGTAATCGTCGATATCCTGTTTTGTCGGAAAATATCCCGTAAGCTGAAAATCCATATTCTGAACATTCTGCATGATTTTCATATTTTTTTCGGGTGAGATTTTAAGTTGCCCTTTAACCGCTTTTCCAATCGGATTGTTATCTTCAAGGGAATCTACGATTTTTACTTCCTGATACATAAATCGCCGCAATTCTTCGCGATAATCAGAATCTGTAGTATTGTAAAATGCGACCATAAGTTCAAATAAGCCGTGTTTTTCGTCCAGTTTTGATTGAAAGCTCTCTCTTAATGGGAATTCGTAATCCTCAGGAATTTCAAACAATTCCGCTTTCTGATCCAAATCATCATATTCTGCAAAAGATATAGTCAGCATGCGTTTCTCCTTTCTTTATGCCTATAATTATTATGACAGAATTTGAAAAATAACATTTTTTCTGCACAGAAAAACAGGCGTCTTGCGACGCCTGTTAATTATAAAGTTGTGATCAAAGATCCAAGGATCGGATCATTTTTTATCTGGGGAACAACATGAAGTGATGTCTCTCTTATTTCATTGAATAAGATGTCATGAAGAACTACATGATACTTTCCAACAGGAGAAACATACTGCGCCACACACTCCTTAAATAAATCATTCCAAATAGTAATATCCGGAATTTCAAGCATAAGGTCTTTGCTTGCAGGAGCCATGGGTTTTACTTCATATACGGAGATTTTAAGAACTGTCTCTTTCTGCTCTTCCTCATTTGCACTGTCGTCATCACCATCGGTATTATTATTGGAAACAGAGACTTCTTCTTCCATTACTTTACCTCTGATATTAACAACTCTGCCTTCACCAAGTAATTCTCCGAAAGAAGCATATGCTTTTGTGAAGCAAGCTACTTCAATAACACCGCTCTTGTCTTCCAAAGTGAAGAAGGACATATCAGCGTTATCGGATTTTCTCTGGCGGATTTTGTAATCCTCGATGATTCCGCAGATGTTGACAATGTCGCCACCCTTGAGTTCGGAAATCATCTTGGTATTTGTGGGAATTCTGTAGGCATCCATGGGATGTCCGGATAAGAATACCCCGATCAGCTTCTTCTCATTTTCCAGCTTCTGCATCATATCTTCATCAATATTCTCAGGAATTTCAATCTCAGAAATCTGAGCGTCAATTTCCTGATTCTTATTAACGATAGAATCGATCTTCGCCTGGATTTTTTCGATGGTCGGAAGCGTTTTATTTTTGTAGCCGACTGCTCTCAGCTTGCCAAATACATAATCTGCATCTACTGCGGACCCGTTCTTTTCATTCTCAATTTCTTTCAGTACATTGAGAATAACGGTCTGCTTTTCGATATCAGAATTATTCTTTGACTTGCCGCCTGCGCACTCTTCCATTTCCTCAAAAGCCATCATAAGAGCTTTACGGTTCTTGCAGAAATAATCAAACGCGCCTGCATTGATTAAGCCTTCAGTTACATTCTTCTTGAAGTGGCCTCTTCTATAGTAATCGTGAAAACTGCTGAAAGCAGCTTCCTTTCTTGCAACCATAATGGGTTCTACAGCGCCGATACCCTTGATGGAGGTCATTCCAAAATAGATTTTTTCGTCAACAATGCTGAATTTAGCCCCGGATCTGTTGATATCCACGGGTTTTACTTCAATACCCATTGACTTACATTCTGCGATCAAAGCAACCAACTGTTTTTCACTCGCCCAGCTTAACGCTACGGTCATAAACTCAATCGGATAGTAATACTTTAACCAGCAGAGAATGTATGTTACCCGCGCATATGCTGCTGCGTGGGATTTGTTGAAAGCGTACTTTGCAAAGTCAACCATGTCATCGAAAATCTGTTCAGCGACCTCTGCAGGAATGCCGTTAGCGACACATCCCTTGATTCCGCTTTCAGGATCTCCGTTGACGAAGATAGGCTTCTCCGCAAGGAATACTGCTTCTTTCTTTTTACTCATGGCACGACGCACCAGGTCAGCTCGCCCGAAGGAATATCCTGCCAGATCACGGAAGATCTGCTGTACCTGCTCCTGATAAATCAGGGAACCATAAGTATCTTTCAGGATATGCTCGAGCATCGGATGTCTGTACTCGGGAGCTTTGCCATGTTTAACTGCGATCATGGAAGGAATAGAATCCATGGGACCGGGTCTGTATGCTGCCAGCAATAATACCAGGTCGGCAAACTTATCGGTTCCCAGCTTTTTCTCCACATCCTTCATGCCGGCGGATTCAAGCTGGAAGATCGCGTTAGTCTTTCCGGATGCGCAAATTGCCTTGATAACTTCTGCCTCTTCCTTGATGTCTGTCTGAGGATCGATCTTGCGACCGGTTCTCTTGTAGATAAGACGTAACATCTCGGTAATGATATTGAGGTTTTTTAAACCAAGGTAGTCCATCTTTAACAGACCAGCTTCTTCGGCTTCCACCATATCCATCTGGCATTTCCACTGCTTGTTGACATCATCCCAGGAAAGGGGGACATATTCATTAACATCATCATTATCGGAAATGATAACGCCGGCAGCGTGCATACCATAATGATTGTATGCTCCCTCGATTGACATAGCTCTTTTGATGATCTCATCAACCTTAGGATTCTTTTGGTTCATTTCTTCAAATACCGGAAGATATGTTGCAATATGCTCCTTGGGTTTCTGGGGAATTACATCTGCCAGAACATCTCCCAAAGCAACATATTCATCTTCCTGACCCTTGGAAATGCCAATTGCCTTTGCCACATCCTTGATAGCGGACTTGGGAGCGGATTTTGCATATGTGATGATTCTGCATACAGCGTCCTCTCCGTACTTTTTGTAGGTATATACAACAACTACATCTCTATAGCCGTTGGCGTAGTCTGTATCGATATCGGGCATTGTTACTCTTTCTGGATTAAGATATCTTTCGAACAAAAGACCGTGTTCGATAGGATCCAGATCAGTAATACCGATACAATAACAAACCAGGGAACCCGCAGAAGAACCTCTTCCGGGGCCAACAGTCATACCTACGTAGGTCTGATCTGCTTCGACATATTCAACAATCTGTTCGAACGTCATATTCCAGATATTCTCTTTCAGATAGTTGTATCTATCTTCCGGCATCTTACCAAGTTTCTTGGTGAAATTAACCAGATCCTGAACGATCAGATGATAATCTGAAACGCCCATTTTCTTAATTACACCAAGCTCATACTCCAGACGTTCATCATATTCCTTGGATGGGAAACCACCGGGGAAACGCTTTTGAACACCCTCGTATGTCATTTTCTTTAAGAGTTCGAAGGAATCTACGCTCTTATCGAAGACGGGATAATGCTTTTCCTTGCTGGGTTCATAATTACACTGTTCGACGATCTTTCCGACGTTTTCCATTGCAATCTTAGCCCTCTCCGGAGTTACAACCTGTCTGATAGCATTATAAAGTTCTTCGTCATCTTTCAGGTAAAGCTCCTTATCGGATTCTTCCAAAGGCTCCATTTTCATGAAGCGTAAGGATCTTACAGTTTCTCTTCCCATAAGATCTTCTTCGGAATTTGTTGCCATGTGTGCGTCGTTCGCAGCTACTACAGGGATATCAAGTTCCTGTGCAATGCGGTCGAGCTCCATCATAGCTTCTTTCTCTTCGAACATTCCGTGAAACTGAAGTTCAATATAAAAATTCTCTTTTCCGAAAATCTGCTGATATCTGAGAGCCTCGGAGCGCATCTTTGCGGCCAGAGCAGGTCTGTCGCAAATCTTCTCTCTCAATTCTTTCAGTACAGTATATTTTTCGTTCAGAGCGCCGCTTTTGCCGCTAAACTTATTTTTACAAAGAGTAATCTGCTTACAAATTGTACTCTTTGTGGTTTTGAGCTGGGCCACTTCAGCCTTAGCTCTTTCGACAGCTGCTTCTTTTTCAGCGATTTCCGCAAGTACTTTTGCTTTCTCATCTTCGGAAAGCTTTTCCGCAGCTCTCTTCTCCTTTCCAAATTTCAAAAGAGTCAGATGCTGAATTTCATCGATACGCTTCTCGATGGCTACTTTCTTTGCCTCATGACTTTCCAACAGATTCTTATTTCTTTCGAACTCAGACAACTGTTCAGCCAGTTTTTCAGCTTCTTTCTTATAAGCTTCGTTCTGAAGAATCAAACCAGCCAGAACGCCGTTTACGCAGGCAGAAGTTGCAATTACGTGTCCGTAACCCTTAGTACCAGGCCCGAAACATGTTTTGATAATCTCTTCGTTCAACGCAGGAAAAAGCATAGTTCTTACTTTTTCGATGCGTTTGTTAGAAAGTTTCACGGCTTTCATCATCGCCTGATAGCCAATTAAATCTTTGGCGTATACAATCAGGTGAAGTCTCTTATCATAGGAAAACTCCTTGACATAGTACTCACATCCAACTATAGGCTTGACTCCATTTTCAGTGGCTTCCTTCAAAAAAGAAGGAATACCTGTTAATACGCCATGATCGGCAATAGCCACTGCCGGAGCCTCCATTTCTTTAGCTCTCTGACAAAGTCTTTTTACTGTCATAACAGAATCCTTTACTGAGTTTTGTGTATGACAATGTAAAAATCCATATTTTACCATTTCTCTTTTCCTCCCGATTTCTAGTTTCTATTAATATGAAAGAAAAGAAGGTTCAAAAAAAAGAGAGCCTTTCGACTCTCTTAAAGAAACGTTACATTTACCGCAAGCGGCAGCTCCGTTTCGTTGTTATTCTGAACGATATCAAAAGATACTCTGCTGTTGGCAGCCGGTATCATACGTATTTTGTTTGGCAAAAAACTTCGGTATCGCACAAAATATTGTTCTCCGGTCTCTTCATCTTCAATGAATCCAAAACCCTTTTTGAGATTAAAAAATTTCAGTACACCCTTACGCATACAATTCTCCTCGTGTTCGGTATATTTTTCTTTCAATATTATTATGAAAGAAATCTTTTTTGAACACAGAGAATAAATATTGCGACACATTTATAATATTTTTTCTAATTTTTCCACAATTCCAGAATTTCTTTTCGGATGGATATCTGCGGTAATAAATCTTTCCAGCATGTTTTCGGAAGAAAGGATAATTACCTTATCAATCGCCCTTGTTACTGCTGTGTATAAAATTGATCTGCTTATCATAGACGGCGCAACATCCGACGGAAGGGCTATTACAATAATCTCTCCTTCGCTGCCCTGATATTTATGAACCGTGGTCGCATAAGCAAGCGCAATGTCTTCATAATGATCTTCGTGAATATGTACATTTGTATCGTCGTCTGCAGAAAGAATCATTTCTTCCGAGCCAAAATCATGAATGAGCCATAAATTGCCGTTAAAATACGATTCATCACCATACACATTTCTAACCGTCATAACTTTATCAAACCTATAAAAGCAATCTTCGCCATAGCAGATATGATCTTCGTCTGCGTTATGGAATATTTCCTGTGCCAGCAAATTTAATCCCTGTACACCTATTGTACCCGATTGCTGAGGAGTTATAACATGTAATTTCTGGTAATTTACCGGATCATAAAGCGTTTCAAATATTCTTTTTGCTTCCATTCTTGCTTCTGAGTCGTTATGAAAGCGTTTTATAATAAAATGACTATCCTGTTTAAGTTCGGTTTTACCTTCCAAAATCAAATCTCTGTTAATACAGATAGAGCTGTCTTTCTTCTGTCTATGTGTACTTGATAATTCGAAATAATGGAATTTGTCACTATTTACCAAATCATGTAGCAAAAATCCAGGCTCTACCGAAGGAAGTTGATTCCAGTCGCCCACAAAAAGAAGTTTTGTCTCGTCTCCTACTGCATTCAAAAAACTTTTAAAAAGATAAATGCCAACCATAGAAAATTCGTCGATAATAATAAAATCGGCATCTATGGGGTTATTTTCGTTTCTCATAGGAAACGATTGTCCGTCTTCTATCCGGTATTCCATCAGCAGATGGATCGTAGACGAAGCCAGTCCGGTTGCTTCTTTGATTCTTTCTGCCGCACGGCCTGTCGGTGCGCAAACGGCGACACGCTTATCCGGATATTTCTTCTGATAACAGGCTACCAGATTCTTCAAAGTGGTTGTTTTTCCTGTGCCGGGACCACCGATCAGAAAACATGGTTCTGTATCTTTAAGCAAACAAAAAGCTTCTTTTTGAGAATCATCCAGATAACTTCCGTCTGTATTCAGGTAATCATCAATTTCCCTGTCGTTCAACATGGTCTGCGATTTTCTCTTAAGTCTCGCAAGACCTCCGGCTATTTCACTTTCGGCGTCCCATGATTTGCGGGAATAAAATCTGGGCTGTCCTGTTGTAGTATCAAGATAGCCAGCTTTACTTGATAAAATCTCAAAAAGAACCAGTCCATCGGGAGCCTGTTCATCAAAACAGGATATTCTTTTTTCAATTTTTCGGTACATTGGAAGAATTTCTTCTGCTGAACAATAACTGTTTCCTGTTGTCGCCAGGTAATAAAATGTCTGATTTACAATACTCCTGATTCTATCCGGATCACAGAAAGTAAACCCATTATCTCTTGCGTAAGCATCAATGTTTTCAAAAGGGATTTCTGCGCGCTTCATGGACAAATACGGATTTTCTTTGATTTCTGTACGGACATTTCTTTCATACATTTTTCTCAATCGATTGATCTGTGTGAAAGAAATTCCATAAGGAGATAACTCTTTCAACAGATCCATTTCGATCAAAGATCCTTCTGCTTTCTTTACGAAAGAAACCGCTTTTTTATGGGAAAATCCCTTAATCTGTTCCATGTGCTCGACGGCTTTATCTGATTGCAAAAGCTGATCGATGGTCATATTGTTGATTTTTAGATAAGCAATAACCCTATCTGCACAGGCGCTGCCCATTCCAGGCTCTAAATGTGCCATAACGAAAGACTTCGCCAAAATATCGTTATTGATATTTAAACTGATGGAATCGACAATAAATAATAGCTCTTTTTTGTCTCCGGATAACTCTTTGTGACCAGTAATTGTTAATGGCGTTTTGGGGGCATAATTCGGAATGATTCCGCGGCAGTTATAGAAATTTTCGCCGTCTTCGTCATATTTTAGTCCCTTGAACTGAAAGAACGTATAGCCTGACTTGATATTGCGAAATAAAGTTTTTTGATATACACCATCTATGGTCATGAATCTGCCTCCCTGTCTTTGGATGATATTATTATGACAGATTTGGCGGCTCTATGGAAATTTCTGCACAAAAAAGATGCCGCTATTCTCCGGCATCTTCCTCTGATTTTTCTTCATCGTTTTCATCAAGCTCTTCGGGATCTTCCCGCCAGAACAAGAGATTTTCTTTTCTATATAATCTTGTGGCTTTATATATTATTACAAGAATAAACACGATAAATACTGCTCCATTGCCCCAATAATAAGTTCCGTTTATTAACTGAAAAATACAATTAACAAGAGCCACGATCGCCATAAAAATATAAAACCAGATTGATATTTTATTTCGTTTCACGCTATCTCCTCCTAAATAAAAAATATTAAAAATGAAGCCGCAATATACGGCGTCATCGCAACGGGATGCTTTAAATTACCTTGTTTATTAATATTCTTTTTAGCTCCCTGTGCAACAGCCAAAAAGATAAGCATTATTCCCATGTGCCACATGTAATCTTCTATTTCTGCATTATGAAGCATGAGAAATGCAGCACATTCACAAAACAGAAAAGCATCTGCCTGACCATACATAAACTGAAATATTCCTAATTGTAATGCGGCGAAAAATAGGAACGATATATAATTTTTCGGGAATCCGGCATATCCTATGAAAAGAATCATAGAGGCTAGGTTTATAAAATGAAACAAATCATATACTTCCTGATACTTTATGTCCATTTCAACCATTATGATTGTATTCGCAAAGAATATAGCTTCTATGATGCTCGTAAACCATGAATGTTCGATGTGAGTTTTTAATGGTAATGGCAAAATATAATGTGATATAACCAGAAGAAGTATAACGAATGTTTCAATCACTATTTCTTTGCTTGATTCCTCAATTTTTTCTTCGCCTATCTTGTTACTGTATTGTAAGATGATTTTTCTTGTAAAAATAAAAAACATCATAAAAATAATAACATTTAGCATAACTTACTCCTCACTATTATTATGAAAGTTTTTATTTAAAAAGGGAGCTTTTTAGCTCCCTTTCAATTAATCCACATGTTTTACATAATAAATGGTTCCTTCGGCAACAGCCTTGTAATACTCATCTACGGAAGCATTTTCAAACAGCAGATTTACTCTTTCGCAAACCGATGTTTCATCACCATTCTTGATCTCTGTACCGGCAGAATCAAAAGCCTGCAATACATAAATATCAGAATATAAAAGATCTTCATTAGAGTGATCGATACCGTCTTCTTTTCTGTTTGCGATGATATAAATGTCCACCGTATCCCCCGGCCTTATAGTACCGCTTACGATCTGGGAAAGATCAGCCGAACCTGCACCGACGGATCTAGGCTCTTTCATAGCTGCTACTTTCTCATCAATGCTTTTTAACATATTTGTGCTCATGGCAGTGCCGGTACTGATTGTAAACTCCGGAGCGAATCCATAAAGCTGTTCTTCTTCGGTTACGGCATTCTCCGGGAAAATTCCCTTATCGATTTCCTTTTTGGTAAAATAAGTAGGTACATTATCCTCTGAAAATACGACATTTTTGGGAATTTCGGTGCTGGTAACGAGAATTTCTGCCTTTTCATAATTTGATAATGCCTGTTTTTCCATGTGAATCATAGCAAAAAACAAAACCACTCCGACAATCAGTGCCATAAGAAATGCTATTGGCAAAATGCTTTTGTTTTTCTTTTCAGCCCTTACTTTCTTTTCTTTTTTCTTTAACATCTGTTTTTCCTCCATTATAATACTTTATCAACAGAAAATAGTTTCTTTTGTCTAATGATGCCTTTGATTTGCCCATGCAGCGTTTTGATTGGGATTTCAAGTTCCACATATATTGATGTCTGGTCTATCGTTTCATCAAGATCATTTTCGTAATACGATATATGATAATCCTCAATGTAATCCGGCGTAGAAGCCACGATTGCATCGCTCTTCCATGTCCCATCTTTATATACGCATTTGACGATTTCAGCACCTTTTTCTTCCGCCAAAACAATTGGCTGCAGTTTTGGATCATCCGACGGGACTACTTTGGCTGGAGTTCCATTAAATACGTTATATATTCGGTATTCTATTACTCTTGCCTTATCACCGACTAATCTATTCCCAAAATCAACGGTATCTATATCGATTGCATCATTAACAAACTCATTGATACCTAAGTTGGCTTTCATACAATTTTCAAAAACACGGAGACTATCGTATTTGTTAATATACAATTTTTCTTCAGATGAATATGTATCCTGATCCACCAGCGTAGCTGCAAGCCCGGAAGAAACAATGGTGTCATCTATATTGTTTTTCAATACCTTTGTATATTTCATAGAGACGCCGATCACCACTAGCACTATGCTATAAAATACAAGCATCGTTGCCTGGATCAGCTCAGCATTGCCTTTTCTTTTTCGTGATAAAAATTTACATAGCATATTTATCACCTTGCCTTCGAAATGGATTCGCGATAGATCCTAATGTGATGTGTTCCGCCAAGGATTCGGCTGCCTATCGTTCCAATATCAGTTGATTGTGCATCATACTCGACTAAAATAGACACGGGATTACCATAATCTACTTTTCCAGATGCACCGTTGTTTATGACTACATCCGTATTTGTGACTTTGAATCCTCTGTTATTAAAATCTTCGACTACGGTATTTCTGTTAAGCTCCCCAGTGGTTTCGAGTTTCAAAATCTCCGCTCTGGCAATCTGATCGATATTGTCTCTGTAATTGGAAATTGCAAATGTATTAATTACAAAAACCAATAATGTAGCTTCAAGCAAAAAGGTTATGATCGAGGCAACAAACTGATCCATGGAGCCGTTTCTTTTGTTACTCAATATTTTTTTCACGGCGTTCCTCCTTATCCAAAAAAGGCCGCATAAACGGCCTTTTTTGTTTTTACTTTCCAGCTTACAGAGTAAGGATGTTGGAAAGTGAATTTGTTGCCTTCTCCAATAACTGATTCATGGAATTAGACATTGAATTCTTGAACAGAATTGCAATAGCGACACCGATTACGACTAAGGCGATTGCAATCATTAAACCATCGATGCCCTTTCTCTTACAAGTAAGCATCTTCTGAATCTTTCCGGTTCCCTTAATTACAGCTGCATTTGAAAAATCCAAAATTTTCTTCATGTTAATTCTCCCTTACTAGAAAAAGATTTATTTTCTTACATTATTATTATGATAGAACTTTGTTAAAAACGCAGAATTTTTAACTTCCGTCATTTTTATATTTAGAACAGTGATCCAATGGACAAAGATCCTAAGGAAATTACGATAATGAAGACCATAATTGCTCCAAATTCTACGATGGAGCTAAAAGTCAGCGCTCTATCCAGTTCCTGTTTTTTTCTCATGAGAGCCGCGTTTTGGAATGACTTAAGTTGTTCGGAAATATCTCCCAGAAGTTCTACTGCTTCTCCGGAATCTAATGCTTGAATAATAGCAACACACAGTGAATCAATATAGCTATTGGAAAATTTATGCTGAAAATTTGTGATAACCTTTTTTACATCAGATGTCATCATCATTTCTCCAGACATTTCCATTAACGCTACCTTAAGCCTTTTGCTTCTGTTTACAAGCGCATAATCTTCGCACAAAGCGTTGATGATATAAACACCACCTTTGATCTGTACGGAAAGCGCATCGTAAATGATCTGCAGATCCGAAGTAATCTTATTATTGTCGCTGTTATTCTGGATATTAGCTAATAAATCCAATAACGCATAACCAAGCACAAAACCTAGTATCGCTACCGCTGGATGAAACTGAGCTGTAAGAGCAGCCGCTGCTGCGCCCATGCAAATCTTAACGCCGGTGTAGACCAATGGATCAGCCAGACTCGGATGTCTAAAAGCAAAACCATTGCTAATCAATTTCTTCTGAATCTGGTCATAATCAAAAATTCCTATCTTTTTCTTTTCCTGCAACTCGCCACGGATACGTTCGTATTGCTTTGCGATGGCTTGTCCTGGATGATAGGAAAATGCAATTATCAGAATAATTCCACCGCCAAACAAAGCAATGATAAGCGGCAGGATATTGTACTGCGCAATTAAATTTAACGTTTCATTCATTTTCAATACCTCTCGCAATTTATGATTTATTGACTGTGTAGATCTTCCAGAACATAGTCAGGAAACAAATAGCTTCAATAATAAGAGCGATCCGACCTATCAGAGAACCAAAAAGCTCAACCCAAATATCAATACCAAGCAACTGGCCCATAAAATAAACGCAGCCAATTAACGCAAGCGCCATAACAAACATATTTACCACGCCATCGGAAGCCAATGCTTTTCTTTCCTGTTTTGAACTCATATAATTCTGCAAAATCTGTCTGTTGCTTTTTACTACCGTCGTAAAGTCGGCATCGTAATTGATTGCAATTTCGAGGTTTTTGATAATTTCATGAAACTGTGGATGCTCGATTTTGGCAACCATATTATTTAAAGCTTCCTCTGGCTTACCGGATGTTCTGGCTTCCTCGTAACACTCTATCAAAACAGTTCTTAATGGATCATTCATGAATCTTGCAACTTTTCTGAACGTGGCTGTGACTTCTTGCGCTGTTAAACTGTAGCTTCCGAGCATGTTCAAAAACTGAATCAGATCTTTATCGACTTTCTGATAATTATTCATACTCAGCATCATTTCAAAGAATATTAGCAGTCCTGCTGCCACTATCCCAAGGATAACATTCAATAAAAAGTCTTTAATGAATATCAGTGAAACAAAGAATACAAACAATCCAAATACAATGATGATTGCAAGCCATAATTCCGGGGTCAAAAAAGTAAAAATCTTATCTATTCGACTATACGTATATAACTTTATCCATTTTTCCCAGAACCCGTCTTTTTTCAGTAGCTTTTTGCCACCTTTATTGAGCATCATATTTTTATAAATCATATCATTGTAGGTATCTTGCAATGCGTTTGATATGATGCTCGTTTTTCTCAGGTAATAAAATAAAATCGTAAATGCCGCAACAATAAATGCAAAAGTTCCAATTTTGAATATCAGGTTATCCTGCGTGATGGAAAGTGAGTCCAAAAAATCAGTACTTAATTTCCCCAGCGTTGTCTTTATCGTATCCATTTGCAAAACCTCCATTTTCCCATATTGCTTCATATTCCAATTCTCCCTTGTCGCGGTTATATCCCTTAACAGCATAAACCTGGCAAACCTTGTAATTCTTCATAAAGATAATGGTCTTAAAGCAGTCCATCATTCGAAGCAGTTCATCTTTTGAATATTTGCTATCTATAAGGGAATAGTCGATCAATTTATCCAATGCCTTCGGAGCAGAGGGCGCATGGATTGTAGCGGCGCACAACTGGCCAGTATAAGCTGCATTTAACAGGTATCTTGCCTCTTCACCCTTAATCTCACCGATGATAAAGAAATCAACATCCATGGTAAGTCCGGCAATACTGATGTTTTTCAGGTCATATTTTACTTTGCTTTCTTCAGAATTAGGTAAAGAATGCATAAACATCATATCCGGATGTGTTTTAGTGGTTAATTCGTCCGCCTGCTGCGCAATCAGAACCGAAACATCATGTGGGATTTCTTCCTTTAATGCATTTAGTATAGTTGTTTTTCCGGAGGAATTACCGCCACATATAAGGGTTGATCCATTTGTGAATCTGGTAATCAGAACATCAGCTAATTCCTGGGAGAGCATCGGTTCTTCCATATTCACCAGTTTATCGATGGTCGGGAAATTCTTTGCAACTTTTCTGATAACCAGATACGGTTCATCGAACGTATTTACCAAAGGTATGGAAATAGTAAAACGCAATATATAATCCGGATTACTCTCATCATCTGTAAAACGTTGAATTGCGTTCAAATTTGATAAGCTGACCTGATTTCTGGTTGCAACGAAATCAACGAATCTCGCGTATTCTTCTTTTGAAGAAAAAACAATACCGGCGTCCTCTCTATGCCCCTTTCTTTTGATACGGATCTGATTGTATCCAGTAACACGAATGTCAGACACCTGCGGATCATTAATCAAATCCGTCAGAATGGAATATCCGAACACATAGTTTTCGAACATTTTTAATGTCTTTTCTACGATTTCTGAGGTAACATCATACATTTCGAAAGCGTAGTTTTTGACGCTTTCCATGAAATTTTCCTTTGTAATTTCATTATTTTTAACACTCAGCAAATCCGTCTGCTTAAGCTTGGAATAATCTTCGATCAATTCCTGAAGCAGCTCTTTTTCATCTGCTATCTGATGAGCCATTGAATTATTCTTTTTCATTTTTATATACTCCTTTACATTTTTGTTCCTGCATAAATCAATAAGGCACCGATAGCGGCACATATCGCAATGAATATCAGCAAGGTAACGACCCCTTTTACCACTTTTCTACCCGTCTGCACGATCGTATCCGGTTCGTATATAATCACAGGGGAACCATCAAAATCTTCTCCGTATTCACGCAGTTTCTTTTCATCTTCAGCTTTCTTGTTATTCCGGATTTCCTCCTCCAGATAGTCCTTGTAAAGTTTCATCTGTAGTTTCCTCCTGTACCTTCTCTTTTACGGAAAAACTCTCCATTTCGTCAGTTAAGTTATTTTTAACGGATACTGACAAAATGTGATCTTTGTACTCAATAATACTTTGAAAATTTCCTGCTGCCTGCACCCATTCCGGTTTTACCGAATCAAGGTGTTTGAATATGGAATTATCTGCTTTAGTATAATAAATACCATAAGTTTCTTCTTCGACTGTCTCTTCTTCTGGCATCTTTTCGGTTTTTGAACCGTTATCGGCATTAACGATTCCCTCATATACTTTTTGTATATCTGCATCTTCGGTATTCTGCTCTGCGTAAAATTCCTTAGCCATACTTTCGGTAACATCCGGCAAAACGGTATGATAATATTCCGAAATCTTACCATCACTATCATACTTCACATACAGTCTTTCTTTTTCGTTCTGCAATGCAAAAGTTTTATCTCCGAGATCTGCGAATTCGTACAACTCTTCTTCATAATTTTGCCCCCTGAAGTCTTCGCTCACGGAAGTAGACATCTGAAGCCAATCGTGAGAAGCATCGTAAACACAGTCCACATTCTTTTCTTTATATACATTAGTCCAGGAACGCCATGATTTATCGTGATAGGTTAAGCCAAATGTATAATGATTTGCGCCAACTTCACTTAAAGAAGCCAATGTGTATCCTGCCTCCGACAGCATAGTGGACATTGTCTCCTGTAAGGCCGATACATCTACCCCACTTTGAAACAACTGCGTGTATCCGAGTAAATTTGAATTCATTGGAATAAATTTTAGATAATGGAATTCTTCATTGTTCCAATAGTCATCAGGTTGTCCTTGAATGATCGTGTAATTGTGTTCATCGAGAATTGAAGTTGTATTCATTACATCCGTCTGTATTTTTGCCAGTCTGGAAAAAGCACCGTGCCAGTCATTTGGTGCAACAACCAGGGTATCTACAGCTTCTTCCTGCTGCTTATTTTGTCCACAGCCACACAACGCAGCGGTGAGTAACGAAACGCACGTAAAAAGTAAGATTTTGCTTTTCATATAAATCCTCCTGTTCTTCATCTATAATTATTATGAACGATTTCGTCAAAAAACAGGGACGCTTGACGCAATCCCTGTTTCCTGTTATTTATAACCCTTTAGCCAAAGTTTTTCTTCTTCTGTTAATTTGGATTTTTTAACTTTTTTAACCTTTTCTGTTTCCATTTGATGATAAATCTTCAACTCATCTTCGGTGAGAATATCATTGATATCCCATGTCATTTCATAACAAAACGGACGGTTTCTGGGATTTAAAAAATTCTCAACAAAAACAGATTTCAACCATTTTTCAAACGGCAATCCTCCAAAAATACTTAAGGAAGAACCGAATCCAAAGAGTAAAAACGGAACGGCCGGGAGATACAAAAGCAAAGAAATATAGGACCCGAATAATGCTCTTTGTATTGCTCTCGAAGCAAAAATGGAAGCCACGGCTAAAATGGAAAAAATAGCTTGTCTTAGTGTAAATGGACCGATATCTTTTACCTGATATTCACGAATATCTTTATTGATGTATACTTGCATATCTATCTCTCCTCTTTAAGACAGGAAATCATTTAAAATGGATTTTGATGCACTAAGCATGCCCACGGCTGCAAAGTTATATAAAGCTACATTAAGCAATCCACTTAAGTTTGTCATAGCTCCATCTACCAGACCTTTGGATCCACCATCCAAGATTGATGCATACATATTACTTGCCGAAAGTGTACCAGCGATCTGAACGACCAATAGCATCACAAATCCGTATAAGCAAATTCCAAAGAATTTTTTTACGTATGATAAACCTCTCGAATGCGGACCAGACATTACAATATCTGGAATTGCAATACATAAAATTCCACCACGAATTATCAATTCGATTTTTCTGCTTGCCGCATGGAGTAATATCATAATATTAGGAATGGTGTTTGCCCCTTTTAAAAGAAGTGAGTAAACATATAAAGAAAGAGCTTTTGTGAAATGCTTTCCTTGACCATTTGCAAAATAATCAGCTACAGCATTTACGTAATCAGCCCCGTCTTCTCCTTTTGTAAGAGCAATAGGATTGTTGAGGAAGTAATCAATAAATGTATTTCCTAATTGCATTGCTAACACAACTATTGTGGGGCCAAAATATATAAGTGCATCAACACAGACAAATTTCATGATTGTTGTGATCCAATATTTTATATCAAGATCCCTTACTTTTCCCTGCATATCCTGCACTATTGTTAATAGAAAATAAAATAACAGCATACAATAGCCTATGGGTGAAAAATAATCCCAGATTTGAGCGATCATGTTCTTTTCAAGATCTGTGACGATAATAGCATCACGTGCAACGCTTAAACCGCCCGCATTCATAATATATGCTTCAGCGACGGTTTTCTGAAAACCGTCTTTCATTCCTTCATACCATGCTTTACCGTCAGCAACAGCGTCACCTAAAGACTCAAAAAGATCTTGAATACTATCAATAGCTTTTCCCCATTCTTTTACTTCTGTTGTAACTTCTTTCACGCCAGATTCTTCCGGTGTTTTTGCAAATGTAGTCATCGAACAACCCAATATCATTATGATCACAAGTGCTAATCCTAATAATCGTTTTCTCATAAAGACCTCCTAAAATCCGAAAAAGATACCCCGGTATAATCCGGGGTATCACGATCGTTAGGCGAGAATACCCATGGCCTGTAACACGAACTTCATGCCGATCAGAATTGCGGCAACTGCAATGGTAGCAAATCCCTGCGCTCTCTTGTCAGGATTACCGTTATCCTGCATGGACTGTGCAACGGAAATGATACCGAAGATCAGCATACCAATGCCGAGAATCTGCAATACAGTAAGAATCATACCAATTCCTTTACCTGCAATGGCAAATGGATCAACTCCATTAAGGGCTCCCTGATTGACGGTTACTTCACTAAAAGCACGTCCGATTATCGGAGTCATTACTGCGGTTGCCATTGCTTCAACAGCCAACAGGACATTCTGTGCCTTGTTTTTAAATAACGCGATTTTTTTCATAAACTTACCTCCTGAGTAAAGTTATTTTTTTCTCATTATTATTATGAGAGAAAAGTGTCATGAACGCAGAATATGCCGCGATCCATGCATTAACATCAAAAAGACCCTGCATTGCTGCAGGATCTTTTCCTAAAACATAAACGTCGAATCAGCCATTGAACCGGTATCCTCTTTCATGGCTTTTTCAATGGATTTTCTATCATCCATTGCATCTTTTTTATTTTCAATATTTGCTTTTGTACTTGCTTGCGCTTCCACTTTTTCTTCAATATTCTCTTTGGTAACGTGATTATCCCGCATAATCTGATTTGCACCATCAAGATCATTCGCATATTGGGTTTTTTTTGCCACAAGAGCAACAGCTTTTTGTTGCTTTTTCTTCGTGGCTCTCTTTTTTTTGATAGGACTAGAATTAAAGTATTTGTCAATAAATTCTTCCGACAATTCGTTTTTTCTATTTGCGTTTCCTGTTTCCGCAAAATGAGGGTGTTTGGAAAAATCATACTTATAATCCTTAAAAGGATGCAAGCTTCTGATAATGACAATGCAGTATTGGTTATCCAAATTCTTAACCTCTTCAGGTGTCATAAGCATTCGTTTTGCTGTGCCAAAACCTTCGGAACTTCCACCCTTTTGTCCATGGTTTAAACTTATGTTTCTTGTCCGGACTGTTGTTTCACCCAATGCATCAGAAATATATTTACATGTTTCGTTTTCGGAACTTCCAAGAAATATTGTGGTGTCACAGTTACCTATAATAGATTCGAAAAGTTTATCATATTTTTCTTTGATCTGCGCAATATTTTGAACGACAACCGTGCAGGATATCTCATATTTACGCATGGTTGCAAGCTTCTCTGAAAACATTGGCACTGAGCCAATGTTTGCGAATTCGTCCATAAGACACCGTATATGCCACGGCAACCTCGCCTCACCTTTTTCTACTTTATAACTACTTGCATTATCAATTACAGATTGGGCGGCTTTTTCTGTAAATTTTTCCTGGATAACATTATTTCCAACAATTACCTGATAGCGACTGGCCCCTCTTGAAGTTTTGTATTCGCGCACTTTAGCCGTTTTAAGATCGTTCAATAATTGCTTCGCTTCTTTTTCAGAATTGATCATTGTGATAACGGGGTGATTAAATTTATCCACCAACATCCATTTCTTCGGACAAATTTTTTCTGCTTTTGTATACAATGCATCAAACATCTGTGCATATAACATTGATACAAGAAAATTAAACGTTGTGTTAGCCTGCGGGATATTGATAAATAAAGCAGTTTGTTCATCACCAATCTTGTCGAGTTGAAGATTATTTTCTTCATCTTCATAATCGTGTCTGGTAAGATTTTTAACATCTTCGTTATTGAACATCTGAAGATCCACAGCAACGGTGATCAGGATGGAATTTGCAGTTTTACCAGGAGCCAGCTTAAAAGTATCATAATTAGAAAGAGCCTTAGACTCTCTCCCCTCTGCTTTCATTAAAGTCCTATGTTCTTCCATTAATTTATCTAATGCTGATTGAGATGTCTCGCTTTCTTCGCTTACCTTACCTGCTTGCACAAGTTTAAGCATTGTACAAAAATTAATATCAGGAGCATATCTCTTGCCTTTTCTCACCTGATTTGTCATAGGGCTTTCGAGCATATAATATGCAAGTGCTGCCATAAGCGCTTTCGCAGATTTATCCCAAAAGGGATCTCCTTTTGATTTTGCAGAAGATCCATTAGCATTTTCCAAAAACAGATTAATCATAGTGCTGACTTTGGATTCATCCACTTCGCCGCTTTCATCAAAAATATAATCAAACGGGTTGTAACAGTTGGAATGTTTCATGTCAGAGGTACTAAACAGTTTCAGCTTGATTCCATGTTCATACAACGGTTTTCCACAACACTGCATAAGTTCTCCGGAAGGATCGGTTGTGATGGTACTGCAATTCATCTGCATCAAACTTGGTTTAATTACACGAAATGACTTGCCAGTGCCAGAACCGCCAATTACAAGCACATTGGCATTTCGATTTGTCTTTTTATTATTTAAATTCAACATTACTCTGTTTGAAAACGGTATGTTAGGATCAAATGGATCTTTTTTAGGATCATATGGTTCAACATACTTTTTGTAATAGCCAGTGTAATCAAGATTCCATTTTGCAGATCCGTGTTCTTTTCCGGGAGCGTCCTGCCTCTTTGTATCCCCGATAGCAAGCATCCAGCCAATTCCAAAAGCGACGCATACAAGGAAAAATAATGCGGGAATCAGAAATTTTATGGACAGAGGCCATATTGCGGCGGGATTCTCTGACATATTGGCAAGCGCTTCTAATGCAATCGTGAACCAGTTTATGCTTTTTTTTGCGACCGGTGCACTTGCAACATTGCCATAAGTGCCAAACTGTATTGAAGACGAAAATTCGGTTGCTTTTGCGGCTACTTCATCAAGATATACAGCATGTCCCATGTGCATGGAAAAATAAAAGAGCAGCACATAAATCAATCCACCAATCAGCAGATAAGTCTTAAGTTTACTTTCTTTTAACGGCATATTATCTCTGCTCCTTTTCTTCTACCTTTGCGGGAGTTTTTTTCGGTTCCTGCGTTTGTTTTGTTTCCTCGTAGGTAGCGGGTTGAACGGGTGCTTCGATAATTTTAGAAACCTGTCCACCTACCTGTTCCTGATAGATTCCGTTTTTAATTGCCCGAACTTCCTTATCATCATAAAATTCTTCCATCGTACTGACATCAAAACCATTTCTTGCAAGCGTATCATCGATATCCACGAGAGGAGCTGTCGTTTGAACATAGATCTCGGCGAGTTTTCCTTTCATAACCTCAAGCTGCTTTTCCAGATACGGTGTTTTACTTTCCAGTGTTTCTCTTTCACTCTGATGATCTTTCAAATAAGCTTTTTTGAATTCTTCGACATTCATTTTCGACAGCATTTCCGGATGTTCAAAAATGTAGCCATTCTGGGGGATCGTCTGTTCAAGGAACCAGTTTTTGAACGCTGCGTCAATAGGATAATTCTTAGGTCTTGTGCCATTCGGCATATGTGCTTTTGCATCACGCAGGCATTCATTCATTCCACCAAGCTCCTGTACCTCGGTTTCGAGCTTAAAAATAGGATTCGGAAGTGAGTTACAAATCAGTTTCAGCGCATCTGCATATAATTCGGGATTCTGGGCAATATTCATTCGATGGGTTATATTACCTCTGTCATGAATCTCAAAAGAAGTTTCATTGATTTTCACGTATTTTTCCGGCTCATTCAATGAAAATACATAAGCGGGTTTTGTTTCGTTAGTATTCTTTACCTCATCAACAGCCTGCTCAATTTCCTTTCTTTGCTGAGTAAGATACGCCTGACCTTCTACAATGGAAGCCATTTCTTTGCTTACATTAGAATCTTCGAACATAGAAGTTGCAGCATAGTAGTTTACGGCGACTTTGTTCCTTTCATGGGTCGCGACGAGGAATTTTCCATCGCCCATTTCTTCTTTGACGACAACAAATGGTTTTTTGGCATTTGCAGAATAAGTCAAAATTTTGTCCGCCTCATATTCCGTTAAGCCTTCGATTATGTATTCTTTTGCGCCAGGATCAGAAATAGCTAATGCTCTATCGAGTTCAGCTTTCGTATCTAGTTCGAGTCCAGCATGTATTCTGATACTGCTTTCAATGGCGCGCATTTTCTGCATATTTTCCGGGCTAACTAGAATAATATCCTTTCCGGTCGCTCGAATTCTAAATTGCATGTAGGGAATTTTTTTCGCTTCCATTTCTTTGACCATTCTCTTTGCAATCACTGTGTCTACGCAGATCATATTGGGGGATTGCCCATCCTTACCAAGACTTTTCAAAAAAGCAGCGTCCGTATCGTAAATATCCGACTGATCGAGAAGTTTAAGCAATTCAGCGAAAAAATCTTCAACCGTATTAGCTATTTTTGTGTTTGTATTTGTAATACTATCCGACATTTGCTACCTCCTGTGCGTTATTGATCGATGTAGAAATTAAACAGCTGACTCTGTTCCAAAATCTGATTTTTTCTTCATCGATGGAATCATTCTTTACTTTTTCTGCTGCGTCTCTTACGTATCTTGCGGTTTTTAACAATTCGGGCTTATCCTCAGGGCCAGCGGACTCAAGATCATTGATCAAGCTACAGATCAAAAGAGATACTATTTTTTGGTCAGCTTCTTCATTCAGATAGTTCTCAAAAACGAGTGAATAAGTATTCGACATGTATACTTCTCCTTTCAAAAATTGGGATTTGGTATCCGAACGGATTGAAACGATGATTGCGTTGGGTCAGATTTACCTTCACTATTATTATGAAAGACAACTAACGAAAACGCTGATCATGAATTTCTGTGCAGAATTTTTGACAAAAGGTAAATTCTTTCATAATAATAAAGGAACATATATTTTATTTCTTTTTGGAAGAGGAAAAATACATGAAAAAAGAATTGTATGCGGAATATGAAAAAATCGTGACGGGACAAAAGAAAACATTTTCCAGCAGTTTTTTTAAAGGAAATGAGGAAGCGGCAAAGGAAAACGCTGTTTTTATCATGAAATATGCATTTGAAAAATTTCTGGGATGGAATCCGGACGATATTGCGAATTCGGTAAATATGGATATTCTTAAAATTATGAAAATACATCCATTGATTAAATATCTCCAAATTCCGGATGAATTTGGAGGAAAATTGGATCCAAAATATTTGGCTCATCTTTTGTATCCAGATAGAATTTATTATAATGACTCAAATCTCGCGTTGGATACGTACAAGCGTGTCATTACCACAAAAGGTTGCAGTTATCCTAAAAAGTTCTTTCACGATGAAAAAGGAGTAAATAGAGCCAAAGTTTGTTTATCTTATGTATTACGGGAAAAACTGATTTTCTCAAATATTGAAGAAGTATACAGACACTTTCTCACAACAAAGGGACGTTCGGACATCCGGAATTACTACCTCACAACAGCATTTGAATTATTTGAAACGCCAATTGATTACGTTCATCAGACTTTAAGTGCTTCGCAGCGTAATGAATTTTTGTATAACTACTACAAATTTATTTATCTCTATAGCCGCGTTGAAAAAGAAAATTTATGATAAAGAAAAACAGACCGCAATGCGGTCTGTTTTTTTATAAACTTTGCCGTAAAACTATACTCCCTTATGGTGTGTGGTGATTCATTATGCAACTCTTCCAACACATACATTGTACGCGTAGTTTAAAAATTGTCTGCCTCCTGCCAACAAATCCTCTTTTGTGAGACAAGTTGTCTCTTTCAAGATCTGCGGAAGCTTTTTTGAGAATATAGAATCCAGTCCTATTGAAACTATATTTTTTAACTGTTCCTCCTCGATTGTATTTGGGTCAGTCTGTTTCATCATTATGGCGTGCATATTGATGAAATTGAGAAGTTCTGCTTTTTTCTCAGTTGTTAATGTATTTGAATTGTTAACGAAGTATTCATACACTTCAATGTATCCTGCGAAACCCTTCTGTTCAAATAATTTATTTTCATCAATATCAGGAATTTGAACACGCTGAATGGGCTGTGTGGCATTCATTGTCTCCTGCGGAATCTGCGGCATCGGTTCCGGTGTTGTTTTCATAGGAACAACGTTATTGACTCGTTCTGCTTGAATATCCGTGCCCATTGCTGCTCCTAAAATATTTCTAATTATTTCCTCCGCCTTCGGAGTCGTATTATTAAAGACGACAATGGTTCTGTTGCCATCTTTATAGATTTTTGTGTCTAAAATATTCATTTAATTTTCCTCCTGATTTATCTTTTTCATTATTATGTCAGAATTTTGCTTTCAAAATATTCGCTATTTTATTTCGTTTGTAAATATGTTATGATAATTATAAGAAAAAGGTTGGAGTAACCCGTAACTGCTTCTTTTAAACCTAACCATCAAAGGAGAGTTTACTATGAAAAGACTTATGTCCGTAAAGGGAACCACTTTTTCACTGCTCGGTTTTGACAAAATGGATAGTTTTACCATCTACCGGGTTTGCGGGAACATTATTATTTACCCAAAAGCCCTGGAGCCGCAGCCTCTTAGATTTGTCTTCGATGACAATTCTGATGAAATCACCACAATAGGGGCGATTAATTACATCAAGGAGACTTATGGTATCACAGAAAATAACTTTACACTGGAATTTGTTGAAAATCCGGCGACTCACAGTTTTCTGTGCACAAAGAAAGCTCCTACCACTTTTTAAAATTGAGTAAAAGAAGGTCCGCTATCGTATGATAGCGGATCTTTTTATCAAGCTGCCTCTTCGGAAGATTCTCCTCTCGCCCATTCAAATGGTTTGTCGAATCTCTTGAAGTTTATTTTTACCGTTTCTGCTACGGTTTCCTGAAGTTTCAAAGAACGATACATATCCTTTTTCTCTTCATCAAATCTTCTAACAATATCGTTAAGATACCAGAATATTTCGTAAGCGGAACATGTAGCCTTTCCGGTTGCTTCCAGAGCTGTTGCTGCTGCCATGGAATATTTCTTCGGAAGTTCAAATTCCTTTGCAATACTTCTGAGACATCCTGCAGGATAATAAATCACCGTTTCGGACATTGTTTTGAAATCTTCCGGATTATTATGAAACAAAGAGTAAAGTTTGTTCACGGACTTGGCAATGTCATCACCAGTACGCTGGCCGATATGCTTAATGGCAAAAGGTTTGCCATAATACATCTTCTGTCCGTCCAGATCCAGGTAGGAATACACAGTAGCTGCGGCAGAGCCAATATCAGAAGTGAAAATTCCAAGCATGGCTTTTACGCTGTCAACTGCAATGCCGTTATCATTGAGTGTCATTAAGATATCCTCTTCGATCTCGTCGGCATTTAACGCGTATTCCATGCGAAAGAATTCATGTGAAACGGATCCGGTTAAAAATTCAGCCTTCGGGAAATTATCTTTGAGACAGTTTTCAACTGCTTCAACAATATCCTTCTCCGCAAGAACGGCGTACTGTCCAGACATGATTGCTGAAATTTTCTCGTCTCTGTACAGCACCTTTGCTCTCTGCGTATACAATCCAAGACACTTATTGATAATATTTGCCTTTTCCTGCTGAGGAAGTACATCAATTCCGGCATCTTCCTCTTCATTATAAAGAGAAAATCCTCCGATTTTCGCCCTATCTAACAAAGATCTCATAGCAGTATATCGAAGAGGCACGACTCCCTTCTTATCCTGTCCATTAATCTCTGTGTGAAACTTCAAGAACATATTAGTTCCGCTTTCCGCGCAATTTTGAATTGCGATGTCGGAAATAACAGAACCGGTTCTCTTTTTGAAGCTATTAATCAACTCACCGGAACTTTTGGTGAATACCTGCATTAAGTTAATCGGACTGATAAACCACTTATCGTGAGTCTTTCTGAAGTCCAGGTATTTCTGAAGTTCTTCTCTGCTGTTGATTGTTTTAATTTCGTCATCTTTCAATAATATACACATTTATTTGTCCTCCTGTTTTCTCCAATTATCTTTTAAGTTGCTATCATTATTATGAACGAAAAACATAAGTAAAAGAAAAGCGCCAACGGCGCTCTTCTTAAATTGAGAATTCTAAAAAATATTTAATTCTGCAGGCGTCCTCGTCATAGATGATATATTCGTCATTAAGGAGATCACTGCCAGCATGAGCGTGTAAGCTGTTGCAACCTCGATGTTCTCTCTTAAATACCAAATTATCTAGCATAACCATACTGCTGTCCCATCTATTAACGTTAAATTCATTACCTGTTGCTACTTCATAAATAGCCAGATAGGCTTTATCGCTCTGCCCTCCGGCATGCCTGGAGCCGTACAGTGATGTGTATCCTATGGATTTATCCGCTTTATCAGCAAAATAAATGCCGCGACCAAACATAGCTCCACTTTTGACTACATTTGAAGGTGACAGCATAAGTCTTGTTAATAAAATACTCCACCAGTTTTCCGAACGGCTGCCATGAAATAGTTCTCTCGTTTTTGTGATCCCATTTGTTTTAACATACCGGTTAAACCTTTCGTCATTTTCAGGATTATCAATTTTCCAAACCCGAGAAAATTTTCTATTTGAAGCTGGATCAAGCATGTCACGAATGCGTTCGACCTCATTAGATGTACATTCGCTGCAAATGAACGGAATCTGCTGAATACTTTTATTTTCCTTATTAATGGTTAAGTTATTCAACAAATCATTTTCTCTCTCGATGATAGAGAAAAAATCATCTTCCGCTTTGGCTGTATTTTGAATCACATTTTTCATTTTTCGCGGTATCAAAGAAAATAGCTCAAACAAAATATTATTAAAATCATACAAATTACTGGCGTTTTCGAGTCTTTTGATCAGTTTTTTAGCTTTTGTAATAGCTTCATCAGTTACCTGAAAACCCAGAATGCGATAATTTTCATTTATAAGCTGCCTTGAAATTGCCCTGAGGTTTTCAAGAACAGTATTGATATCAGAAATATCGGATATTTTATCTTTCTTTATTGCTTCACCTTCACTAAGCAATCCGGTCTGATCTACATATCCATTTGCAATTTTTTCTTGATATAATTCATTCCAGGATGTTTCCGGGAAAAATTTTGTATACAGTCTATTGCCAATATGCCCAAACTCAACGACAATTTGACCTTCACTTTTCTTCATTCGGTATATTTTATTTTTTATTGGTTGAAATAAAATAGCTTCCATAAAACTTCCTCCCTTTCTCTTATCTTTTCATTAATATGAGAGAAAACAAAGAACAAAAGAAAAACGGGCCAAAAGCCCGTTATTCCTTAACACAATTAATTCTGCGGTATTCGATGTTGTTATCCAATAAAAATTTATTCAGCATTTTTAATTGCTCACTGGTTCCTCGAATACTAACAGATAAGAGCCACGTTTCTTTTTCCTTTTCCTCCTGCTTTGCGAAAGTAGGCACAGGAATTCGCACTTGCTGGGTCTGTGCCGCTGCCGCAGCCATAGTCGCCTGCATATAAGGAGAGATAGGACCCTGTCCAGCAAAATGGGAAGGCAGGGGAGGCATATTTACTGAAAACTGCTGTGCAGCCATAGCTGCAGCAATAGCCTGTTCTGCAGCAATAGCCTGTTCATTTGCTTTCTTTTCGGCTTCCTCCCGTGCTCTTTTTTCAGCTTCCTTTAACTGATCGGCGCGGTCATTGATGTTATCAACAATTGCAGAAACAGAATAAATTTTCAGTGCATTAATAAACTCTTCTGCATCTAATTTTGTGGAAAGCGAATTATTAACGCTTTCTATAACTGTAAGAATTGTCTGAATATCAGCATCATGTTTATCCTGTTCTGCTTTCAGTGCCAACCCTTCCTTATTAATATCCTCTTTCACTTCCTTCTGTGTACCGGTAAGATTAAGATAAAAATCCTTTACAGCAAGTTTTGAGGCGTATTCGGGGCGAAGTCCAAGGGAATCCGTGGTAGTCTGAATAAAATTTAGCGCCTGTTGTCTACGTTTTTCGCGTTTCTCATTATCGTAGACATCGATACCGGCTTGAAGTGGCTTTTCGACACATTCGATAATGGAAATAAGCTCTTTGCACTGCTTTTCCATCAGATCAATATTCACAGACATTTCTTTCTTTTTGGCTTTCCGAAATTTATCGATTGCAACTCTGGCAGAAGCAAGATTATCGCGATCCTGCTTTGCCTGCTTCAAATTATCGTCGGTAACGATGATCCCGGAATACTGCTGTGCCTTCAGTTCTACGCATTTTTTCACAGCCTCATAATTGTAATCGATTACAGCGGGCTGTACATTGTTGCTTACTAAAACTAAATTATTGTTGTCGTTCATTTATCCTTCTCCTTTATTGTCTTATTTGTTATGTAATTAATATGAAAGATTTCCTGTCCCAAAAGAAAAAGCCGCCAAACGGCGGCTTTTAGGTTATTTTTATTTGAAATTGATCGAAGAAATACATGACGTTCTAAGAACACATGCTTCGGTCCCATTAATGATTCCAATGAATCTGGATTCTTCCAATCTCTTGATAATGTTCTCAACATCTATTTCAGAAACCGCATAACCTTCGATTACTCTCACGTCAGAATACATTCCTCCATTAGTCATGCAAATAACCATAATGATTTTCCTCCTGTAATTTTATTCCATATATTCCCGAACAAAATCTTCCTCGGAAATAATAGGAATCGACAATTCTTTTGCTTTCTTATTCTTTCCCGATGTACTGTTGACATCGTTGTTTATAAGCGCAGTCGTTTTGGAAGACACTGATCCGGAAACCTTGCCACCGAGAGATTCAATAACAGCAACCATAGCATCGCGGTTTTCGTAATGCTGCAAAGACCCTGTAATGACAAAAGTCATACCCTTCAGTCTATCTCCGGTTTTGGATTTCTCGAATTCAAAGAACGAAGCGAGATATTCGATGTCCTTTCCGCTGCATATTAACGGTAAATTGCCGTTTTTCCAGTCTCTCAGTGATTCGATTACCGTCTCGCCAATTCCATCAATATCCTTTAATCCTCCGAAATCGCTTTCAAACAAAAATCTTTCCGTATCCTGTTCGTAGTACGAAGCAATCAACTTTGCTGTGGACTTTCCAACCCACGGAATACTCAGCGCATTGATGAAGTTCGCAAGAGTCGTCTTTCTTGCTTTTACAATGCTGTCTACAATCAGGTTATAGGATTTTTCTCCCCAGCCTTCCAAATCTACGATCTTATCCTTATTCGGGACGATATTTGTGAAAAGATCAGAAAATGTAGTGAGAATTCCTTCGTCGATCAGATCAATGATTTGGCTTTCGCCTAATCCCATGATGTTAAGAGCATCTCTGCTCACGAAATGTGTCCACTGGCCAATCTGCTTAGAAGGGCACATCTCATTTTCGCAATAAACGGTTTTGATTACTTCGTTGGACCCGGTGTTGTTATTAATGACGATTTTCGTTTTTCCTCCACAAACAGGACATACTGCTGGTGCCTTCGCCGTATAAAGCATTTTCTTTTCTGCAGACAAATTTCTTGCGATCTGGGGAATGATCATATTTGCTTTATATACGGTGATTTTGTCTCCCGGTTCCAGCTTCAGATGTTCAATACAGCTTAAATTATGGACGGAAGCCCTCTTAACAGTTGTACCATCAATTTCTACCGGATCAAACACGGCTACCGGATTCAGTAATCCTGTTTTGGAAGCGGACCAGAAAATCTCTCTGAGCGTTGTCTCAAACTCTTCATCCTTCCATTTAAAAGCAATGGAATGTCTGGGATGATGTCCAGTGAGTCCCAGGCTCCGGCCATACTCGAGATCTTCGTAGGTAAGAACCAGTCCGTCAGTAGGATAAGGATAACCTTTTCTTTCCACATATTCAGCAAAGAATTTAACCAGCATATCGATGTTATTTGCATCGACACAATGGCTTTCTACAAACTGCATTCCGCAGTTTTCGATCAATTCTTTTTCTTCTTTGACGGAATTTGCTTTGGGAGATACCAGCTCGAATGGAATAAAATGAATATCGCGTTCCTCCAATTCTTTGGCATCCAGTAATCTTACGCTTCCGGAAGCAACTCCGCGGGGGTTTTTGTATTTATCCTCTTCTTTTTCGATTCTTGCGTTAATCTTGTCGAATGCCGGATAACTACATAAAGCCTCTCCTCTGATCACAACCTCTTCTTTGTAAGGGATATTCAGAGCCACGCCACGAATATACGGAGCATTTCTTGTGATATCCTCGCCCACAAGTCCGTTTCCTCTCGTAACCAGATTCTTTAATTTTCCGTCAATATAGGTGGCAACCAGCGTCAACCCGTCGAGTTTCCAGGACAGATAGCCTTTTTGTTCCCCGAGAAAACTCTTCAGATCATCCACACTTTTGGTCTTTGCCAAAGACAGCGCCGGATATTTGTGGGTTACTTTTGCTGCTCCATCAACGGGGGCAGCACCTACTTTAAAAGAAGTGGGGCTTTCCGGCAATGTGGTCCCGGTCTCTTTTTCTAATTTCTTCAATTCATCGAACAGGGCGTCATATTCAAAATCAGACATAATCTCCTGCCCGTTATAATATGCGTATGCAGCCTCTTTCATCTTTTCGATAAGCTGCTGCATTTTTGTAATTATTTCTTCTTTGTTCATTTTCAAATCCTCCATTTGTCAATTGTTTTCTCTATTAATATGAAAGAATCTTTATCTATAAATTTTCTCTCATATTAATGAAAACGAGAAAAACAGGAGGCAAATAAAATGTTTCAGAGATTATTGATTATTGATGGAAGCTCAGTGCTTAATGAATCCTATTACGGCACTCTTCCTGAACAGATGAAAAGAGAAAAAGACAGGAGCAAATGGCATTTGTGGTATCACGAAATGCTGCGAAATAAAGAAGGAATCATCACAAATGCTCTCTTCACTACTATGAAAAGAATCGAAAAAATCATCGAAGAACAGCATTTCAAATATGTCGCTGTCGCCTGGGATATCAGCTCCGATACCTTTAGGAAACGGATGTATCCAGAATATAAAGGCAACAGAGAAAAGCCGGACGAAAGTTTTATCAGCCAGCGCGAAATTTTCCCGAGAATGCTCACAGAACTCGGTTATCCAGTTATCTGCATGAATGGATACGAGGCGGATGACTGTATCGGATCCCTGGCTAAAAAATTCGAAAATCAGATTCCAGTAGTTATTTTAAGTGGTGATAAAGATATGACACAGTTAGTTTCTCCCAGTACCCAGTTGTGGTTTTCTTGTAAAAAGCCGAATCAGGCAGAGGAACTGTTCGATGACATGATGCAGGGAGAACAACAGATTTCTTTATCACAGTACGGCCTTCCGGATAAAATCTTTCCGGTAAATATGAACTCGGTTCCTTATTTCATGGGTGTAAATTCCAATCAGGTTGTTGACCTGAAAGCAATCAGCGGAGATAATTCGGATAATTACCCCGGAATTGCAGGAATCGGTGAAAAAGGCGCAATCGCTCTTTTGAAATATTTCGGTTCCATAGATAAAATTATCGAAGCGATCAACAGCGGCGCGCTTGCGGATAAGGGTAAGTTAAAGGAATTGAAAGATGATTTTTCAGCACAGACCGGCACGCGCCTGCCTGTGGCTAAATTATTAGATCCGGATTTTGAGAAAAATGCCAGATTCTTTCAAAGAATTGCGCAGATCGAGACTAATATTCCTTTTAACTTCATGCTCGATCAATTGAAGCTAAATATCAATCAACAAAGAAGAAGGCAGTGGTATGAATATCTTGAGTTCTACTCTCTTCTGAAAACGGCATAATAAAAAGTCCCCAAGTTGGGGACTTTTTTATAATTCCATATGAACAGACTTGCCATGTTTTAAATACAGTTCTTCAAACTTTTCTGTCTTAGTGACTTTTTGGTAATTATTCAAGAAATCATTAATTTCTTTTTGTGAAATATCTGGGTTTTGTATTTCAGCTCCTGCAATGTAGAATCACGCATCGATTCTATAAACAATTTTCTTTTGAATTCATCTACAATTTTTTCTACATCATTACCGTATTTTTGAAAGCCTTCTTCTTTCGCGTAACGAATTAATCTTTTGTGAGCCTCGTTTCTTATATTATTGAAATAAAATTCTGTTTTACCTCTTGCATCCCAGGTTCTTCTGATGAAATTTGCTCGCTTCTTCTGTTTTTCTGTTGCTTTTTCAAGACGTTCAGCACCAACATAATTATAGATTGGGGCCATAGTTTTATCATTAAGATTAAATAACGCCTGGTCTTCCGGAAAATTCTTTGGATTGTCTCTCCAATCTTCATATATTTCCTCTTCTTCGCAGCATCTCATAATTTGTTCATTTTCAATAGCATCCTGAATTGCAATCCTTGTGAAAAAATCCTTATCTTCCCATGGTTTGTAGAGTTCTTCTTGTTTATTAGATGATTCGAATTGCCCAGTTTCCTCTGTCGCTCTTTTTATTCTTTTATTATATTCATAATAAGAATGATCTTTGCCGTTTTTCTTTTCTTTGCTTCGGATAAGATTGCTGATCCACTTGCCAATGCAATTTACAGCAAATAAAGTAAAACCGATATACACAAAGAATTTTGCAATATTTTCGTAATGAGGAAATCTTTCTGCTACCGGAAAATAACTATCCATGCACGACTTGATGTAATACATCCAAAGTCCTACGGAAGTCCACGTAGGCAATATTACGGCCAGCCAGTTTACCGGATATGCTACAATCAAGCATAAAGAAAAAGTAAGCATCGTTTTATGAAAAGGAACGGCGATGATCCGGTACATATGCAATATCCATGTAACAAACATGGCTAAAACATACACGATAGCGATTCCCTTAAAATGCAAATTGTATCCAAAGAAAATTGGATTCAGGAAATGACCTCCGCACCCACAACCGGTAATCCTCTGTAAATCGTATTCCCAGTTGTAAATAAACTCAACCTTACCGGGTTTACCATCTAAATCTTTTTCATAATATATGAGATTGCCTTCATCATAACGATCAATAAAGCATTGCTTATCTAACTTCATGTTGTTACCTATTTTTTCTTATGCGTATAAGGAGCGCTTACTTTTTTGCTCCAAAAACTATTAACTATATCGAGAACAATTGAGCCAATTGTCCAAATGATAGCTTGCGCTAATCCGACAAAAAATAATCCAGTAGAAAATTTGCATACTGTTTGGCATATATGGCGAATGGTTGTGATCTCTCCGGCCTTCATGCTCATAATAACGGAAGCTTGTGTAAAAAACAGAATTGATAAATACATAATTGTCGGCATTTGAATTTTATTCAACGCAGATCCAATGCGATCATATATAGGTTCTGATACAAAAAATATCCAAATGAGAGCAAGAATTGCACAAACAATAGCTTTAATTGTTTTATCTTGAATATAAAATTTTGTGATAAAACCCACCAGTGGAGTTGCCCAAAAAATCAATCCCTTAGACCCAAAGAATAGCCAGATTGAAGTAAAATACTTCATGTCAAACCATTTTCCATAATTGTCACATCCGGCAATTAATTGAAGATAATATTCATTTTTTCTCATATATGTAGAGCAACAACTATGCTTGTATTTCACATCAACGCATCCATTTTTGGATTCACTTATAATTTCTTGTCCCACCAGATTTGCTATATCATCAATTTTCATATCAATTCCCTCTCTCGGTATAATAACTACTTAGTTTTCTTTTTATGAACAACATATGCAATGATTCCTAAAACAACCAGGCAGCCTGCAGATATAATCCCTGCAACTACTCCGCTATTGCTCTTCTCGACCACTTCTTCTACAGGCTCCGGAGTTGCTTCCGGTGTCTGTGTAGGTTCCGGTGTTCCTTCGATTTTCTGTCCAGGGATATCTACATCGCCGATAGCTAACGGAACGATAATGGAACAGTTTTCGGTAATTTCAAAGGTATTTTCTTTGTATTTTAAAGGATATTTTCCGGTAAAGTCCGCGGTAATACCCCCTTCAGTAATGGTATAGTTTCCTACAGGAAGCTGCTGCAAAGTTGTAAATCCGTTTGCCTCATAAAGATCAATTTCCTGATAACCACCGTTTTCGTCCTTAATACCTACGAAACAGGGTTCATGAATGATATCTTCGACGGCGGCTGCAAATGTAACGAAGCCAAAGCGCGTATTTTCATCGACGGGAGCAGGAGTTTTTGCGTTTTCACCGGCATCTCCACCATACATGTTTGTATAATCTACTGGAGATAATGCTAAACCAGTGTTAGTATCTATAACATAGCCAGCGGATTCCATTTCTGGTGTCAATGAACTCAGTTTTCTGGCTTCATCTCTAATACCAAAAGCCGCTTTTCTCTCTTCCCCAGCTAATTCTTTAAAAATAATACCTGCCTCTTCATAGTAATCTCTCACAAACAATCCATCTTTCATCTCTCCGATCCTGATAGAAAGACCGGGAAATTCGTATCCGGATTCGTCTCCTGCTTCCACAACTTCCGTAGTATTTAATTCAGCGGCCTCTGCCTTACCGGATAACATTCCGATTACAAGCATTGCCATAATCCATTTAATTTTTCTTTTTGCTCTAAATAATGTTCTCATTTCCGCCCTCCATTGCGCGTTTATTTTGTTATTGACATTATATCGTAAGATTATTATTTTGACAAATTTCTGCACAGAATTTTTGCAACAAAAAAGACCGCTATAATTAGCGATCTTTTCATAATTATTTTTATCCTTGAACATAGCCCATATAAGGTGAACCAGAATACTGGCTATAGTTCTGTCCCTGCTGCATCTGTACAACATTATTCGGTTGTGTATAGGTGATCTGCTGATTCTGCTGCGGCTTCCACATATTCTTATCAGAATAGTCGAGACGCTCATTCTCCATGAGTCTGCCAAATGAAGTTTTCGCTTCAATGGTATCCTTCCAGAAACCGTACCAGGCTTCTTCGGAGAAATTCATCATCAGTGTGATCTTATCCTCGCACTGGGATAATCTTGCGCCGATCTGCGCTCCCTGAACGGGCGGAGCCATACAATTCATAATTTCGATACAGTAAGGTTCCTTATTACCGGGATCTGTGTCGAAAGTAATCTTGGCTGTTCTCGCTTCCGTTAAACCCTTCTGATTTACCTTGTTGACATTCGGGGTTCTCATGCCGTCCCAAATGATAATTTTCTGATAAGTGTTTACGGAAGTTTTATCGAGCTGCCCATTCATAAATAAATTGCCGGCTTCAACAATAGCGCTTGCAACAACACTGTTCTGCCTTGCAAACTTTGGATCATTTGCAGCCACCAACTTATTGTAAGTATCACAAAGCTGGTTGTAGTTATTAGGACTCTCCAACAATACTTCTGCCGGTGTCCGGTCCTTGAATGGACCAAATTTGATTTTCACCGTATAAGCCGCAGACTTTTTCTCTTCTGCTCCTTCGGGCTTTTGTGCAGTTAATCCTAGAGCCATACACAATTTTGTTTTTTCGAAAATAAAGTTTGGAAGAGTTCCTCCAAAATAGAACTTAACTCCCTTCGCGGATGTCGAATCAAAAATATTAATACACACATTTGATGTCTCTGACATTGCCAGCGCAGGATCACCTTCTTTAAATCCTTTTTTAGTGACGCTTGCGTAACAGCAAACTTTGCCTTTATATACATTCGCAGACTGAATAGCCATCTGCTGTTTTAAATTTATATTTTCTGCAGTACTCATGATGTCCTCCTAATTTTTAGTAAAAAAGAGGGATAAAATCATCCCTCTTTCTCAAACTTTTAATTAACTTGCCTCCTAGTTGAACGGCAGGTTGTCGGGAATATTTATGAAGCCATTATTGGCTCCAAGATTAGGCATTCCCTGAGGGGTCTGCTGCGTCTGGGGCTGTCCCATGGACTGCATTCCCATAGGCTGCTGATTCATCTGAGGCATTCCCTGAGGGGTCTGATTCTGTATTCCCATCTGAGGCATTCCGCCCTGAGGCTGCTGCATCTGGGGCTGTCCCATCTGAGGCATTCCCTGGGTCTGAGGAGCCTGCTGTTCGGCCGGCTTCCAGTCTACAATCTCGATATTCGTTACACGAACCTGAATCGCAGATACCTGCTGGCCGTCCTTATTGGTGTAATTATTCGGCTGAACCTCGCCAATAACATTCACACGGCCGCCCTTCATGCCATACTTTGCTAAGAATTCTGCCTGCTTACCGTAAACGGCGCAGCGCCAGAAAATAGCTTCTTCTTTTTCACCATTACGATGATTATCCGCAACAGAGAAGTTGATAATAGCGGTTCCATTATTGCTATATCTGATTTCCAGGTCATTTGTGATACGTGCGTTACTGATAAAAATATTGTTCATTTTATTTCCTCTTCTTTCTGAGAACTAACTGTCCTCCAATTATCAATTTTGTTTACGTCATTATTATGATAGAAAAGTATATTAAAAGTTTCAGCTATCTGAGAATCACAAAATCTGTAATATTGATCTGTGTAGTTCTTTTATCTCTGAAAACATTTACCCCCACTTTTCCGATCAGATCAATGACGGATACGTGCTTCGGAAGCATAGAAATTTGTTCTTTAGCATGAAACATGATTGCTTCATAACCGAATCCGGTGAACTTCAATGTATCTTTGTTTTTACCGATGATAGAATAATTATCCACGGTCATCTGTAAACGGATCACCGGCGCGGGATTTCCTTCTCCAAAAGGCTCCAGGGAAAGGATCTGTGCTGCTACCATGGGGAAATCTGCTTCCAAAATTTCGATATCATAAGGAATTGCGTCATCGAATATAACGTCCGGCAGTTCCTTCTCAATCGCATTTTTAAAAACCATGATATTTTTCTCTTTCATGGTGAGACCGGCTGCTTTTAAATGTCCACCGAATCCAACAAACAATTCAGCGTGCGCTTCCATTAATCCTGCGAGACTGTAATCATTACTCTTGCTTCTTGCACTTCCTTTGTAAAATCCAGTTGTCTCATCTTTTGCGAGTACAAAAGCCGGTTTTCCCGTGTATTCAGATATCTTTCCTGCGACAATGCCGACGATTCCGAGCGGAATCTGATTATCTACTACAAAAATAGATCTATCTTTTGAAACAGCCATTGCATACAGGTCAAGTCTTGATACTGCTTCTTCCACAAGCTTTTTACGAAGATCGTTTAATTCGAGAAGTTCATTAACTTTTTCTCTCTTTTCCCGTCCTCCGTCAATGAGAGCGACGACTCCCATCTTCGCGCCATCGTCTTTAAGCCGTCCACAAGCGTTAAGTACAGGAACAATATTGAAAGCTACGTCTGTCGCGGTACTGCCTTCGGAAAACTTCTGTGCTTCCAGAAGCATTTTGAGTCCTTCGCTTCCTTTTCCGTACTTCATGTTTTCCAAACCGTCAATGACAATTTTCCGGTTATCTTCTGATATCTCTACACTGTCACCAATGGTTCCTATTGCGGCAAAACAGCTGAGTTTCTTCATAATTGGATGATCTTTCCCAAAAATTTCTTCTGCCAGTTTATAAGCGATACCTGCTCCACAGTATTCTGTATAATCTGCTTCACCGACAGCCTTCGGATCAACGATAATATCCGCTGCCGGTAGCTTTGCCCCTGCTTCATGATGATCCATAATGATTACCTTCATGCCTTTTCGCTTTGCTTCTGCGATTGGCTCTATTGCTTTGATTCCGTTATCAATCGTAACCAGTAAACCTCCATTCGGCACTCGCTCAATGATCTTCATAGATAAGCCATATCCTTCCGAAAATCTTTTGGGAATGATCAGCTGATATTTTAATCCCATTGCCGCAAAAATATAAGTCATGATGAGCGTTGACTGAATTCCATCGTCATCGAAATCAGAGACAAGTGTCACGAGCATATTTCTCAATTTTGCTTCGAACAAAGCATTTTTTACTTCATTCAAGCGGTAAATTCTATATTCGGGAACCATGTGAATAATCTGTGCGATAGACTTTCCTGTCTTTTCAAGCACAAATTCTTCAACACTATTTCCCCGTGTTGCTTTTTTCCAGTTCATTTTTGCCTCCTTCTATCTTTTTTAAATCATCATTAATATGACAGAAAACTGGCACGACATTTTTGTGCAGAAATTCCATGTTATTTATAAATCTTTCATATTAATAGAAAAGAAAACTCTAAGGAGGATTTATATGGTTAAGAATCTATGGAAGCAGATTGAAGTCGTCTGCGGAAATCATGAAAAAGATTATCCCGTCATGGGATTAAAACAGGGGCACAGATCTTTATTTTATTCTTGTCCCAAGTATTATCCGGATGCAAGACAGCCCGGTGAAACAGCCTGCAGGAATCATGTTAGCACAGAAGATTTTGAGAAAATCCTAGAGATTTTGTCTGCAGAAGCAGAAGCACAAATGTTGTCCGGTCAGAAGATCTGTCTAAAGAATATGAAATTTAAGGTAAAAACCATCGACATCGAAGTAATTTATCATGTAGATGACGTGATCCGAATCAAAGTTAAAAATAAAAAAGCATTAGAATAGGGAAAGCGGAGCATTTAGCTCCGCTTTTTGTTACCTTACTTCTTCTTTGACAATTGTTTCTTTTCTTGTAGTTTCTTCTCCCCGGGCCGCTCCGGTCATTTTTTCTATCTTTTCTATGAACGGGGATTTAATAGGAGGCTCAACATCGCGGTAAACCATTTCTGTTTCCTCCACCTGTTCAACCATACCGTCTTTGGTATATACCTTGGAAGAAACGCTTTGGGGAACTTCTACGTGTTCTATATCAATGTTTTCCAGTGCTGTTTCATTGATTGGCTCTTCTATTTTATCCACCTCATCATTCTCCATTGCAGGAATTACAGTTGTGTCCGGTACTTCCGGGGAAATTTCTTCATCAGGTACAGAAACCGGTTCATCGGGAGTAAAATCTTCCTGCGCAGAGACAATCATTTCGGAACCAGATATATCGGGAACAATAGGGGGAACCTCGGGAGACAGCTCGTTCAAGGAATCTATCAGTTCCTGATCGTTTTCCGGAGCTCTCAAAACTTCCTGTTGATTATGAATCAAATAAGGAGCGACTTCTTCCACAACGTTTCTCACGCTAGGTTCGGGATCTTGAATCAGATCTTTGAGGACTTGAGAAACTTTTCCGTCGATAGCATGTCTGGCGACAACTTCTCTTACCTTAAAATCTTCATCATGGCTGAAGGTGTAATGTCCAAAATCAGCAAACTGCATTACATTCTCTTTTTCCTGGACTGTTCCATTCTTGACTGTCTGGAGAATCTGTCCGATTTCTTCAGGTTCATCGTTTTTCAGAATATAATCGAGATGGTCAATGTCTCTCACATCAATGATCGTTCCATCGATATCCACAGCCAGATAGGGCTTCTGACCTTCCGGATTGATGAGTTGAACTTCATATTCTTTTTCATATTCAGTTCCGGCTCCAACAACGATTGTTTTAGGGGCTTCTTTATTCTCCTCCTCGCGGTCATTCTCTTTATCATTAACAGCTATGGTGCTAAGAACAGCTTCTCTTACTTCTTCCTGATTACCTTCCAGAATATTCTTATCGACCTGTTCTTTATCTGCGAGATCTTTTTGATGAGCAGATTTTTCAACATCAGTAATAATATCGGATTCAAGGATAACATTCTTTTCAAGCTCTCTGGTATGCTTATCAAAGCCATTGTCCATTCTGATCTGCTCTACAGCATCACGAATGTCCACTTCCTTGTCTTTGATTCCGCCAAGCTTATTAAAAACAACACCACCGATAGCACGAAATGTATAGGTTGCCTGACTTTCAAGAGTTCTTTTCATAGGATTCGCATGAGAGATCAAAACGCTGTCGCCGCTTCTTTCAAACTTGAAAGCACCTTCCTGTGTCTTAACATAAATAGTCCTTTTTGTATCGTAACACAGTTTTGAAAGTTCCAAAATCTTTTCATGATCAGTCAGCTTCTCATTGTTCAGTATTTCCATTTTCTTAGCTATTGTGTGTCCGTTTTCTCTGGTTGCGGTTTCCTGTTTCTTTTTCTGCTCATCGTAGGCGTTCTGAATTGCTTCATTATACATCTTCGCACGGCTTTCCTTAGGCATCGTAAGTTCAATTACCCTGTCGCCTACCCATCTTACCGGAGTTAACGCAACGTAAGCCACCTTTTTTACAGCATTAACGATACCGAGGCCGATCCTTTTCAGAAGAGATTTTTTATTGACGTTGTCAACTACTTCCTGGGTTGCTATTTCCTTTTCTCTCTGTTCCTTTGCATGATCCGCTGCTTTAACCTTCTCAAGAGCCTCTTTCTCTTCTACTGTCATGCTATCTTCAGTCTTCTCTTCTTCAGGCTCATGATCTTTTGCAGTATCCTCTGCGGAAACCGGCTCTTCCTGCGCAGATTCGACTGCCTGTTCTTCCTGAACAGAATCTGTTTTTCCCTGCTGTTCCTGCTTTTCTTCAAATTCTTTTTCGTCCATATTTTAACCCTCCTGTGAAATGTCACAAAAATTTTGCTTGTTTACATTAATATGAAAGAAATTGTACATGAAAAACTCCGGGTATTGCTACTCGGAGTCTTTCTTCTTTTTCCGTCGTTTTACATCAATGCCTGTGCACATCAGTAAAATGAATTGAAAAATATTTTTTCTTTTCTCTTTTTTCCGTTTTTTCTGTTCCTCAGTCAGCTCTTCCTTGTATTTGCGCTTTTCCTTATATTGCTTTCTTTGTGCTTTGAAGCCGTGTTCCAGGAGGTAAGTTTCAAAGTCTTCTTCGGAAATGCGTTTTTTAAAAAGCTGATCTCTCCACTCCATGCCGCAGTCGGCGCAGAAACAGTTCTTTCCGTTGGGGACGGATCTTAAGCGAATCCGTTCCCCCTTCAGAAAGTATTTTTCCTTCAGTTCCGGATCATTGCCTGCGACAAAATATCCGGTCTTTTTACTGCCGCACACGGGACATGACGGTGTTACTACGATCCTCATCCCGCCACCTTCGAGAGGTTATTTAAGAAATTGCGATAAGCCTCTTTCTGGTAATCTGATAATACAATCATTCTCGGAAGACTTACGAGATAATCATAGAAATCAGTAGGTTCAGAGATTCCTTTGTTGGAAATATCTTCTAAAATAACTTTCCGATTCTTGATTCCGATAATGGAACTTAAACCGAGTTTTAAAGACAATTCCATTGGGGAAAGTCTACATTCCTCGAAGTAGCGTCTTTGTCCTGCGACAAGGTCCTGATTATGTGCTTCTGAAACGAGAATATGTTGCTTAAGCGTATTTTCATCGATTACGCCATCAGCTCCAATCACGCCGTCCTCGCCATACGCAAGAGGAATTTCTCCTAACGTATAATAGTCATCCGGCTGGCAGTCGTACTTACGAAGCGTAGTATAAAGTGTATCGGCATAATAGCCGGTATCGGAAATCTTAAACAGATATCCTTTATAGAATTCTCCGCAGACAAGCTCAGGCATCTCTACGTACACTTCTGTACATTCCTGCGTAATGCTCCATCTGATTTCTCCTTTCGGGAACAGCTTCTCGATTACATCTGCGATAGCCGTTCTTTTACAGAAACGTACTTTTTTTGAAAATACAGCAACCGCCTTATTTAAACGTCCATCGGTACGATACAGGATATGCATCGCCGAATCACTGTCCTGCAATGCGCCTACAAGCGCGTAATTTCGAATGGAATTAGCCTGCTTAAGGAATCTACCACCTATACCATTCAAACGCGCTGAGAGCGTCTTATACAGGGTCTCGCCTACAAAGAAACGTTTCGTGGATGCTGTGGTGAATTCGATAAGTGTCTTTGACTTCGCTCTCATTTCCTGAATCAACGACAACTGATCCGAATTTAAAGTATCGATACGAAGTGCTTCCATATTTGTAACAACATATCTTCCGTCTTCCGTATAACGGATATCTCCATCATTGATTACATGAAAAACGGCTCTCGTAGGACTGATCTTGTAATAATCGAGAATACGTGTCTCTAAAGGGTCAACTTCTGCGATACATGTATTCTCATCAACGAATATTGCTTCTTTACGGAAAGAATCAAGATCCGTACCGCAAGCTGCATATTTATCCAACAATAAATACATTCTTTTATCCTCCTTCTATCACTCTATTTACGTCTTTAATATGAAGGAAAACACACCTCTAAAGTTGAATGTAGGAAATGAAGGATGTGTTCATTGCCTCCAGAGAGAAGTGATATCAAAGTCCTGTCCTGGCTTACGCCGTCCAGTCCTTAGATATCTTTTACATATAACCTAACGGGATTTTTGAGCCGCTGGTGGCTCAAAAATTGATTCCACCGGAGACGCAATCCGCCGTTTTCGAAAAAAATATCCATATTTCCACATCGAAAATAATTCCAGGCACGACAAAAAGCCCGGTTTCCCAGGCATTTTTGCAGAATTATTCTACGGAATATTAATTTTAGGTCGGACTATACACGTATCTTTTTGCGGTACTCAAAGAAACACCCAGTCTGGAAGCAATATCTAAAAGAGCCATGCCTTTTTCACGAAGCTTTTTTGCAGACGAAATAAGCCTGCGGATCATCTTCTGTTTCTGCGATTCCTTGCGGGCGTTTTTGCTTTTTTTGTATTTACGATATTCGCGCATATAATTTTTCTGATATTCCTTTTTGTTCGTGCAGTCGTAACCGCAGCAGGAAGCAAGTTCCGCCGGAACGCACAGTTTTTTCAAAACCGTATCCATGCGGTAATAGTAAAGTTTTCGGGGGCGGCTTAAACTGATCACTTCTTTTTCACGCATCGGATGCTCAAATCCGCTATTAAAATTTAAGGTAGCCAGTTTTGCCTCATCTTCTGTCATTCCTGCCTGCATGGAAAAATTCCAGTAAAGAAAACACATGACCTCACGGAATCCGATATCGTAACCATGGTCCTGCAAGATCTCAAGAAAATGACATCTTCCGCGCAGCATCTCATTTACGCTTCTGAAATTGATCCCACAGATATGTATCCCGGGTCCTTTTTTCTTCTTTTTCTTTTCCGCTTTGTACCAATCAGGAAGTTTCGGCAAAATTCCATCTGCGAGTTCATGAAAATCATAGCGCTTACCGTTGGAAACCCTCTTTACCTGCACGAAGTACTGCTCGTCTACATGAAAAGACGGTGTGCTAAAAGGCTCGCCGGGATTGAAACTTTTTCCCCAGATCGTGTTGAGGCTTGTAGGAACACGGACAAAAGACGTATAGGGGTTATATTCGGCGTGATACAGCGGATTCAACGCATTAATCGTGGCGATGAGTTCTTCCTGAATGCGGCGTAACAGCGTCAGGACATTTTTCCGCCTCTTTTTATCAAATCTAGGCAGAACAACGCCACCGTCGTTCAACAGATAAACGAAGCGCATTCTGCGTCCATATTCGATGTATGTAGGCATGGGAAAAAATACCTGTTTTTCGATAAGATCTTTCTGAAACATCTGCCATACTTTTAAGGGATCCAGCAATTTGCCGTATTTGTCCATAAACTGGAAATCGATATCAATTGGAATACACTGAACGGAACGAATGTTATCGACAGTAGCTTTCTTTTTGCCATAGAAAGTAGAGACAGACATGTACAGGTTGCTCGTTGGCAACTTGTCCATTCTGAAGATTTCCGAGATATGTTCATCACAAAAAGTCTTTCCATAAGGAAAGATGCCTGACTTATTACTTCCGCCCCAAAGCTTCAAAAAGCCAGCAGCGTCTTTGCCGTAAAAATCATTGATGTATTCCATATCGCTTTTCGTCAGACTTAACTTTGCCATAAACACTCTCCCATTTTTTCTGGTACTATTAATATGAAAGATAGCATTGTGGAACACAGTATCAGATTCTACATGGAATTTGATTCTGCGTTCCGGTATACCCGTACCATTAATATGAAAGATTTGGCAAAAAGCACATTTTTCTGCACAGAAAAAACCGCATGTCTAATACATGCGGTTCTCCATTATTTTTCCGTAAGAGCCACCGGTTATGTCATTAAGTGCTTCGGCTACATAACCCGCTATTTCGGCTTGATCGGCGTGTTTGCAGCGAGTGCAAGGCTTACTGCAATACTTAACTCTTCGACATTTGCGGCAGTCACCATCCAGCTTCCACTGCTCATTTTCCTGTATTCTTTCCATTTTCTTCCTCTCCTATTGTCCGATAATCGCCGTGGTATGCAACAAAGCCGGTAATGTTGTCCCATTTGACGGGAGTCCCATTCCTAATGGCTGCCTGTACCGCATCCCAAACAATCGCCCTCTCTTCTCTTTTTGATATATCCCGGAGCTGTTCATCCGGAATATCAACTTTGATCGTTCCATACATCATTTTGTCTACGACTGCCTCGATTTTCATCCCAAAATCTCCCTTACTCTTTGAAGCTGCTCCAACGAAATTTCCGTAGTTTTATCGAAGAAATGTTATGATCACTTTTTGCTTTTTTGTTTTTCTTTTGCCTCTTCCTCAGAAAGAAACGCCATTCTACCAAATTCCCAAGAATATATTTTTGCAGGGCACACTCCGTTATCACATTTTCCAAACTTAACATAAACATCATTATTTTCGTCTATTACGATTGTGTTTACTTCACATTTAATGATTTTGTCAAATAAAAAAAACATAGACCGTGTCTCCGATTTTACAAGGCAATTCGATCTTTTTATCTCGCGACATAAATTTTTCTCCTTTATGCAATATTTTTCCAGCTTCTCCAGTTGTCTTTGTCCCGGAGCAGACGGAATTTGTCTTTACCCTTGGATTCGGCAATTTTCGTAAGCTTATTTTCGACATCATCCATATCCGCCCATTCGAAGATATTGAATTCATTGTTCTTGTCATCTTCGCATACCCAGCAGGAAGAATAGATATCGTAGTAAACTTCGAAGAAATTTTCAGAGAATCGCAAGGTCACGTAAATACGCTGCGTCTTTCCAGCTTTCCAGTACTGATATGATGAAATCTGTGCCTTATGTTTGGATTCTTCCAGAACCGGCTTTGATTCAAGGAATTTTTTCAGCACACCGACACCAACGTCCCAGGTAGCCAGAATATCATCTGAAGCATTATGGAACTGGTATGTTTTTCCGGGATACAGAATACCAAGGATATGACTCAGCTTTCTGCAGCCGTCATGTTCATCTGCGAAGATATTTTCCTTAACGATACCGAAAATATCCACTATCTCTTCCGGTTCAAAAGACTCTTTCATTCTGCCTGCATAAGCGGTCATGAATTTAATATCGAATCCGACATTGTACCCGCTGATCACCGCATCCTTGTGTTTTTCGAAAAATCCTTTTACAACAGGCCATGCGTCTCTTTCTTCCGGTTTATCCTCCAGAAACTCATTCGTGATACCATGGATCGCGATTACTTCATCTGTCATTGTAAACGGCGGTTTGATATACTGCTCTATCTCATCTGTTTTCTGATAGAACTGCCCCACTTTTTCCATAACAACGGCAGAAAATTCAACGATCACATCTGCATTCTTCTTAAGCCCAGTCGTCTCCAGGTCGAAGATCAGAAATTTTCTTCCCTGCATGATGGCATTATAAAATCGCATGGTATTGGCTTTATTGCACCAGTAATGCTTTCCGCCCATACCAAAATAATTCCATATATTAGACATAATATATTTCTCCTCTCTTTCTTTTTGCCTTATGCCATTAATATGAAAGAAAGTCATAAGAAAAAGACGGGCAAGCCCGCCTTCCTCTTTATTTTGTAAGTTTATCGAACTCTTCTTCGATGTCCTTTCCGACATTCTCGTAGCACTCTTTCAGAAAGATATTGAAATTCTTATCCTTAACCGTGCCGAATGAGTAATACAGACCGGTAATGATGAGCTTCTCTCTTGCTCTGGTTGCGGACACAAACAAGAGTCTGCGTCTTTCCTCCAGTTCATCGATTCTGCTGTCGTACCGGATCAGCTTATTGTCATATTTGGTAATGGAATTATAAACAATATCCCATTCCAAACCTTTTGATGAATGCGCCGTGGTAAGCGCTACTCCTGGATAAGGAAGTTTCTTGGAGAAACTATCCTCACTGCCATATACTTTGAAATTATAAAAGTAGTGGCAGATCTTTCCCCAGGTCTTATTATGATCCACGACTTCAAGGAAATGGTCGTAGACTTCATCCGGCTCGTTTCTCAACAACTCCGCCATCTGCCGGAATGCTTCCTTCTTATTTTCGTCGGTAAATTCTGCGAATTTTTCAACGTATTCGTGATACTGTTTTAAATATTCATTCTGCTGCGCTTCCGGAAGTTCAAAGAACTTTCCATGGCATAAAGCATTCAGATAAGTAACAATATCAACATCAGCTTTTTCTTCCGGATGTGTCAGGTAATTCATCAGAGACACACAGGCTTGTACTCTGCTGTTTTCAGAAGTAGTCTCCGGGACAAGAAGAATACAAGGAATTTTCTTCTCCTTCAGCAGATCTTGCATCTTTAACAGCTCGTACTTGGACATTGCAATAAACGCAATATCCTTCGGATCCTTACCAGAAGCGATATCCTGTTCGATTGCTTTTGCAATATCTGCATATTCCTTTTTGGAATCAAAATATCCCTGTACTACCGGAACCATTCCATTGTCCGGTCGCGTAGCAACCAGATTCTTCTCCATCTTCTCCTTATTGTTTCTAAGGATCTTATTTGCGAAGTTGATCACACCGGGAACCGAGCGGAAGTTGGCAAGCAAATTGAAATCCTGCCCCTGGCAGCACATCAGGTCAAAAAAATGAATGATGTTCTTCGGGGAAGTGTCTCTGAACCCATAAATCGCCTGCGCATCGTCACCTACCACCATAAGACTGGTCATAACGCTGCTTTGGCACAGGCATTTAATAATGCTTAACTGCCGCAGGTTGGAATCCTGGAATTCATCCACGATCACATGCTTAATGCCTGTGTTGCGGAAATATTCCGGAATCATGCGATAAAGGTCAATCACCATCCACTCCTGATCGGCATATTCCAGATAATTCTCTTCGATCAGCCTCTTGTTGTATTCCTGATACAACGACATCAGCTTTTCGAGGGTTTCTCTGGTAATGTTTTTCTTATCCACGTCCAGCTTCTTCAGAACAAATTCCAGCGTTTCATCGGTAATGGAGACAATCCGGTTGGATTTGAAAATATCGAAAATCTTCTTGGTAATTACAAGTCCGCCCTTCAGATAAGCTTCGTTTGCTTTCAGGTTCCGGTAATTTAATCCCGGAACTTCCATACTCGAAACCAGCTCCTCGATAATCCGCATCCGTTCGCCTTCTTCGATCAGCATCGGAACCGACGTAAATCCCAGGTAGTTGTAACACTTGGAGATAATATCGTTTCCAAGACCGTTAAAAGTTGTGGAAATCAGCTTATCCAGATCGATACCGGAATTTGGGATCAACGTCTCGACATAATCCTTGATTCTGGTCGTCATCTCTTCTGCCGCCGCATTCGTAAAGGACAGAACACAGATTTCTTCAGGTTTATATCCCTTTTTCAGAAGTTCAGTAACTCTCATTCCGAGAACCATGGTTTTTCCGGCTCCGGCTACAGCATTAATTCTTGCTACGCCATATTCAAAACCAATAGCTTTTTTCTGATCCTCAGTCAGATTCATGACATTTGCCGGTGTTTTTGCCTTTATTTCTTCGATTGCTTTCGGAGCATTCTCGAATCTGCATACTGCTCTGAATTTACAATTACGGCAGACATCCGGATTGCAGATGATCTGGCTTCCGGCTTCAAAATCCTTGTACAGCGTATAATAATGCTGATCCAGGGTTGTCGGAAACTGTTCTGCGTCGCTTAAAGACACAACATTTTTTCCTGCTCCATCGAAGAAATCCAGGTCGAAAACACCTTTATCGAAATTGTCATTTGACTTCTTTAAGAAATAAAAAGATGCTTTGACTTCGACGGGAAATTTTCTGTTAGGATCAATGTAAGCAAGAAGCTGTTTCCCATAATACAGCATTGCATATAACGGAAGGCATCCTGCCACCGATGCATCCAGCTTTCTGCCGGAAATGGTAATATCCGGTTTTTTCAGGAAAAACTTAACGATCTCAAGCGTTTTCCCGTCGTAAAAAAACACATCCGGATCAACCGTTACCTCAATGCCAAAAATATCCATAGTGGATTCCGGTGCTAGCTGCGGTACTCGGTTGTCACTGGAAATGTATCTTTTGATATACTTATTAGCTAAGTCATCGCAGACAATTTCTCTTGTTTTTCCTGCCAGCATATCTTCCTCTGGATACGCCTCATCGTTAATGATCTGTTCTACCTGCTGCCATGTCAGTTCCTTTCTCATGTACCCGTAGATACATTTACGGATTGCTTCACGGCGAGCAATATTTGTATTAACCTCTTTAATTGAAGAGAGTTTATGCTGTCTACGAAACTGACAGCGATCCATTCCCTTCAATTGGTTCATTGTATATTTCATTTATCTTTCCTCCTTTTATCTATATGACATTATTATTATGAAAGATAACAAAGACATAAAGAAAAGCCTGGCAGACGCCAGACTTTCATAATATTAAGCAAGCACCTTATGTGTTCTTTTATCAAACACATATGTACAATATTGACCATTTTTATAAACGGTTAATGTACTGTGCTTTCTAGGATTAAAATTAAATCCCTCGTCGTTTTTTTCTAATAAATTTTTAATGAAATTGATCATTACTATTCCTCCCGTTGTCTTTGATGCAGTTAATATGATAGAAAAACGCATTTAAAAGAAAAGGAGTCTTTCGACTCCTTATCCTGCATATTTTTCAATCTCTGTAAATGCAAACTGTTTATCACGATCAATAGATTTTGCTTTTCCCATATCAAAAAGTTCTCCGACAAACATGCTGGGGCTTTTAATACAAGAAACTTCTACTTCTTCTTTTGCTCTGGTAAAAGCAACATAGAACATTCGTCGTTCTTCTTCCAGTCCGGCATCTCCATTTTCTTCAATAGAACGCATAAGGGGAACATTCCCCTTACTAACGTTCCTGATCCATACGTGATCCCATTCCAGACCTTTTGAACCATGAAATGTAGATAAACGCACTCCGTCAGGATTATTGGCGCAATCATCCAGAAATTCCTGAAAGTCTCCGATATAATCCATCCATTCTTCCATGGAATCGAAAGAATTAGCTTCGGAAATAACATCATGCAGCACTGCTTTTGCCGTTTCATAGCTTAGTCCCCGAAATTCTGCAGACTGTTTTACCCAAAGTTCAAAATCTGCATCTACGATAGTCTTCAAAAACATCTTAGGATTCATTTTTCGAACTCGTCCCAACGTTTCTTTTAGTTCATCAAGACTATTAAGAATTCTCCTATATTTTCCCGAATTATACTCCGTCGTATCAAAATAAGCATTGACACATTTTTTGATTGAAGCCTCACTGAGATCACAGTCTTTAAAAAACTCCGTTTTTAGATACCTGGACGGGCAATTTAAAATCTTTGCCAGATACAGTTTTCCATTATCAGGAATCTTATCTTCTTTTAAATCATACAACTGCGACAGCTGATAGTACGCATTGATTGCCTCAAAAACATAATGATTATGGATGTTTCCAGGGTTCTCTTTGATACTTACCGGAATACCAGCTTTCTTCAATAAAGGGAGAATTGTTGTTGCTTCGACGTTTTTCCGGTAAAGCAACGCAATCTTACAATACGGAACTTCCTTGCCGTCATGCAGATCTTTGATCCATTTGATAATAGCGAGGTTTTCATCCAGTTCATCACCATAGATTCCGAACTTCAAATCTCCTGCATTTTCCCGGCCCGCTTCAAATTTCTTTTTGAATCTGGTCTGGTTGTGATCGATTACCTTTCCGGCATATTCGACGATCTTTTTTCCGCTCCGGTAATTGGTGGATAGGGTGAATTTCGTCGCATTTTTGAATTTCTTTTTGAAATTCAGCATGATACTGGAATCCGCCGAACGGAATCCGTAAATAGACTGGTCATCATCTCCTACCACACAAAGATTTCCGTGCAACTCTGCCAGTTTATAAAAAATATTTGCCTGAATCCGGTTTGTATCTTGAAATTCATCGATGATAATATAATCGTATAACGACTGATACCGGTGTAATGCTACCGGATTCTGCTTAAATAACTGAAGTGTTAAAATAAGCATATCGTCGAAGTCGATTTTGTTTTCAGAATGTTTCAGATTTTCGTAGCCTTTGTATAACGGAGCGAATTTCACTTGTGTATCACATACGGGAATCATTCCGTCATATTCTTTATACGGATCGAGTCCAGCATTTCTGGCATATGAAATCATTGATATAAGTGAGTTGGCTGCTTCGTCCAAATACGCCTTATCAACACTGTCTTTTAAGGCGGTTTTAAAATACTTTTTCTGTTCCCATTCTTTCATAATGCTGTTTCCGTTCAAGGAAGGAAATTCCGTCCTTAAAATGCCGAAGCAAATGGAATGAATGGTTGCGAAACAAACCTCGCCATCCTCAGGATATTTTTGGTGGAATCTTTCGGACATTTCATTAGCTGCGTTCTTGGTGAATGTAACCATAAGGATCCGCATAGGATCCACTTTTTTCTCAGATACCATATAATGTATGCGTTCTAGCATCGTTGTGGTTTTTCCGCTGCCGGGACATGCCACAACAAGTACTTTTCCATCGATTTTCTCAACGATCTTGCGCTGTTCTTCAGATAACATAACTTTTCCTCCTCTTTTCAATAGTCTTCTTTATTATTATGACAGAATTCTTTGCAGTAAAATTTTCCGTGTTTTCGTCAGATTTCTAGCATAATAATAATGAATAGATAATGAATCCCTGCTTTTACTCCGTGCAGCGACAGAGCAGGGATAAATAGCTGTACAGAAAGAGGAATATATGGCACGACTAAACAATGTTTCTCTCTTTGGAATTGTTGCGGAGGATCCTATTATAATCATGGATGACGCGACCGGCGGCTACAGAAAAGGACAGGCTTTTTTAGTCGTCGCAAGTGCTAACAGAGAGAATGGAATCAGCACTAATGTTTTTTATTCCAAGCCATTTCTTTATTCGGAAGATCCGGATATTGTTGCTGAAATGAGCAAATGGAAAAAGAATGATCTTGTGTCGGTAAAAGGTGTTATTACTACCCTGAACGCAAACAAAGGAACGATCTGCGCCCACTGTCACGAGAAATCTTCCAGACCAGGTGAAGTATCTCTCATCACTCCCATTTATGTTGAGACGAGATATACAGAGCTTGAAGAAAAAGAAGCAACCCGTATTCTCAATGAAAAGAGGGAGATTTCTAATCAGGTTTATTTGCTTGGATCACTGTGTGATGATGTAAATGGCCGAAAAGAATCCACGATCTACAAGGATATCATCAGCCAGTCTTCTTATAAGGGCATCGCTGCTTATCAAATTGCGGTTGACAGAAAATATTACCTGAAGCAGGACGTACCCACAAACCGGACAGATTACCCCCACATTATCAGTGTCGGATCAAAAGCAGAGCAGGATCTGAAGTGTATTCATAAAGGTTCTATGGTTTTGGTAGACGGTATGGTTGTTACCAGGGAATTCCGAAGAACAGTTACCTGTCCTCATTGCGGCAAACAGTTTGACTGGCCGGAAAAAGTACTCGAAGTACTCACTTTTGGTACAGAATACCTGGCAGATTTTATGACTCCTGAAGAGTATGATAAATTGCAGGCAGAGAAGTTGCAGGCTATCAAAAACGATATTTTCACATCTTCCACAGAATAAGAGAAAAACACCGGGTTATTCCGGTGTTTTTCTATGTAAATCTTAGTTTCAAGTCTAATTTCTACCATAATTGTTTTCCTCCATTTTTTCTATGAAACACCTAATTCTAACTAATTAGTGCTTTCATCTTTAATAGTCCTCAAATACGCCGTTTTCATCTTCAGCGTTTACCGCACGGAATCCTACGCATTCCATGTTTCTTAAATCTATGTCAATGAGCGATATTTTTGATTTTGCATCTTCAAAACTATCAGCTTCAACATTTACATCTATTCTTCCGTCTATTGCTACGCTAACAGTATATTTCATACTATTTACCTTCCTTTCTTATGAAACACGCATTTCAGTGTTTCTTTTTCCTGCAAGAATAACATCTGCAAGGTACTTTCATATTCCTATCAGTAAACCAGATTCTTTCTTCGTCTGTTTGCCAGAAATATTCTCCACATTCCTTACACTTTTTACATCCTTTAAATCATTTGCATTATGCTTTTCTACGGCATTATCTGCATATATCTTATTAGCCATCCATGAAACAGTTGAATCGCATGGCATCGCCATTCTTTCTTACTTCCTCTATCAATAAATCATGATAGATACCACAATCTAAATTGTTATTCCATTCCAATTTACGTCCTGCCTTTTTCTCTGTATCTTCCCATGACAAAAGATTCTATATAGTCAAACATTTTTAAATATCATCAGCTCTTGATTTATCATCATTAAAAAATCTAAATCTACGTCCTCAAGAACAGATCAGTCAAACATGTTAATCGCAGTAAGCACATTTTAAATGTGCCGCTGCCTTCCGTGCATTATTGGATTCATAACCCATGTTGCGGGTTCCGGTATTAAAACCATTGAATCCTCTGTTCAGTGCATTCTTATCTCTTTCTTTTCTTTTCTTGTTTGTCATGTGTGCCATGGTCTTTTTCCTCCGATTATGAATTAGATTCATTTTTCAACTGTTCTATTGCTTTTTGGAATTTTTCAATTTTATCCTTAAGCAGTTCTTTCATTTTATTAATTCCAAGCTTTTTTGCCTCTTCCATGTTCTCCGTATGAAGTTGTACCTGTTCGGCACCAAGCTCTCTACATGTTAAAAGCCACTGGTCTCCACAATAAATATGTTTGTGGACCCTAAAACTTATTCCGTTCACATTGTTTTCTAAGATACTGGGCTTTCTTTCTGTATCTCTTCGATCATACGTCGTAATATCTTTGTACATTTTTTTTGCTCCTTATATAATTCTTATGCGGGCTTTTTAACTGCAAGCGATTGGTAAATCCTTTCGCAGATGCCCATATTCTTTTTAAACTTTGTGATAGCATGATAAACCAGTTCTTGTGACGGAATGATTTTCTCAATTACATCGCCGCTATCAGCCAACTTTTTCCACTTCCAGTACATTTCCACTGACTTTCTCATGATCAAGTCATAAAATACATCCGGTTCTTCCTGGAATAAGGAATTCAGAGTAATAACCTCTTTTTGATAACCGATAAACGCTTCATCCTGCGTAACGCAGTTTGTTTTCTCGGTATCAAAATGCGGATTGCCTTTATCATCAAAAGAAAGAAAAACATTATCCTTTCCCAAAGAGAGATTTTTACTCTTCACCTCCTCCTCAGATTCACACAATGCCGCCGGCAGATAAGCTACGACTGTCTGGCAAAGTCCCAAGGCTTCCAGCTGCTCCTTTTTATAAGGCTGCTCCTTACTTGGGTCATATTCTCCGTCCTCGAGGTAATTATTAACACCCCCAAGCAACGTAGCTATCGTCTTCCTTGTTTCGTAAGGCGACGTTCCCAAGAAGTTCCGGACCATGGAAATTACTCCGCCGTTTGCGCCACAGGAAAAGCAATGATATCCTTTCTGACTTACGATACAACGGTCTAAGTCCGTATCTCTTTTTCCTGCGTTTTTCTCGTGTTCCGGGCACTCTATAAATATAGAACTGCCTCTTTTTTGCATTTTCATACCGATTGCTTCTGCAATTTCCACACAGTCGGCATTTTCATATATTTTCCGGTCATTAAACCGTCTCATAATATCACTCCCTTTCTCTTAATCTGAAATTAATATGAAAGAAAATAAATACAAAAAGAACGCCTGCTTTTTGTTGCAGGCGCTCAATATATTTTTCGGTATTAGAAAACAGATGTATTCATCTGCATGAACAGTTTTGCATCCTCGATTTCATCCGGCGCTGTTTTCGGAATAAAATTAATTTCCTGGCTGTCAATTTCCTGACGGATAATTCTGTTCTGGAATAGCTGTTCTCTTTTAAGGCTTGCGCCGAGCGTTCTAATCGCGGTATTAAGCTTGCGGCGGACCGTTGCCTTATTAATGTTTAATATTTCGGCAATCCTCGCATCTGGGACAGGTTCACCAGTTTCAAAACCATAACTCAATAATACGATTCTCTTTGCATCTTCCGGAAGTGCGTTTTCAATCGCTTTTCTGATGGAAATGGCTTCTTCTTTTGCTAAAGCTTTTGCTTCTGGTGAGTTGTCGATTCCGTTGATGTCGGATAAAAAATCTGCCGGAATCGTATCCAAGTGAACTGTTTCACTGAAATGAATCTGTTCAAGGCAGGTGTTAATTGTCGTGATAGGCAGACCAGTTCTTTCAGACAGTGTGTGAACGTCGAATTTGACACTCTCTTTTTCCATGGCATTCATGGCTTTTTTAATTTTAGCAATCGCAGCACCATAATACGCTGAAGTATTGGAATATTCGTTTACAAACTTTTGTCCAGCATGAGCAACAATTCTGCTGATGTAAGTTGTGAATGCGCCTTTATTAATATCATACTTAGGAAGTTCTAGGAAAATATCCAATGCCGCACAATCGAGCATTTCTTCAAAATGTTTTGTGTAATAGGTAGGATATCTGCTTTTTAAAATAGAAATAACAAATTTCTTGACAGCAAGCCAAAGCTTTTCAAAAGCAAAATCTCTTTTTTCTTTGTCAGCCGGATCCAAAGAATTAAGATATACCGCTAACTCATTGATCTCCTGTGTCTTCAGTTCATCACTTTTTTTAACATTTGAATTAATACCCATTTTCTTCTCCTTTGCTAGGTCATTTATGTTCTAAAAGTTCGGCGAATACCTTATTTTTTAGAACAGGCGAATTTTTCTTGTTTCTGATGAATCGCAGAGCCCACTTTACATTGTTAGCAAATATTATTTGAGTCTGAGTGGAAGCTGTCCAACTGTTGTAAATTTCAAAAGCGTCTTTCGATGATAGATTATTTTCATGAATTAGAAATTTTAACAGACTATCGGAAATTATTACTAATTCTTCATTCTCTGTCATTTTTATGACCTCCAAAACACTAAATACAATATATCACATAGAATGATATTATGAAAATTTCTGCACAGAAATTAATCTACCACAAAATTCAATCTTCTTTCAGAATCCTGTCCTGCCCAATAGCAGCTGATTCGTTTAGCCCCTCCTTTCTTGATTGCTATTACAACAGAATCATCTTCTTCTGAAGTGCCATATGTGGTTTTGCCGCTTTCGGTAAATTTATACATAAAAGAAACACAACCGGATTGTTCGTTATTGGTTGTATTCAGAGGATAAATTTCAACTTTATCGTCTTCAAAATACAAGGTTTTCCCGAAGTGTTCCGGAATAATGTTGCCAGAAAAATTTTCTTCTTCCATGTCTGTGATTTCATATTCTCTGTTGGCTAACGAAATTTTAGTGTTCAGTTTTCCGTCCACAAACCTTGAAGTAATAGCGAACATATAGTCTTCGTAATTTATCTCCACAGAAGTTCCTGTTTTTTCATTTGAGAAAATTATTTTTTTTGAGTTATCATGGAGCAAAGCTACCGCTTGCGACAAGGGACGTCTGTCTTTTGCAATTTCGGTAGGAAATACAATAATTGTAAAGTTTTCCGGCATAAATCCGTCTTTTACATTGCAAGTGATGTGGAAAATATTAAACCACATAGTGTCCAAAAATTTAGCGTATTCCGTCTCGTGATGTTCCATAATAGAATCTTCGAGCCGGTATTTATCATATATTAATCGGATTTGCGGTACTGTATCGGTTTCATCGGGTATATTTACTTGTTCAGACCCCTCTGCCTGTTTAATTTTTTCTGACGTTTCCTGTATACCTTTTTCTGGTTCTTTATCTTCATTGAAAACTTCGTCCGTATTCCGAGCCATGTCTTTGAAAACTGCTTTTGCTTCATCTTCAATAACAATGACATCAGAAGTTTCGTTATTTGTGCATTGCTCTTCATTTAGGGTCTGATCAGTATTTTCTTTGTATATAGGCAAATCCAAGACTTTGTTTCTAAGAAAAGGATATTTTTCAAAAAAGATAACCTTAGGCATTAAGATATTTCTGAAAAATATGTTTTCTTCTTTCTGAAATATGCCTTCTGCGTTCATGGAAATTAATGCTGCGAATGCTAATTCTTTTATTTTATTTCTTTCAATGCAGGAGTGTTCATTATTAGATAAATAATTAAGCTCTTCTACTTTTAATAATACAGAATATTGAGCCTCTATTAAACTATCTTTGTCGGTTATTTTCATTTTTAAAGCAGGGTGTTCCACTCATGGTCTCAGCTTAGGTGAGAGGAAGATGTCCTGCATTACCTCCTTCGAAATTTTCTTTTTTGAATGAATTACAATTTAACAAAACTGTCGGTGCTTGGCGCTATCAAATATTCTGCATCTTCTCCTAAAAATTCCTTCAAAGAAGATTCTTTTATCTCATATTTAATTTCGCCGTCTTCGATTCTGATAACAGCTTCTCCATCTTTACCATTTTTGCGACTGTGTTCTGTTTTGCTGCGGAGCAGGCAACCGAAGGCTCCTATCATTTCCTTTGTCGTAAACGCGTTTAGGAACAGCGCCATTTGCGGATCTTCTGCCAATTCATCCACATGTTTCATTGTGTATTTTTGAATCTCTTTTGCAGCAATAAATAATTGTTCAGCAATTTCCTTTGTTTCCTCGGCATAATATGGAATTATATCCGGAACAGATTCAATTTCTGCAGCAATCTTCTCTTTGACAACAGTTGTTTCCGCATCATTTTCCAGCTTCTTTTCTTCTTGTGTTATAACCGGCACCGGCATAGCTTCGACAACCAGGGAGTGTTCGGATTCTGTCGCTTCAGCAGCTGCTTCTTTAATTTTAGGAAGATCTTCCGCATTATTAGGTAATGAATCTGCCAAAGGATAAACAAGCTCATCTTCCGAAGAATCATCTTCTGGCTGCTCGACGACAGGCTGCTCAATGGTGCAATCATCCTCTATTTCCGTAATTTCCGGTGAAAAGGTAGTATCCCGCTTAATGAGTTCTTCTTCGTATTCGGAGTCCTTAGGTTTATTTTCCTTATGCTCGGATTCTTTATTGAATTTTAATCCAAATAAACCGTGAGATTTGTTTTTGTTGCTGGATTCTTCGGGAATCTGCACCCAGGGAATAAGTTGTTTAACAGTATCGTAATCCGGGTCATCAAATAAGTTTTCTTTATATGCAGGAAATATGCTCTTAATATCATCGCCCATGTGCTCCAGGATTTGTTTTTGGAAGAAATAATCATCATGAGCAAACATAAAAGCATAGTTGTACTGTCGGCTCATTCTGTTTTCAATTTCGATGCCTCTTTCTTCTACTTGAATACCTTCCATAAAGTCTTCATAATCCGCTAATTCCCACAAACGCGATCCGGTTGTGATAACATTGATGTTATTGGCGTAAAAAGTGTTCCGATCGCAATTAGCATACGTGCCGTGATCAATAATGAGGAAGTCATAATTCCGTTGCATTAAGACAAAAAATGGGATCGGTCTGCAATAATGGTAATAATCAACACCTTTATAGTTGAAATAACCTATATTTTCACTGTTGTCGTAATCTAACTCAGAAGCAATTAATTCAAAATGTTTTGATGGATTGTCTTCAATCACAGCAACCTTATAATTAAGACTGCGTAAGGTGATTGCGATATTAATTACCAAATGCGTTGTTCCGGTATGATGTGCCGTTCCTGCTATACCGATTCTCTGCAACGTTTTTTCGGTTGACATTGACGGCTGATTTTTTCTGTTTCCGCTAAAAAATCCCATTGTGTAAAACTCCTTCAACGCCAAAAGCGGATATTATATAAATATCCGCAATAGCTGTTATATTTATTGTACTTAATTTCTCTTTTTCTGAATTTCCGCGATACGCTGTTCTCTTCGGACATCCATCTGTCGATTTGCGTATTCTCTTCGATATAATTCGTCGGAAACTTCGGTTGCAATATCATTCATATCAATTGCATCTTCCGAGAAGAAGAAATGCACAAAATCTGCATTAAAAATCAATCGAATGCAGTTCACATCGCCTTTTGGAACAGTCGCCGTCAATGCATGCATAAGCGGATCTCCAGCCACCACATAACTATCTGTTTCTTCTGTTAAAGGGATAATACTCAGGATTAACGAGGGAACAGGTTCATTTGCATCGTCTTTTACATAAAAATCTCCGGAAGCTTTTGTGTACTGTTCCAGTATTTTCCAGATTTTTGCCAGACTGATGTCCTGTTCTGAGTCAAACCGAATATCTACCTGCATAATACCGTCACGGGGAATAATGTTGATTTCCGGCTTGTACACATCTTCCTTGTCCATGACCTTAACCGGTTCACCGTTTTTATTTAACAAAACATACTGGATTCCAATGATTGCTTTTGCTTCTCCGTTTTCATCCAGTCCGTTTATAGCGTTCATAATTTCGGGGATTGTTTTCATAAAAAAAATACCTCCTTAATGTTCTATCATTAATATGAAAGATTTCTGTTGTTCTGCCGCATTTTTCTGCACAGAAATTTTTCTTAAAAAAGAGACCGATTTCTCGATCTCTTTTTTGGTTATTCTTCACTTGGTTTGGTGGACATCAGCTTATAGAGCTTTGTGTCTTTGGGGAGATTGTAGTTAAAAGGAACTACTGTTTGTCCGGTGTATAACAGGCCTGTGCCTAAAGGCTTATCCTTAATGTAATCGATCAAGGCATCGCTTACGTCAAACTGTTCCTGAATTTCACTACGTCCGATATTTGACTGACTCAACATTGCCACGAAACCACTGTTATTAAAGATACCTCTTCCTTCGGGAGTAATAAGCAGGTCTTCGATATCCTGGGTGATACCGGTCATGATTCCATGATACTTACGGCAACGCTTGAAATACTCCTGAAGCATAATAGCAGAGGACTCCGTCTGAACCATCAGATAAAACTCATCGAGATATACCCATGTAGCTTTGTTTTTATGCTCGTCTTTATTCCGGACGATTCTGTTCCAGATGTCGCTCAGACAAACCATCATGCCGAATTCTTTCATATTCTTCGGCATCGGTTTGAGGTTATAAACGATTAATCTGGACTTAGGGTTGATGTTGGTTCTGTGTGCGAACACATCATCGTTGCCGACGCAGAAACGCTCCATTGCCATAGCAAGCTGGTGAGCTTCCGGACCATCCATGTCAAGCAGAGCGCTGTAGAAAGACGCCAGTGTGGGAGAAGAATCCGTATCGATGGTAATATTTGGATTATTCTTTCTCATTTCTTCAAGATTGGTAAGATAATCCTTGTAGATGATCTTGGTAACCTTCTGAATGGTGTTAATCTCATAAGGAGTAAGACCACCTACCTGTTTTGTGGCCGACTCGCACAAAGACACCAGATAATCCGCTTTCATTGCCACCGGATCATCGTTTTTGCTTGCGGCATAGTTGATATCCATATCCAGGGGATTAATATGAGTCTCGCTTCTCTGAGATACATTAATTACAGTGCCGCCAAATTCATTGGCCATCGCTACATACTCGCCATCAGGATCCATGATGATAAAATCATCATCCGTATCGAGCAGATTTGGGATAATTTCTCCTTTTGCAAAGAAAGATTTACCTCTACCGGACTGGCCTACAATTAATCCGTTCGGCAGATAACTATCTCGTCTGTTGTAGACGATCATATTCTTCGTAATAGGATTCAATCCGTAGAAATGCCCATTCTGATCCATTAACTCCTGTACAGAGAACGGGAACAGTGCATCAATAGAATCTGCCGTAAGCATACGGTCGATTTCCGTATAATTCATGCCGAGTGGTAAGCTTGTCTTGAATCCGACAGTCTGCTGTCCGTACAAAGTATTTACCTGACAAGAGAAATCCGAGATTCTCATCTTTAAAATTTCGGAATATTCCTTAAGCTCGTCCAATGAGGTCGCCAGCAAAGTAACTGTTACCGTAGTAAAGAATAGCTTCTGATTATGAACAGTTACCTCTCTAACCAGTTCCGCCGCCTCTTCTCTCGCTGTCAAAAGGTCTTCGGAAATCAATGAAGGATCGTAGTTATTTTTAATAGCTTTTTGGTTCGCTTTTACCACTTCTGATTTAATGGCGCTGTTTTGAGCTTTTACATCTCTGATGGCCTTCTTATGAGGACAGGATTTAAAAATTACAGAGGTAAGCATAGCGCATGGAATGTTTGTAATCTCCGACAGGAAGGAAGTATCCATGGCTGTTGGAAAATTACTAATCAGAAATGTTTTCGCGTAATTATATTCACCTAGCTGGATCTGAGCCATTCCATTCATGTAGCTGCTGGGAGCGATAAGATCCTTTGTCGTTAATCCTTTTTTAAAAAGCTTTTCCAGAGAGAACTCGCCGTTTTCATCTTTATAATCATTCAAAAGATCAGGGAAGAAATCTTCTTCTCCTACCTTATAAATGTCGTGAAGGATGCAGATGCGCTCTTCGATAGTCAACGGTCGCACACCGGTCTTATTAATTTCTCTCACGGCATTATTGGTTTCTTCATCCAGTGTCGCGAAAGTACGATTTGCCATGATTACATCCGTGGTTTTCAAAGTAAGTGTAATGTAGCGCTCTTTCTGAATATCGTTTCTGCCTTCTTTGATTCTGTTATCCAGAATCGAATTGTATTCGTCACGATATTCCTGCTGCCGCTTTTCTCTTTCGATCTCTTCTTCGGCTTTTCCGAAGCTGCTGCCGTTTCTGGGTTTTAAGAAAAATTTTTCCTTAATCTTGTCAGCGGAAGCTTTGCGGTTAAAAACAGTAAACTGGGCCGTCACGTTCGGAGCGTATTTGCTCAAGAGCTTGGAATAACTCTTAAGAATCTCCTCCTGTTTATCCTCTTTTTCGGTTGCAAAATTCATATCTCCGAAATAATAAGATTTGGAGTATAGTCCCGGTCCGACTTTAATCATGCCATTAGGGTACATTTCCTCGTAAGGAATGCTCTGCTGCGCTGTTTTTGCACGACGACCTTTAGCTTTTTTAATTTCGGCTGACTGCTGCTTCTGTGTTTCTTTTTTGTTTTTAAACAAAGGCATAATAATCTCCTTTCATTTGTTTCCTTCTATAATTATTATGAAAGAAAGCATTTTGAAACACAGAAAAGCGGGGATTGCTCCCCGCTCATAGATGATCGTAGTCTATCGAATTGTTAATTTTTCCGCTGCCTCCAAAGCCAGGGGGCTTCTTACACATTCATCCTGATTGAAAGTAATCTGGGCGCACAGCGGACTATTTTTCATTTTTTCGGAAACGTATGCCAGAGCATTGTTTTCTCTGTCGAGATTCGGTGCATCAATCTGATCGAGGTCGCCGCATAAAACAACTTTGGCTCCCATGCCGGCTCTAGTTACTAATGTCAAAACTTGCAAAGGAGACATATTCTGGACTTCATCAACGATAATAAATGCTTCATTTAAGCTTCTGCCGCGCATATAAGCCAGTGATGCAATTTCTAAAATGCCAGATTCTTTCATATCCTCAATCTGCATTTGAATCTGATCGTTAGCCTCCTTTTCGCCTCCATTTAAGCATCTTAAAATAGATTCAAGATTATCGTAAAAAGGAGCCAGCAGTGGATTCATCTTATCTTCCAATGATCCTTTGAGGTATCCAATATCTTTATCTGCCAGAACATTTGCTCTAGTAATGATAATCTTTCCATATTTTCCGTCGTATGTTTGATCTACTCCAGCTGCTAAAGAGAGGAAAGTTTTTGCTGATCCGGCCGGTCCTTTCAGGATAACTAATGGAATTTTTTCGGACGGAGCCATCAGTGCATGTAATGCAAATTTCTGCGAGTCGTTTTTCGCATTGATGTTGCAAGGTTTTAGCGTCTTAGGATCGATGACGAATAGCTTTTTATCTCTATATACAGTGTAAGCTTTCATGTTTCCGCACTTAAGACACACATACTCATTTTCCACAAAACCTTCGTCTTTCAATTCCGGAATAGTTTCCACACCAATATAATTGCCGTTTTTATACAGTTCCTCAATTGTCTGCCAGTTAGTTATATCGAAGTATTTAGTTCCGCGATAACCTGTTTCATTTACCCTGAGGTTGTGGTAGCTTTGGGTTTTAATCCCCAAAAGTTCTGCTTTGACCTGCATGGAAACATCGTTGGTGATCAGAATGTTTTCGTATTCTGATGATAAACTTACTATAATGGTAAAAAGAATTTCGTTATCTGGTTTGTTTACATCAAATCCCTGAATAGTGCGCATTGCGGTAGATGAATCAATATTGACCGGTTTTTTAAGAATACGGAAAATGCCGCCTTTTTTCATCATAAGACCCGCTTCATAATTTCCACTGCAATCTTTTAAAGAATTAATGTTGCGGATTGCTTTTCTGGCATTGAATCCGGTGTCTCCGGAAGACTTTTTTAGACCATCTAATTCCTCTAGTGTTTTCATGGTAATACACACCAGATTGTCGTCGAATCCAAAGATTGCATCAGGACTTTCGATTAGAATATTTGTGTCTAAAACATACTGTTTCAATACAGATACCTCCTTGTTATTTGTTATACTATTATTATGACGGATTTTTCTGTGAAACTATTTTTCTGCATAGAAAAAGAGGCTTTTCAGCCCCTCTTCCTGCGACAATTAGCTAAGGAAATCCTCCTCATCATCATCATCTTCTTCCTCTTCGCCGTTCTCTTCGACAATGTCGTCGAGGTCGTCGGTAAAGTCGTCATCCTCGTCTTCGTTTGCATCCGCAAAAACAGTATATACGATATCATCGCCTACACTGGTGATGATTGCACGAGAGGTACGAGCATTCTGCTTCTCCATCTCGTTATAGAAGTCAGCAATCTGCTTGGCTCCCTCTGCTTCCTGTCCCTTTGCGACACGAACAATCTTTACTTCTTTCATTTTGAATCCTCCTTATTTTTTCTCCGGGTTTCTTATTGGTTACATAATTATTATGAAAGAAAAATATAATGAAAGTTGCACGACCACAAAATTATATACATTTCGCCTTTATGCTGTAAATGTCATTTAATTTTACAGCGCCGTTGTAGTGGATTTTGGGCGTATAATGGCTGGTATAGATATTTATAGTAGTATCAAGATCCTTATGTCCTAATCTACGTTGAATATATATCCAGTCTGCGCCGTTTTCGTACAGTAACATTCCATGAGTATGCCGCAAACTATGAAAATCGAAATCTTCAAATTTAATACCATTTTTGACGACTCTCGTAATGTTCTGCGTTGTTCTTGCGGTGACATAATATCCGTTTTCCTGCCTGCAGACAAAATTTACTTCGCTTTTGAAATCTTTTTCTCCTATCTTATTTACTGCAAGAATGTAGTTTTTCGGCTTATGTCCATTGTATGTAAGCGCCTGTTCGCAATAATACTTATAATAGTTGTCGCCGTATATTTTCTTAAAAGACCGTTGCTTATTTCTTTCGTTAAGCAAGATTTCCGTCAATTCGTCATCTATATCAATGGTTCTGTAGGAGTCATACTTTGGCGTGGAGAAATACCAGAATCCATCCGATTTTTGTGATTTTGTTTTGTTTATCTCTTCTTTTGTTTTTGTGCCGGCCTGCCATTGCACCTGTCTGTTTACCGACAACGTTTTGTTTTTTAAGTCAATATCATTCCATGTCAGCGCATATACTTCTCCAAGTCTGAGCCCCGTATGATAAGCGATCATAAGAGGAATATAAGCCGTGGTTCCTTCCGGAAAACGCTTAAATATTTTTATCATAATATCTTCTGGAATGTATGCATGAGGATTTTCTCTTGTTTGATTTTTCGGATTGTCATTTGTTGGTATTGTGATCCTCATGACGGGCGAAAAGGGAATGATCCGTTCTATTATGGCATAATCGAAACTTTTGGATAAAATCCCTCTGACGCATACTATTGTGTTTATTGAAAAGCCATCATTATACATATTGGTCATAAGTTCTTGAATATCATCTCTGTTAATTGCTGTTAATTTTTTGTAACCTATTTGCGGCTTTATATAGAGATTGATTCTTTTGATGTAACCTTGTATGGTTGTCCTTTTGCAATGAACACAATCCTTTTTTAACCATTCGTCAAGAAAATCAGAATAAGACATTTCTTTTATTTTTGTTATTTGCCCTAGTTTTTCGTATTTTTCCTTTTCCTCTTGTCCTGCCGCTTTTGCTTCTTTTTTCGTTTTAAATCCAGATTTTGAAATGATGTTTCGTTTCCCATCAATAGGAAGGCCTTCAAATGAATATTCGTACACATTTTGGCCATTTTTCCGTTGCCTTACTCTGATTCTTACGTCTCCCATGTTCTTGATCTCCCTTAATCTTTGATTTTTGAAAAATGTAGACGCCGTCAACATCTTTGTGTAGTCCGCGTCAACATTTATTTAAAATGTTGACGCCATGTTGACGCGGATCTCTTTTTCTCTTAATATGAAAGATTCAAGCCATAATGAGACATAAGAAAAGGGACTTTTGAAAAATTTTTCAAAAGTCCCTAAAAGTCTTATTTTATAAGGTTTTATGCATTAGAACTTGCCAGCCTTAGCAGCTTCCTCGATGGATACTGCAACAGCTACGGTAGCACCTACCATAGGGTTGTTACCCATACCGATCAGACCCATCATCTCAACATGTGCAGGTACAGAGGAAGAACCAGCGAACTGCGCATCAGAGTGCATACGGCCCAGAGTATCGGTGAAACCATAAGAAGCGGGACCTGCAGCCATGTTATCGGGATGCAGAGTACGTCCGGTACCGCCGCCGGATGCAACGGAGAAGTACTTCTTGCCTGCTTCCAGTCTCTCCTTCTTGTAAGTACCGGCTACGGGATGCTGGAATCTGGTAGGATTGGTAGAGTTACCGGTGATGGATACGTCTACGTTCTCCTTCCACATGATAGCTACACCTTCGGGAACGCTGTTAGCGCCGTAGCAGTTAACCTTAGCACGAAGTCCCTCAGAGTAAGCAATTCTCTCTACCTCGGTAACGGTATTGGTGTAAGGATCATAAGAGGTCTCTACGAAAGTAAATCCGTTGATACGGGAAATGATCTTTGCAGCATCCTTACCAAGACCGTTCAGGATAACACGTAAAGGCTTCTGACGAACTTTGTTAGCCTTCTCTGCAATACCGATCGCACCTTCTGCTGCTGCAAAGGACTCATGTCCAGCCAGGAAACAGAAGCAGTCGGTATCCTCTTCCAGTAACATCTTGCCCAGGTTACCATGACCAAGACCTACCTTACGGGTATCCGCAACGGAACCGGGAATACAGAATGACTGTAAGCCTTCACCGATTGCTGCTGCTGCTTCAGATGCCTTTCTGCAGCCTTTCTTGATTGCAATTGCAGCGCCTACAGTGTAAGCCCAGCAAGCATTTTCAAAACAGATGGGCTGGATCTTCTTAACCTGATCGTATACATCCAGACCAGCATCTTTCGTGATCTTCTCTGCTTCTTCGATAGAGGAGATACCATAGCTGTTCAGTACAGCGTTGATCTTATCAATACGTCTTTCATATGATTCAAATAAAGCCATTTTTTCTGTCCTCCTGTATCTTATTGTTTTCTGGGATCGATGATCTTAACTGCATCATCTACACGACCGTACTGGCCCTTAGCCTTTTCCCATGCAGTGTTAGCATCGTCACCCTTCTTGATGAAGTCAGTCATCTTGCCAAGGTTAACGAACTGGTAACCGATGATCTGATCATCCTTGTCCAGAGCGATACCGGTTACATAACCTTCTGCCATCTCCAGATAACGGGGACCCTTCTTCAGAGTACCGTACATAGTACCAACCTGGCTTCTTAAGCCCTTACCGAGGTCTTCCAGACCTGCACCGACAGGCAGACCTTCCTCAGAGAATGCACTCTGGGTACGTCCGTATACGATCTGTAAGAACAGCTCTCTCATAGCGGTATTGATTGCATCACATACAAGGTCAGTATTTAAAGCTTCCATAACGGTCAGACCGGGCAGGATCTCAGCAGCCATAGCTGCGGAGTGGGTCATACCGGAACATCCAACGGTCTCAACCAGAGCCTCCTGGATGATGCCTTCCTTAACGTTCAGGGTAAGCTTACATGCACCCTGCTGAGGTGCACACCAGCCCACACCGTGAGTCAGACCGGAAATATCCTTAACTTCTTTTGCCTGCACCCATTTTGCCTCTTCGGGAATGGGAGCACAACCATGATGTACGCCCTGTGCAACGGGACACATTTCTTCAACTTCTTTTGAATAAATCATGTGAAATCTCCTTTCAATATGTACTTATAATACTATTGATAAAATAATATCATAATGGTCGTGTTCATTCTCTCATATTTCCCCAAAAAAATCTAGTGGGTTTTGACATTTTTTTCATTAGTTCCTATGAAAAACACCATATTCTTACGCCGCAACGCAGGAATATGGTGTTATGTGACTATCAAGAATCAATTGTCCATTATTTACCAGCTCTTGATAAAGGTATCAATGTAGTTATCCAGACATTTCTTAATGACTTCGATGGCTTCTTCTCTGTTGCCTTTTTCATTGACTGCGGTGGTCTTGTTCTCCAGTGCTTTATATACTGTGAAGAAATGCTCCATCTCGTCCACCACATGACTGGGCAGCTCGGAAATATCATGATAGCAGTTATAATTAGGATCATTGAAAGGTACTGCAATGATCTTCTCATCGTTTTTGCCGTTATCCAGCATGGAGATCACACCGATCGGATACGCTCTTACCAGAGTCATAGGCTGTACCGGCTCGGAACACAGTAACAATACATCCAGAGGGTCACCGTCATCACCGTAGGTTCTGGGAATGAAACCATAGTTTGCGGGATAATGGGTGGATGTATGCAGGATACGGTCCAAGATCAGAAGACCGGTCTCCTTGTCCAGTTCATACTTGTTCTTGCTACCCTTGGAAATCTCAATAACACAGACAAAATCTGTGGGAGTCACTCTCTGAGTGCTCATGGTGTGCCAAATACTTCCGTTTACTTCTTTCATAATCTCTCTCCTCTACTCTATAGTTATTTCCGGACAAAAGATCCGGAGAATACACAGGTCATTATCCGCGGATCTGACCGTTTCCGTGGATCTTGTATTTATAGGAGGTCAGCTCCTTCAGACCCATTGGGCCTCTTGCGTGTAGCTTCTGTGTGCTGATGCCGATCTCGGCACCAAATCCAAATTCAAATCCATCCGTAAAGCGTGTGGATGCATTGACATAGACACAGGCAGCATCCACTTCGTTTAAGAACTTTTCCGCCGTCTGCACATTTTCCGTCACGATACATTCGGAATGCTTCGTATTATATCGGTTAATATGAGCGATCGCCTCGTCCACACTGTCAACCGTTTTAATGGATAAAATATAGTCCAGATACTCTGTACCGTAATCTTCTTCCGTTGCCGGAATACAGTCCGGCAGGATTTCACGGGTACTTTCGTCCCCCCGCAGTTCCACATTTTTTGTTTTCAGGGTCTCCGCCATTTTGGGAAGGAACCTGTCACGGATCGCCCGATGTACCACCAGCGACTCACAGGCATTGCAGACGCCGATCCTCTGGGTCTTAGCATTCATCAGAATTTTTACTGCCATATCCACATCTGCGTCCCGATCTACGTAAACATGACAATTACCGGTGCCGGTTTCGATCACGGGGATCGTACTGTTCTCCACCACGCTGCGGATCAGTCCCGCACCACCTCTGGGAATCAGTACATCCACATATTCTTTCATCTTCATGAACTGTGCGGTAACCGCCCGATCGGTATCCTCAATCAGTTGTACCGCTGTCCGGGGCATTTTGCAGACATCCAGGGCATCCTGCAATACCCTTACAATTGCAATATTGGAATGAATGGCATCACTGCCGCCCTTTAAGATCACAGCATTACCGGTTTTAAAGCACAATCCGAAGGCATCCGCAGTAACATTGGGACGCGCTTCATAGATAATGCCGATGACACCTAACGGAACCCGCACCTTATCGATCTTTAATCCGTTGGGACGCTCGAAATGTTCCATAACCTCTCCGATACAGTCGGGAAGCTCGGAAATCTGGCGGAGTCCCTCCGCAATCTGGGCAATCCGATCGGGTGTCAGTTTTAAACGATCCAAAAGTCCGGGATTCATTCCGTTTCTTCTGCCGTTCTCCAGATCAGACTCATTGGCGGCAAGAATCTCCGCCTGCCTGTCACACAGATAGTTTGCCGCAGTGTCCAGTGCCTTATTTTTTTCTTCAGTAGTCAGTTTCTGCAATATATATTTCGCAGCACATGCATTTTTTCCCAATTCCGTTAACTCTGCCATAGCTATCCCCTACTTTCTATCCGATATTTATAATTTAAACCAGAATCACCTGATACGGCTTCACATCTGTCACTTCCACAGGTACCTGTTCTACCTGCTGGCAGTGGAAACCGATACCGATGCTCCGCAGTCTTAAGTTTTCTTTGTCCGCAAGATATCTGTCGTAAAATCCACCGCCGTATCCCATACGGTTTCCCAGCGGGTCAAAGGCGCTTCCCGGCATCAGAAGTAAGGTTTTGTCTGCATGCTCCGGTTCAAACAGATACCGGTCCGTATCCCCTGCCGGTTCCGGGATTTTCTTGTAACCGTTTTTCAACTCTGACAGAGAGAACATCCGATAAAACTCCATTTTTCCATCTTCCACTTTGGGAACGTAGACGCTTTTTCCGTCTTGCAGAGCACTTTCTAGAATCTCCGTCGTACAGATCTCACTGCCGTAGCTTACAAAACCTAAAATCGTATCCGACAGATAATACCACTGGTGTCCAAGAATCCGCTCCGTGATCAGCAGCTTCCCCCGTTCCCGCTCCGGTTCGGTAAGCGCATTTCTGCAGGCAAGCGCTTTTCTTCGAATCTGTTTTTTCTGTTCTTTGATCATTTTTTCTTTTTATAAGCCGGCTTTAATTTCTCAATGGTGCCGTCCGGTCGCTCAATCTCTATATTATCCAGCTGCGCTTTCATATTACGTTTGATACTGTCCACATATTCCTGACGTAAAATGGTCTGTTCCAGTTTTTCTTCGTCCGTCAGTCCCTCATTCTGAGATTTATGATAAAGCTCATTGATGCGCTTTATTCTTTCATCCATATTCAT
>OGRO01000074.1_pt1 | contig 102399 bp, 149 predicted proteins | sample 1553451 | NCBI WGS metagenome assembly OGRO01 (sample SAMEA2580021, study PRJEB22360) | human gut metagenome | reverse complement strand
AAACAAGAAAAACGCTTCTGGAGTGCTGACCAAAAGCGTTTTGTCTACAGTCTGAGGCATCCGCAAAGGATGCCTTTTGTATTCCAGATATACTTTTCTGTCATATTAATGGCATCAAAGAGAAAAATGGAGGATAATATCATGACAAAGGAAAAATTTGCAGAAGAACTCAGAAACAGGCTTCCGGAATATATGCCGGACAGATATAAGAATCTCACATTTAGCGAGAAAAAGACAAATAAAAATAATGGAATTGAGCTGACCGGCATTCTGGTTGACGACGGCAGCAAATGTACGCCGATATTTTATATCGATAGGATGTACGACAGTTTTTGTAGTAATCACGACTTCAATGAAACTATCCGTATGTTTGCAGAAACCATTATAAATACAATGGACAACAAACCGGATCCGGATAATATCCTGAAGAAGATTAAAGAGAATTCTAACCGCATTATTCCTAAATTAATCAATGCAGAAAAGAATCAGGAATTGCTGAAAAATTGTCCGCACAGAAATTTTCTTGATCTGGCAGTTGTTTACGAAATCATGTTGGAACCAGGTCATTTCATTCTTATTAAGAATGAAATGTTTGATTACCATGGCATGACGGAAGATGAATTATATCATCTTGCTGTAAAAAATGTCCGTGAACAAAAACAGGTGGTTACACTTGACCAGATTCTTAAAGAGATGGTTGGTGTTGAAGAGGATTTGGAACAAATCCCTATGCTCATTGTAAAAACCAAATACGTAACTCATGGAGCAAGCGTAATGCTTTGTGAAGATGTTTTGTCGGAAGCAGCAGATATGCTTAAGAGTGATCTCTATATCCTGCCGTCAAGTATTCACGAGATCATTGTCCTTCCTGTAGATTTCAGAGATGATGTGACTGGACTTAAGGACATGGTAAATACCGTCAACCAGACACAAGTACTCCCCGAAGAGTTTCTTTCTGATTCCGTTTATTTTTTTGACAGAAAACTTAAGAAATTATCTATTGCCGAAGAATGATTGTAAGGAAACCCGTTTTTGGCGGGTTTCCTTTTGTAAAGGAACAATAAAGATTCAATGACTTACAAAAGATTAGTAGAACAGGCGGAAGCTATGGTAAATATTGTACATAAAAAATATCTATCCGGAAATAAAATGGCATATCCGGCGTTACTTTTAGGTGTTTTCCGGATTGAAAGTTATCCAGGGGCTGGTCATAATTATCAGGCAGTTATAGATGCAATTCATAATTGTTATGCAAGAGATAATACATCAGGAATTGATATTGGTTATAAAGAAGGACTAAAAACGATGGTCCATACCGGAAAAGATATACAAAAATTATTACAATATCAAGAGAAAAAAGAACAAGAAGGAACGGCTCAATTTTACGTAGATAATGGAGAAATATTATATGAATAGAGAAATTTACAAACAAAGATTTATGGAAGCAGATGCTACGAGAATGCCCATGATAGAATTTCAGAAAATCATCAGTGATTCTATTTATCCTGCAACCGGACCCAAAAGAGGGTATAATAATTTACTGGTCGCTATAGAAGAATGTGCAGAACTCATCGAAAGTTTCGGCGAATATGTATCCGGAAAAGAGAAAAGTAAATATGGAGTATATGAAGAATTAACTGATGTTTATTTAGCGCAGCATTATGTGATGGATATTCTTGGAATTGACGAAAAGAATATCCAATTGAATACAAAGCATATGACAGAGATAGATGTGCTCGTAGCATTAAGTAAATTGCAGTTCAGTCTTGCAAAATATATGCGTAAAGCAGAAAGCCTCCTCTGGCAGGAGAAAAACCAGATGGTGCAGCAGATTACCGAAGATTTATCCGGCGTTAAACAGAGCTTATTGTTTATACAAGGATATATGATGATGACAAAAGAGGAACTGTTCAAATCGATCAATGTCATCATGGATAGACAGAAGAATAGAAATGAATTGCAAGATCCACTGGGATTGCAAGAAGATACGGAATAGATAGTAAAAAATATATTATAAAAAAGATTATAAGAAACCCGCTTTTTGCGGGTTTCTCTTTTGCAATTATCCGTAAAGAAAGTTTTGTGCAGAAAAATGCCACAGATCCGCTTTCTTTCATATTAATTATATAAACAATATTTTGATATGAATTATTCGAAAACAAATTCTTTCATAATAATAAAAGATGAGGATTTATGGGAAAGAAAATCATTTTATCTATTCTGACAGCGGGATTGCTGTTAACTTCATTTCCATCAGAAGCGGCAGCAACATCGCAGTATTCGTTTGTTGATGTGATTGGAGGCGTCTCTGAAGCCAATTATAATCGGATGATAGCCAATTACTGTAAGATTCCGGAAAATGTACGGGAATCGTATCAGCTGGACGGCTGGCATTTATCCATTTCCACAGAACATTTGGAAGACACATGGTTTGCCGGGTGGGGATGCAGCGCCATAGCAAGCGGTTACGACAGCGTGGTTAAAGAGATCCGCGTAGAGGACGCCAAGAATGGAGCGAATGCCGTGGCACATGAGATCGGGCATTATGTAGATGGAAAGCTTAGTTATATCTCCGGTACGGAAGAATGGAAGAATATCTGGGAGATAGAAATCACAAGTCAGTATGGAACTACGAGCGCACTGGAAGGATTTGCAGAAGCTTTCGAACAAAGCATCTATAATCCAAAATCTTATTCTAAAAGATGCCCGCAGTCGTTTCAGTTTATTACGGAACATCTGAACTTGATAACGCCAGAAAATAGCACTAATTCATTATAGGAGGAAAAATAATGGTTTTATATTTTTCAGACAACAAAGAAACAGAACGCAAAAGGAAGGGTGTATTCTACGAAGAGACACTTCCGGAAAACGCCGTCATATTTGGTTCGACCACTCTAAAGAAATATAACGGTGGACCGGCCGATTATATGAAGATCGGCACGAAAAGATACTATATTGACGAACCGGTGAATGAGCGGGACGTTATCGGATATATTCCGGTAGTAGCGGAGAAATATCCTTCCACACCGTCCGACAAAACGGATCCGGCAGCAAACAAATGCGGATATATTCAGGTGAAAGAATGTTATCCTTTTCTTCCTTATATTCTTCCGATCCTTTTGCTGCTCATTCTGTTAGTGCTGATTGTCCGTAGTATGGGTGGAAGCGGCTTCTTCAAAAATAATGTGGTTTTGCCAGATAAACATGAGCAGCCGTCAGTAAGTATCGAAAATAAAGAAACAATAAAAGAACCGGATAAAAATCAGAATCCGATTCAGCCTACAGCTTCAACAAAAGAACCAAAGAAAGAAGAAAAAATACCTCTGTAGCTGTTCTTCCGAGTCTGTGAAAGTTTTTCTTAACGGACAATAATAACCGGCTGCATTATATGACTGGAAATCCTCCCACAAGAGAAGATCAGATGAATGGTATTGATTATAATAGCTTAGAAGAAGTTACTACACAATCTATTACCTCCGAAGTTCCTGCTGTCGAGGAAACACCCTTACCAGCCGTGGTATCTTTACCTGTAATAGAAGAGACAACAGATACAACAAATACAAATACAAGCGAATCCGCCGATAATACAGAGGAAACAAAACCTCTTAAATCAGTATCGGATGGAGATGCGAAGTAATATAAAAGAAGAGCTATGTAGTTATACCAATAGCTCTTTTTTATAATTCAAATTTTATTTTTCTATATTCACTTATAATCTCTTTACATTCGTCTTTTTCCCTGATGTAATAAAAAAATTTGTTGCAAAATTCATATTTTTGACTCAAAGAGCTGCGACTTTCAATATCATTTATTTCAGAAAATAAGTTAATTATTCCGTTTTTAGCGACAATCGCTCTTTTGGGCAGGAGAGTAAGATAATCAACACGATTTAGGCATAAATACAAATCATCGTTCAGTTCATCTGCTATTTCTTTTATATATTTTTTACAGAAGATGATTTCCGCACCATAAAAAATAAAAACAGAAGCACAAAGCTTTGCGGCATAAACTTCCCTTATATCGTAACCTTTATTTAGACATTGCAGGACATAATCTTCATCCGCGGGATCATTACTTAAGTTTTCTCTATATTTATGAAGATTATACAATACGTTTTGCATATCACATATTTCATCAAAAGTATAAATTTCTCTATTTCGGCATTCAAATTCAGAAATACTTAAATAATCACGAGCCTCTAAATCATAAGCGCATATAGGTATCCCCCATATTTCCCTGGTATATAATTGCGCAGATTCATCTTCTTTAAAAATATAATATAAAAACTGCAGATGATCCAATGCAAAAACAGGATATAATTTTTCATGTGACAAATTCATTCCATGCCTCCACCGTTTACCAATGAGACCAATTATAACACATTTTTCTTTTTTTTGGAGAAGAAAATCGTTTATTTTTTATATATAGTATATCGTGAGTTACTATGTTGATAAATTTTCTGCACAGAAATTAATTATATAATGCTGTGGACAAAAGGTTTAAGCTCACATGAGTTTCTTTATAGTAGGACCAGCCCCATATAAGATAAAAGCTACATGATAATCTAACGTTATGCTAATATTGAGCAGGATTATGGGAGTACGTAGAGCGAAGTGATCTATAGGTATCAAAGTCAGAAGTTTTTGACTTGATATTATTGTATTCATTTATAATTTTATATCAAAGTTTTCTTTCATATTAATGTTACTAAATAGAAAAGCGGAGGAAAATATGTTAGAAATGATTAATAAAATCGGACCTGTCATCGAACTTACCACACTTTTTGTAGTGATCATGTTATCAATTCTGATTGTGGCCGGAATATGTATGCAGCCTAAGAAAAAATACAGAAAACTATTTGCTAGAAAAAGAGCAGGAAGTACAGGTGGCAATAGAAAGAAAAATAAACAGCCTTATCGTCTTCGGACACTGGATCAGATTTCAGAAACAGATCTGCTGCCGGAATATCTGAAGAACAAACTGTACTACATCAGAGACTGTACTCATTATTTTAAGCGCAATCATTTATTTACTCTCGGATCCAGACTGGAGACCTATTATATTCCTGAGATTTGTAATGCATTTACGAAATACAAAACTTCACTTGAATTCGGGGAACATGAGAAAATTGAAAATGCATACGCTTTTCTTGAGAATATCATAACGATTACCTGTGAAGAATTCAAAAGAGAAGAAGTAGCACTACAAAAACTTAATGAAATCCGCCAGGCAGCTTAGCCCGGCGGATCTATCTGTAGAGGAACAGCTTATATGGAAAATATCATTAAAGATTATTGTGATTATTTGGTAGCCTACGGAAATACTGCGGGTGTAAAAACCTGGGTAAAAAAATTCATGGGAAAAAAGCTTAACGATATCCGAAATAAACTAAAGGAAAAATATCCGTTTTTTGACGAATACTATGATTTTGACTACCTGTATTTAGCATATTATTGCAACAAAAATGGATTGGATTTCGTAAAAGCAACCACAGGAGTCTTGAACTCAGAAAGTCATGATGTATATGATTACATCGATAAATTAATTTACGAGAAATACAGCAATGAAATAGTCGATACTATCAGGCTGGGAATGAGTGTTGAGCTCGCAAATGGATACAGATATGATGTTGTTTGCAACAAAGCTGGACAATTGGAGATTGTTAAACACTTTCACAAAAATCATCGTCTTTTGTTAAATACATATCAAAAAGATGGCAAATATGCCCCGAATCGTTTATTAAATGGTTTGGACATTGTAGCTATATATGCAAGTACCGAATGTTCACCTGAACAAAAACCATTCTGGAAAAGGAATGGGATTCAGTGTCTCGATGACTTGCGAAATGGAATGTACGTCGTGTTCAGATGCGGAATATGGGGCGTTGTCGAAAGGAACGATAACGGCGGATTTCGGTTGGTTAAAGGCAATCATGAAATTGAAGAAAAATTTCTGGCTATTGAATTTACCGATACTATGCACCATACAAGTAATCAGGATTATGACATTGTTGAAGTATGGCAATATGGCGAATGTATCTGGAGGGAGAAAGAGTGATGCGTCAAAGTAAAATCAGTAATTTTAGAGGAGAATATGCTTTTCTCAGCAACTTTTATGAAGCCCAGGTTAATATTGACGGTATCATATATAAAAACAGTGAAGCCGCATTTCAGGCACAAAAATGCAGAGATCAGAATGAAAGACTCCGGTTTACAGAGATGACTGCTTTGGAAGCAAAAAGATTTGGTAAAAAAGTAAATCTGCGACCCGATTGGGAAAAAGAAAAAGTAAACATTATGAGAAGTATCGTATTCGCAAAATTTAATCAGCATCCAGAGTTGACGCAGAAACTTTTAGAAACCGGCGATGCCTATTTGGAAGAAGGAAATACATGGGATGATCAGTTCTGGGGAACCATCAACGGAAAAGGAGCTAATTATCTCGGTCATATTTTGATGGATACCAGGAAAATATTCATGACATGAGTTAATTAAGAAAATTAAAAAGGAGAAAGAAACCGGAGTCTTGTGATTCCGGTTTTCTTTATGCGGAAGATGACGCATTGTTCAAAATTACAGTATCCGCCGACGTTAACAAAAAACGGGAATATAAATTTCTGTACAGAAATATTCTAAATCCGCTGTTTCTGTTATAATAGTAGTATCCTCTTATGACAGAAAGGAGAGAAAAACATGGTTATGTTTGAATCGTTGTTGTTGGCATTGATTTTGAGGCACCAGTCCACATATAGCATGGCAGAAGAGAAAAGCGGATCATTAAAAGAAGATGCACTCGAAAACTGGAATGCGCCGTTTATTATCACAACGGCGGCACAGTTCTTTGATTCGGTATACGGTAATAAAAAGAAATCTCTCCGGAAACTGCATAATATGGAAGACAGCATTCTCGTATTTGACGAAATATAAAAGCTCCCGGTTCCGCTACTGCTACCATGCTTACAGGCAGTCGCTTTCCTATGTCATAACTGCGGAAGCATATCTTTCCTTTTATCTGCCGTTATGCCGGATATTCAGCCACTATTCGATGAATATGTGCAAACGGGGCTGGATATCAGGGATGTGGTCCCGGATAAGTCCTTATTTCCGGAATTTTATAATTGCCGCTACAAATATATTAAAATTGACAGCGGCAGCGATCTGATTCAATGTGCGAAAGGAAAGAAATCTCTTCTTATTATCACGAACGGGAAGAGAAGTGCACTGAAAATGTATTTTGAATACCTAAAACAGAAAAATACGCAGGTATATTATCTTTCTACATATCAGACGGCGAATGACAGACAAAAAGCCATGGAAGAGATCCGGGAAAAATTAAAAATCCCGGGAAAGAGCAAATCATTGTAATTTCCACGCCGATGATGGAAGCGGGAACGGATCTTGACTTCGAAAGAATGCGCCGAGGATGTTTTTAAGATGATCGATGCCCCGGGGCAGTACAGTGTATTTATTCCGCAGGATAAAAACAGCGCTGAAATGTTGCAACAAATAAAAGAAGGGCAATTAAAAAATATCGACAAAATCTTCAAATATACGGCGCAGGTGACTTATACGGAGCTCAAAAAGATGTATGAGGAAGACGTTGTCGGGGAGTACGACGGAATAGCGTATTTGAAGGATGTGACACGTTATGATGCGAAAACGGGAATATTAACAGAAGACGTCTGACATTTTCATTTTATTTTCTTTCATATTAATTTTACAAAAGACAAAAGGAGGAAAAATAACATGGCAGGAATTGTATTAAGAATTGATAAAAAACCATTCAGCGAAGAAATCGAGGGCGTATATGCTTTTTGTAGTGAATGTGACCCGGAAGGCGTTGGCGGAGGTCCTGGTGTACTTGGGCAAATACCGAAGTGTGACTATTGGGACAGAAGCAGCGATTTGGTTGCCGAATTTGATGTTGAATCATTCGCAAAATATCATCGCTTTTGCCCGACATGCGGCAAAAAGATAAATTATTCGGCAAGAATCACGAAACAAAACTATTTAAAATAATTGGAACTTAAGAAGCCAGACTCAATAGTCTGGCTTCAGACTGTAAACAAAACTCCTTCCTGTGAGGGAGCTTTTCAAAAAAGAGAAAGAAACCGGAGTCTTATGATTTCGGTTTTGTTATATCTAAAAATCTTTCATATTAATATTAGAAAAGAGAATTTATCTTATGATATTACGTAGATATAAATTCACAGCCTTGGTTTTAGCTGCAGCCTGTCTGCTTACCAGCTTTCCGAGTAATGCAAGGAAATTTCGACAAATGGTATTACTCTCACAGCCTTAAGTACTGTAATAGATAGCATACAGCTGAAAAAGTTATTCTTTGACGGTAATAAGGTCAAGAAATATGAGCAGCAATTATTATTAGCTGTTATGGCTGGTACATATAATGGCAGTTCAAGCGGTGGATCTGCCAACATTACATCGGTTTATCTAACTAATTAAGATGTAATTAAAAATAAAAAACCGGAGTCTTATGATTCCAGTTTTTTTACAACTATCATAGCAGAAAGCCTCCCGTCTTTAGACTGTGAAAAGAATACGTCTTTCTGTGCAGAAATCTGTACGGAACACAAAATTCTGTCATAATAATTATGTAAGGAACATTAAACGGGTTCGACAGGATCTGGCCGCGCAAAACACTCATCGGGGTGTTTGCGGCGAAATTCCGGTTAAGATACGGCAGCTATAACAAACACCGTTCTGCATAAAAAGATTCGCTCCCTGACCGTGAAAATCAAAAACCGGATCCGTCGCAAGAAAGGAGAAAATATAAATATGCTTTCAAAAATCATTTTAATAATCGCTATATTGCTCGTCCTTATTGTTTGGTGTATATTATTTGGTCCAGTTCACGTCCCTTTTTTTGAGGATGATGACAATGAATTGGAAATTACGCCTGAAAAGGAAATGAAAGGAACAGAAGAGGATGAATCGATAAAGTAAATTGCGTATTATGCGTCGCCATCGCTTCCTGCGTGGAACGTGAATTGAAATATGCCCGTGACAGCGTTAAGCTGGTCGCTCATCACAAAGAGGCGTGAATTGAAAACATGCTGAAATATCTTTGGTAACCTCAATCTAAATCTCCCCTTCGAGGGGGCGTGAATCGAAACTGTGCAGAAATTTGTATTCTCTCATATATATTTGCTGGATGAAATTCAAAATTTCTGTGCAGAATTTTGTGTTTCTCTAAATATATGTTATAATAGCCTTATCAGTTAAAACAAAACAACTTAACATATATCAAAGGAGAATCCAAATGAGAAAAAGATTTTTAACAACTATCCTCGCAGGAATCATGGTAGTATCCATGACAGCTTGTGGGAATAAGACTACAAAAGCAACGGAGACAGCGATTCCTGAAACGGTCGTTGAAACCACTGAGACAACTGAAGAAAGTAATTTTGAGGAAACCAAGGAAAATAAGCTGGATAATACTGCGGAAACTGTAGATTCCATGCAAGCAACAACTGCTGTTACAACGACTGAAGCTCCTAAGACGTCAGAAAATCCAAAGGAAACATCAGCACCTGTAACGACAGTAAATCCTACAGCAACTCCGAAGACAACAACAGCTTCAAATAGCACTGGGAAAACAGGTAGTGCAACAACTGTTTCAAACACGAAAACAGGAGCAACTGCGACCCCGAAGCCCAGCGCTACAACAAAACCTACTGCAACCGCAACAACAACACCTAAGCCTACAACAAAACCTACGGCAACAACTCCACAGCCAACTGCAACACCTAAGCCTGCGTGTGCTCATACATCCTGCAGAAGCGTAACTGTCGTAGAAGCTAACTGCCAGCATGACGGATACGGAGAATTGTATTGTAATCTTTGTGGGGAATATCTTGGAAAAGATTATTATCCTCAGACGGGACATGGAAGTATAAGCAGACATACCACAACGGAACCCACCTGCACATCTGGTGGTTGGTGGGAAGAGACCTGTGATCTGTGCGGAGCTGTAATCAACAGTGGAGGGATCTCTGGTTTAGGCCATTCTGATAATGGAAGCGGATGGTGTAGCAGGTGTGGAGAAGAATTGGTTGATCATTCTGAACCGACTCTTCCGTCTCTGCCGGATTGGGTAACAAATCCCGATTCTGGAGCAAATACAGAAAATACTGGCAATTCAGAAAGCACAAATGCAGATTTGGAAGATTCTAATACTGATTCAGGCGAGAATGGTGGATCGACAGCATCTGATACAACAATTGAATGATTATTAGAGATAACGAACTAACTGAATAAAAGCAAAATGTTAAAAGAGTCTTATTTATAAAATGAGACTCTTTTATTTATAATCATATAGATTTTCTGATTTGATTTTCCTTTGGCTGCCGTATTATGAGGCGGGTATATCTGTATTCTCAGAGTCCACAAAAAGAGCCTCCGAAGAGACTCTTTTTGTGTAGATTTCCGTTCTTTCAATCTTTCTGTCATATTAATTAAGAGAAGATTTAAAAAGAAAGGAGAATCGATATGAGAAAACTTAAGACCAAATTGCTTTTTCCGTTACTGGCTACATGCATTTTAATGAGCGGAATGACTGTTTCTGCTAATACTGGAATTGAAAGATCTTCAACAGGAGAAGCATTTACCCTGGATCGGTATAATCAAAATATCTATGATGGCAAAATGAAAGAAGAGGTATATTTTCGCCCTGTTACTCTGACAAAGACAGAAAAAGGACAGCATTTATATGCGGCTGAATACACAGGTAATATATTAATTTCCAAATGGACATTAGAATATTCTGAACATTATTGTATTCATAATTCTTATCCAGATGGAAATAATTGGATGGGTTTTTCCTTTGGAAGGCAATCTTGTATAACAACAAAATGCCAACCCGGCTGGATAGCTACATGCGCAAAATGCGGTAGAGAAATAACTATTTTATTTTATTCTACGAAAGACACAATTAGTCAGATAAAATCATTAACAAATGGTGATTGCTTTGTATCTAATTGTGTAGATCCCAATTGTAATAATTTGGAAAACGGTGCAGGTATTAATCACAAATGTGATGAAATATCATGGAATAGATATACAATTCAATATAATGGGAACGGCGCTAACGGCGGATACATTACTAACAGCTATCATTATTATAATAATAATACAGTCTTTGAAGGAAAAACAGTTTCACCACAAACAAAATTATCAACCAATGTATTTTATAGAACAGGTTATGTGTTTGATTGTTGGAATACCAAACGTGATGGAAGCGGGCAAAAATTTGAAAATGAAGATGATTTTCTTAATATTCAAAATAAGCTGAATTTAGGAAATAGCGATAATGGAAAAGTAGTTATTTTGTATGCCCAATGGAAACCAGCTTATTCTACTCTTGTGATTAATCCTAATGGTGGTTCCTATAATGGTGAAACCACTATTACTCAACGTTTCCGCACGGTTTATTCTCTGGACTCGGATAAATTAACACCTCCCACCGGTGCAACAGTTAGTTATGATACCCAAGGTGGATACGAAATTGAATCAACTCATACTACAACTCATTTTTCTGGTTGGACATTTGCAAATCCATTACGCGGAATGTTTAATGAAAAATATAAGCAATATTTATTTGGAGCATATGATACTAATAATATCTTTGCTTCTACGAAATCTGACTGGTATGATGGTTGTGTAGATACTGTTACGGCCAATTATACTGGAGATAGTTTTAAATTACCAGAAGCAACCTATCCGAATGGAGATAATCCAGAAGACCAAAAACGTTTCGGCGGATGGTATGCCGATCCTGATTGTACTATATTCATCGGTGGCCCAGGAGATGAATTTTCAACGGATCATGACATAACACTTTATGCGAAGTGGTCTACATTACACCTCGAAAGTGAGGAAAACTGGACGGCAAATAGAGGGAAAGGGGCAGTAGATCTTTCCTGGATCCAAACCGATTCGTCTGATAAAGTATTTAAAATCTATCAAAAGAAAGAAAATGAGAACTGGATTGAGGTAAAAAGCTCAACAAGTATTACTGATGATCTCGGTGAAGTAAAGGCAACTTTTATAAGGAATAGCAATAACGAAAATACAGAACAGATGTATATTGTTCCTTACAGCGGTATGTATGATTTTACTCTTAACGGAGCACAGGGCGGCAATTATGGGAACTACGTTGGAGGAAAAGGCGGCAAAGTCACAGGTCGTATTTTCTTATATGAAGGTGAAGAATTAAGAGTCGGAGTTGGTTCGCAGGACGGCAAGGGATCTGCGTATACCGGAGGCACAGCTTCGAATTATGGTACAGGCGGCGGGGGCACTTATCTTTACACAAAACGCTTAGGATATTTTGCTGTTGCAGGTGGCGGCGGAGGAGCTACCTTATTAGGTAACGGAAACGCTGCAAATTCGGGGGTATATCGTGCAGATAATGCTGGAGCCGGAGAAAATGGTATGGCTGGCGGAGGCGGCGGATGGATCGGCGGTCAAAAAGGAACAGCGGTACTTCATCATCATAAAGAAAATTGCCTGGGAACAAGAGAATTAACGAGAACAAAAACACAAGTGCACAATAGTTATCGTGACGATGATGACAATTCGCAACATACATATACTTCTGTTGCAGAAGGCTCCAAGGGCACAGCTAAATACATGGTTTTAAAATGTTATTTTGAATTAAATGGAGCGCATAATTGCAGCGGTTGTGGCGCATATCTTAATGCATATGACCAAAACGGAAATGTATTTTGGACTGATTATCCAGATCATCTTGTTCAAGCAGGAAGAGATTTATGGAATAATGCCATACCTGGTAATGAAGCGGCTAAAAATGTATTAAATCGTCAACCATACGAAACTCATGACAATGTAGATTGGGACAGTAGTGGAAACGCTTATATTAAAAGTAAAAACTATTATTGGCTTCATAGAGATGAAAATGGAGTAATAAAAAGATATGTAGTCAATAACGGTTCTAAAGATTATGTACCAACTCCTTCAGCTAATATGCGCGGAGAAACATCGTCTAGTTCAAAAAGCGGAACGGATTTTTGGAATACAACAAGCTACTCTATATGTACTACTATACAGATACCAAGTTATGTAACTTACGTAAGATTTGAATTAAAAATAAGAAAAGACAATAAAGTGGATTATGGATCAAAAGGCGAAATTAGCGCAGCAACATTAGGCGGATTTTATAATTGCGGGTATACAGAAGGAGGCATCGAAACATCCTATCCTTCTTATGGCGGCGGAAACGGTTATTCTGCCGATGGAACCAGCAATAAAGTTTTACTTGGAAAATCAGATTATGCGAGCACCCAGACGGGTGACGGAAATGCCGTTATATTTGGTGCGGAACTTGGTATTTTTAAAAGCAATGAGCTCAAAGGTATTGTTGCTTCAGATGAGACTGCCCCCAATACGCCGTCTTTGAAACGAAAAGCTGTCGAAGATGATAACGACTTTTCGAAAACTACGATCATCTGGAATGACCCCGGTGATAATGGAACGACCTATCAGCATCAGGTGAAATCCTTCTATGCTGAAACCATGGCACCGATGCTGGAATCTAATATCACCACAGATGTTATCACATCCGGAGTAAAAGGCTATCGGATCATAATTGATGACAAGGAAGATACAGTCGTAACAAAAGACAACAGCGATTATCAGACAGAAAACTTTTATGCTGTGAAAGATATGAAGAAAACGGAAACAAAATACATTCATGTAGCCGCTGTTGACGGAGCAGGTAACATTGGTGAAACTGCTCATTTGAAGTTAGGCTCAAACATCGGAGCGCAGGTCTATTATCCGATCGAAACAACTCCTATCGTTATTAAGGGGCTTGATGATAATGTGTATAAAAAAGACGGTTCTTATTTTGTGAAAGCCGACGGAAAGACTCCTTTTTATCTATCAACGAATGGTCTGATCAGCGAAGTTGGAGATGCTGTTCCTTCCGCAAATTATCAGGTAAATGCACTTGCTTTCAATGTAAGCAACAATGGTTCGAAACAGAAATATAATTACTACAGACAGAATGACTCTACAGATATCGGTAAGATTAATATTGATGATGTCACAAAAACTGTAAGTGGTGTAGCAGAGAATTCTTATTTCGGAGATTATTCTTACTTCGAAATGAGCCGTTATAACAACCTGCGTAACATATCTCTTAATATTGCTTATATTATGGATGATTCTTTAAATAATATGAAGCTTCATGTGACACCGCAGGCGACGGCTTATCAGACTACAGATAAGTTTAATAATACAAGTTACACTTATTCAAATGATGCCGCTGATGAATTAAACGGTATCGACCTGATCGCCGACGGAAAAGCACCAGAAATATCTGGAGACGGATATGAATTTCTGAAAAATATCGACAATATCGATGTGGGAGATTATCCGGATGATTATGAGATCACCATTGATGTAAAAGATGATGAAAGCGGTCTGAAAGAATTTTATATTGTCATCGAAAATGAAGATAATAAGAAAACGCAGACATTTATAGGAACAATTTCTGATGATGGAAAAAACGGAACCATCACGATCAACATTATTAATGATGACCTTCTTTTCCAGGGTGATGTAAATTTTGTTATTTACGCTTCGGATAATGTAGGCAACGAAACAGAAGAATCTAAAGGATTAGGAGAATTTGGATTAAGAACCCAGATCACTTCTCAGACAAGTATCGATACGATAGGTGACAACGGTTGTATTACCTTTAAAAAAGGCGAAACTGGAGTTCTGATCGTTAGGACCAGTGGATATGCAGATCAGGTACAGGTAAAATTCCCGGATGATTTCGCAATGAGCGGCTTTGATACCGTGAAAAATTATTATTACGAAAAGCCAATATCCGGCGGAGATACGAATGAAGAGGACCTGAGACGTTTCGGCGTAAGAACAGAAATCATTCGATTCCCGATTCCTTACGATATTGAAGAGAAGGATGCTTATGATATTGAGATTACTGCTTTCAAGAACGGGGACAGTATTGTTGTTAATGAAACCGTTGGCGTAAGGACATTATCAGAACATCAGAAATTCAATATCAGCGGAAGTTTATTAGATAATTTAAGAACTTATATTATCAAAAACTGATATTCTTCAACATCCCGTCTGCAGTTAAAATCTCAGACGGGATGTTTATCAAATTATACTAGGAGGTTTTAATGCAAAATCCTTTAATAGCGACATTTACTATCTTTTTCGTCAGTGCTCTGATATCCGTTGTCGCAAATAGGATAACAGATGTTATTGATAAAGTTATTCTGAAAAGGAAAGAAAATCGAAGAATAGAAAAACAGAAAAAGGACTGGGATAACAATCAGATAACCCGCCGTAAATTTCTTTCAAAGTACACACTCCCAGAATCAGTCCTTTGTCTGAAAAATGGAGAAAAAGATGCCATCATCGCGGAACTTCCGCATTTTATTTCCGGCATTTATATATATAGATCTCCGTCTTCGAAATATAATGCGAATGACTGGATCCCATATCAAAATCCGGCAATCATTTTTATAGACCGTTTCGCTATTTGTACACATACTTTTGACCATTGCCTTGAAATCGTCGATAATTTGAAGGTATGCGGTGTGAATGTAGCGGCGGATTTATTTGAACTGGAAGAAAAATTAAAAATGTGAAGAAATGACAAATAACAGGAGGACGAAAATATGATTCGTAAAAGTACATTAAATGATAAAAATATAATTCAACAGCTTATGCTAATTTGTTTTGGGAATAAAAATGATTTAGAACCGTATGAAAATTTAACAGACAGATATTATTTGTAATTTGCAGACAATGTTTTAGTTGCAATGACAGGACTTACTTCGAATAGCGAATATGGCCATTTGGAAATAGATTGGACCTGCACTCATCCACAATACAGACACAAAGGATATATGCAAGCATTGTTTGTTGAAATGTTAAAAGATGCGCATGACGATATTTACTGTAGCTGTTGGCGTTTACCAAAAAAAGATAAAGTAAATTTATATACCCTTATGTATATGTTTGGTTTTGAGGAAGTTATTCTCACCAGAATACATTGGAAAGTTCCTTATAATTGTTTTCGTAATTACGATGGTGGTTGCACATGTTGTGTTGGTAAAAATTGTGAATGTTACGAAGATTTGTATTTAAGGAAATCGGTATAAAACTTATAAAAACAGTCTCATTCAGGACTGTTTTTCTTTGCTGTTTTTCTTTCATATTAATACCATCAAAAGAAAAAAGGAGAAAATTATCAATGAAAATTATTGAAACAGGAACAACGTATAAAATTTATGGTGAGGATTTAATCGTACTTGAAAATCTTCCTGCGCAGACCTATAAGGTAGGCTTTTCTAAATTTACCGGTTTCTTTTTAGAGAAGCAGGCGAACTTGGAAATTAAAGAGGAAAAGATTTACGGGGTACATGAATCCAAAGTAAGAAAGGTCTTAAACAGATTCAAAAACACAAACAAGAACCTCGGTGTTATTTTAAGCGGAGATAAAGGAATCGGAAAATCTCTATTTGCCAGATTACTTTCTAATGAGGCAATCGAAAACGGAATGCCTGTGATTTTGGTGAATGAATATATTCCCGGAATTAGCGACTTTATTAACAGCATTCAAAATGAAGTGCTGGTATTATTTGATGAATTTGATAAAACCTTCGCTTCCGCAGATAGTGAAGATCCGCAGGCGCAGATGCTTTCTTTGTTTGATGGTACCAGCCACGGAAAGAAGTTGTTTGTAATTACCTGTAATAAATATCGGTCTTTAAATGAATATCTAATTAATAGACCCGGTAGATTTCATTATCATTTTAGATTCAACTATCCTACTGCAGAAGAGGTAAGAGAGTACTTATTGGATAAGTTAGCACCGGAATATCATTCTGAGATTCATAAGGTAGTAGCATTCTCCAAAAAGATTAAGCTTAATTATGATTGTCTTTCTGCGATTGCTTTGGAATTGAATGATGGGGAAACTTTTGAAGATGCAATTATGGATCTGAATATTGTAAATACCGGCGAAAAAGATACTACTTATTCGGTAACAGTTTATACACAGGAAGGCTTTACCTTCTGTAATGAATCCGTTAGCCTAAATCTGTTTGGTACAAATAGAAATAGGTTCTGGGTAGATGATAATGCGAATAATAGTATCAATATTGTTTTTTTAGGGAAAGATGCGATCTATGAAAAGAAAACAAACAGCTTTGTTGTTTCCGGAGATGCAGTTAAAGTAGATTTTAATGATGATTACATCGATGAGAGCCATATGGATGCATATAAAAATATGCATATTACTTATGTAAAAATCGCATTGAATTATGATATGGATATTCATTATATTGCCTAAAACCAAAGGAGAAAGCAAAATATGTGCGACTTAATTTACAGGGAAGGAATCCTAAGAATAAAACCAGGTAAAAAAGATTCTGCCGTTGACGCTATTCTCGAAGATAAAGAACTTGCCGTGGAATTTGGAGGCTGCGATTTCGATGCGATCATGGAAGAGATTGGATTCTATGTAATAGACAAAAAGGATTCAAGTGCAGAATTAAAATACCATAGTTATCCCGAAGATACATTTTATGCACTGGATAAAGTCCTTTCCGCGATTGGTAGTTTTATTCAGCGGGGAAGTTATCTGGAATTTTCTGATAATAAAGGAAATCTGAGAAGATATTTATTCGATGGGGAAGAAATGCGTCGTGTAGAACCACAGATTGTATGGCCGGCGATTGTGGTAGAACAGTATGCAGTAGGCTAATTAATTATGAAAGGCGTTGCAAAAGCAGCGCTTTTCTTTATTTTTTACCAAATTCTTTCATAATAAATATGAAAAATATTATAAAAGGAGTAAAAAATTGAATATAAAAAAATTGTCCGCCGCTAATTCACCAATCGTGAACATCACCTTTTCCAATCAGGCAGAATACAAAGAATATCTGAACGCGATAAAAAAGTCGAGCGGAATGATCGCAAAGGCCGGCAATTTCTCCATTTCCGCGGACAGTTTGATGGCTGCTTATAATATGCTGAAGGCTATGTCTACGAAAAACAGGACGACCGGAGAAATAACAGTGAAATTATCCGGATCGCAGATAACAGATATTCTTCCGTTATTTTTCTGCATGTCATTATACATGGTGGAAGAGCATAGCCAAAAAGTATCAAAGACTATTGCACAGACACAGGAAATAAAAGGAGATATGGCTCTTTTATGTGGAAGAGGGTAAAGTATGCTTGGAATTAAAAATATACCTAAAGATCCGCCAAAAACAATAGATTCGGAACTCAAAAAATTTTTGGATACTCTGGAGCAAATACAAAAAATAACAGCTAAATGGAGGTAAGTTATGGACCACAAAAAGAACATTTTCAGTATGTATCGGGTTCTTTTGCTCGCAGTAGCCCTGCCGCTTGTCGCAGTACTTTTAGGTGTGACGACAGCATCCACGAAGGCAACTTCAAAAGAGGTAAAAAGCCTGACTAAAAATTATATGCTTTCTATTGTGGAGCAATGCGGCAGCACACTGGATTCTGCTTTATTCGAAGGAGATGACGACGCTCTTTCTTATAATTTTTTATCTGCAAAAGCAAATAATTATACCGTTACTGATGTCGATTCATCCTATCTTTATATTGTTGACGGTTATACGGCTGAAATGCTGTACCACCCGACAAAAGAAAAAGTAGGAAAATCCGTAGAAAACGAAGCGGTAAAAACATTGATCAGTCAGATCAACGCGGGCAAACATCCGGAACCGGATATTATCGAATATAATTTTAACGGCACCCTGAAATATGCCGCTTATTATGTAGGAATCAATGAGAAATACATAGCGGTCATAACGGCAAATGAATCCGATGTATTAAGCGGCATAAATAATATCACAAAACAGTCGATTATCGTTTATGCTGCATCTCTGTTGTTCTGGATTGTTATAGCAATGATCTCAGCAAAAGCGATCTGCAAACCGCTCGCAAAAATAGTATACGTGATCACAGAATTTTCAAAAGGAAATTTTACCGCAGATGTCCGGATTCATTCTATTCTGAAGGAAACCAATCAGCTGATCGGTGCAGCAACAGATCTTAAGCAAAATATGGTCCGGACTATAGAACGGGTAAATGAATCATCGGGAAATCTGCTTCAGGACACCGGACTCGTCAATCATGAGGTTGCTGTCTGCAATGATGCTGCCGTCAGTGTCAATACCGCAGTCGAAGAGATCTCGAGCGGAGCCATGGACCTGGCAAATCATGCCCAGAATATCAATGAGCAGATGGCGGCAGTCGGCGAAGCTATCGTGAGCGCGAATGTTCTGTCCGAAAATGCCATGGATGCTTCCGGACAGATCCGTGAAATCTCAAATGCAACCATGAAAACGCTGGACGAATTGTTATCTGCAAACGGAGCTACAAACAAAGCTTCCGACGAAGTAGCAGACAGCGTCATGGAAACAAATAGTGCTGTACAAAAGATCAGCGAAGCAGCCACGATTATCGCATCCATTGCCGAGCAGACAAATCTGCTTTCCCTGAATGCATCTATTGAGGCAGCAAGAGCGGGAGAAGCAGGAAAAGGATTTGCTGTTGTCGCAGGGGAAATTAAAAATCTCGCAGAACAATCCAATGGATCCGCAACAGAGATCAAAAATATCATCGCAAATATCCTGGCGATTTCCGAAAGAAGCACAACTTCTGCCGGAATGATCCGTGAAGCAGTCGCAAAAGAAGAACAGGTCTTAAAAGATATGCATAGCGACTTCGAACGTGTTATGGAAAGTATCGGCAGCGTATCGGATAAGATTACTGAAATTGCGGCAAAAGTGAAAGAGATCAATTCCAGCAAAGATGCTATCATCGAAAGTGCAGAATCCTTATCTGCGATATCCGAAGAGAATGCTGCATCCACGGAGGAGACCTCAGCTACGATTAATGAGATGACAGGACAGATCGCAGCAATCGATGAGCAGATCAAGGACGTAAAAGCTATCGTAGACCGGTTGAATGAAGTAGTCGGCGTATTTATAATATAGGAGAGAAATTATGTTTTTGGACAGATTGTTAAGAAGAAAAATCATGCATAATGATACAGCGAAAAAAGTCATGTTTTCCGAGGAAGAAAAGCGTTTTGAGGTTCGTAAACGGGAGATTCCGGGATGTACCGGGCAATTTCGTGCGCTATTCATAACGGACACTCATTCACAAATACCATAGCAGGAAGCCTCCTGTCTTCAGACCGTGAGGAGGAATGCGTCTTTCTGTGCAGAAATCTGCAGGGAACTCAAATTCTGTCATAATAACTATATAAGGAGTATTTATGACAGAATCATTCGGTTTGACATTAAAACTGAATACTTCTCTCGAGCAGGACCGGTGGCTTTCTCATACTTTCTGGTGTGGACAGCAGATCTACAACGTCCTTGTGCGGCACTGCCGGAAGCAACTCCGGAAGTTAATACAGGATCCGGAGTATCGAGATCATCTGGCTGCGAGGAAGGAGTCTGGTCTATCGAAAGTTGATAAGAACCGCATCAATCAGGAGCTTGCTGACATCCGCCGAGGTTATGGACTCAGTGAATACCAGCTGCATACGTATGTTGCTGTACAGCAGCACAGATACAAGAAATCCATTGACTCTGATGTAGCCCAGAAGATCGCTTCTTCCGTATGGCGGTCCGTGGAGAAGTATCTGTTTGATAACGGGAAATGTATTCATTTCAGGAAATACGATGAATTCGAAAGCATGGAAGGTAAGAAAAATACTTCCGGCATGCGGTTCAAAGACGGCCGGCTTTATTGGCGCGGGCAGGTGATCCAGCCGCAGATCCGGACGGATTATGACCGGAAAGCTCTGAAATCCCGTGTAAAGTACTGCCGTATCCAGAGGAAGCCCGTGGGTACGAAATACCACTACTACTTGCAGCTGGTTCTGGAAGGAAAGCCCCCGGTAAAGCATCCGGTCTGTCATGGAACCGCCGGACTGGATATCGGGATCTCTACCGCGGCTATCGTGACCAAGGATTCCTGTAAACTGACGGTACTCAGTTCCGATGCAAAAGATCATTCTGCGCAAATCAGGCGGACTCAGAGAGCCATGGACCGGAGCAGACGCATCACGAATCCGGATAATTATCTGCCGGACGGCACTGTCCGCAAGGGTGCAAGGAAGTGGATTCGTTCGAAGCACTACAGGAAGCTTCAGTTCCGCAAGAAGTCCATGGAACGCCGGCATGCCGATGCGATAAATACCGGCCACCACCGGCTTGCGAATGAAATTGCCTCGAAGGCAGATACCGCGTACGTGGAAAAGATGTTTTTCCATGGTCTTGCACGGAGATCGAAGTCTGCCACGAAGAAAGCCGATGGCCGGTTCCGGAGCAGGAAGCGGTTCGGAAAATCCATAGGCAACCACGCACCGGCAGCGTTCCTAAAGATTCTGGAAAGCCGGCTCGCTTCCGGCGGCGGGGAGTTAATTAAGATCGATACCGTAAACTTCCGCGCCAGTCAGTACAACCATGTAACGGATGACTACGTCCGAAAGAAGCTTTCTTGCCGGGGAAGTTTCGTTGGCGGCCACTACATACAGAGAGATCTGTATTCGGCGTTCCTGCTAAAGAACAGTAACGACACCGGCACGGCCGCCGACAGACAGAAATGTATCGACACCTTCCCCATGTTCCTGATAACACATGATGCCTGCATGAACGCGCTCCTTGCAGAGAATAAGAAATATCCTTCTAGCTTCGGATTGCGAAGTTACGAATACCATAAATGTCACTGTTAATCATACAAACGGGTTCGACAGGATCCGGCTGCGTTAAGCGCTCATCGGAGCGTTTGCAGCGAAATTCCATTTAGGTACGGCAGCTATAACAAACACTGTTTTGCATAAAAAAGATCCGCTTCCTGACCATAAAAATCAGAAACCGGATCCGTTGTAAGAATCGTTAAGTGATGCTGCTATATACCAGGAACCTGCCAGTCTTTAGACTGTGCAGAGCTGTCAGATGGTATCTACTGAACAGACAGCCTGTGTACCATTTTCATGGCCATTTGCACGAGAATATGATAGAAAATGTCGCAAATGTTCCTTCCATTGGATTCTGCAGATACGCTTATATCAGTTTTTCAAAAGAGGGTTGCAAGGTGCTGAAGTATTTCGGATAGCTTTGGAATTAGAAATATATTTTCCTGCATATTAATGTTATCAAAGATAATTGGAGCAACAGGGAGCTCCTTAAAACAGGAGGAATCAAATATGCAGAAAAATATTTCTTTAATTTTCATTATGGTTGCAAGTTTTGTTATCAGCGTGTTAATTATAGCATTTCTTAACACGTATTGCGGCAAAAATGTCGCAATGATCTATGTTGTAATGGCATGGGCTGTAGCAAACGCAGGACTGGTAAAAGTTGATAAAATTTTCGGTTTATAAGCCGGAAACAATAAAATATATAACTTCCGGCTTCGGCTGGAAGTTTTCTTTTATGGACATAAATCTTTCATATTAATAAAAACAAAGAAAGAAGGAGAAAATTATGTTTAGAAACGAATTATTTGGAAAACTTGCAAAAGTTAATAAAGACGACCGCATTTTGTTACTGACACATGATGACGCCGATGGAGCTGGAGCAGAAATCGTTTTGAGATGCATGTTTCCGGATAAAAATATTAAGGTTGTACATCTTAGTAACGGGGTGATGAGTGGACGAGTCAAGGAAGCTTTAACCGATGCGGCTATCGCTGAAAGCTTCGGTAAAGTTATTGCCTGCGATATTTCCTGCAATGAGGCGGATGCTGAATATATCGATAGCCTGCCTGATATTAACAGCCGGTTCGTTTTGCTGGACCATCATCTGACAAGCCAGTATATCAACAGATATTCCTGGGGCGTAAGTTTCGGGAATATGTTAGAAGATTCTTTCCTGGTCAATTATTATTCAAACGGGCATTCTTCAGGAACCTCTCTTATATTAGATTACATGTATTATTGTGGTATTAATTTTCTTCCTGATGCAAGTTGTATTACTACAGAAAATATATGTCTATGGATTTCCGCTTACGATACAAGGGATTGGAAAACCTGTTTTGAAGGAAACTATAAATTTAAGGATGAAAATCTCCTGTTTGCCGCTTATGGGAATAATCTGTATGTTCGCAGAAGATTATCAAAAATCGGATTGCCTCCAATTTATTATGGCTCCGATACCGATAGAATTATGCTCAAAGCAGAGAAAGCAAAAAGAAAAGAGCATGTTGAAAACATTAAGAATCAGATCAAATTCGGGACACTGGATATTCCGATGGAAGATGACTATACAAGAACATACGATATTGCCTACATTGATGATTCCAAATATATATTCGATGTTCTGGATTACATGCGCGATACGTATCCGCAGCTTGATCTGTTCATTGTTAATTACGGAAACGGGGTCTCTATCCGCAGCGACAAGGAAGATATCAATGTGGCAGAAATTGTCAAACTGTTCGGAGGCGGCGGACATAAGGGAGCCGGCGGATTCAAATTCGAGAAGAGAGATATTTATAATTTGTTCGAGAAAACAACAGGAACAACGCTGCGATTATAGCGAAGAAAATCGAAGTTTACAACAGTAATTTAGGAGGTTTTTACATGATTATATGCAAATATTTATCTGTTATCGGAATTCTCGTAAACACGGTGAGTCTTGTGATATTCAGAAATACAATATCATACGAAAAAATTTCATTGGGTTCACCGATACAAAAGAGCAATTATTTAACAATAATTCAACATAATCCAATATTCGGGATGATATATGTAGTCTGTGTCACAGTTTTAGTCTTATGTGAATTATATGAATTATTTACATTTAATAAAAACACCAGGCAAGGAGAAAAAGATGACAAAAATTGATGCTTTGTGTATGCAAAGAAAAGTTGCGGAAGATATGTATAAGTCTGCAAAATCCAAAAAAGAAAAAGAATTCTATCAGAACGAAATTGATAAAATTAGCGTTGAAATCAGCAATATGATTGAGTATGATTAATAGTACGATAAGAGAATTACAGACACCAAAATTAGGGAACTCGCAATTATGCGAGTTTCTTTTTGCTTTTCTGTCATAATAATTATAAATAACACGTATTATTTATACATCAGAGGGAATATGACAGAACACAGACGAATACAGCAGAGATATGTTTACACAGCAACCGCTGATGAATTGATTCGCGAAATGAATTCAAAACCACGGATTTTATCAAATGAAACGAGACATAACCGGGAAAAAGCAAAACATATGAACATCGGGTATGTTTTATTTCTTGTAGCTGCTTTATTTTTATGCGCCATGGTACTTATAAATTACATCCAGTCGCAGGCGGAACTCACTGCAAAAATCAGCGAAATATCCCAGTTGGAAAAAGAATTAAATACCATAAAAAGAAGCAATGACGAGGAAATAGAACGTTTGGAGAGCAGTATAAATCTCGAAGAAATCAAGCGCCGTGCAATTACCGAACTGGGAATGGTCTACGCAAACGAAAATCAGGTCATAATATATCAGAGTCCGAATCAGGATTATATGAGAAAAATGGATTAGAAAAGAGGGAAATTATGTTGACTGTGTATTTTCCAATTATTTTCATAAGCGCTGGAATATCGATAGCGTCGGTGGATGCTTTTACCGGATATTCTCGCGAGCAAAACTATACCGTAGTCGTATATCGTTTCGTTAATTTTCTTCCGTTCCTTTTATTTGTGTTTCTCACCGCAATTGTCGTATTTGTGGCTGTTTTACCGCAGGTATAATCAGAAGAAAAGTTGCGGAAAAGCCATAGAAAAGTCTGGTATAGGATTCCAAACTCGGGATCTTATTTTCTTTCATATTAATATCATCAAATAGAGAAATGGAGGAAAGAAAAAATGCAAAGAGACATTAAATTCGACTGGCATAGATTCGCACCAAAGGATCTGATGCGACTGAACACTGATCGGACATTGGATATTTATGGATATATTTTGATTGATACAGACGCAGGTCGATATATTGCCGATGTACAGTGGGAGACTATAAGAGATTATGGAAGAAGGGGGATTTCCATAAACCTATATGAATCCGATGACGATTGGTATCACAATCTCTGGCTGACAGATCTTAAGTCTATCGTAACAGCCACGGATTATAAACGTTTTCAGAAGAGAGCGGAAGCAGCAATCCGTAAATATTTGGAAGAATAGGAGAAAAATATGCATATCACAGAAGCGAAAAAAGGAATCAAGTGTTTTGTACAGGGTTATGGAGAAGAACCGGATCGTTTTTATATAGAGACATTTGGCGTTATTGCAGAAATACCGTCACCGAATAGTCCATTGGTAGACGTAATTATCTTCGGAGACGGAGAAAAACGGCGGATCCGGATCAATGTCGAAAAGTTATACTGGATCGATCAGGATTTAAAAATCCCCGGTTATACTGAAGAAAAGAAAAACCCAAAGATTGTTCTGGAATTATCAGAAATTATCGCAGCGGATTATCTGAATAACAAGTTCGAGGATTTCTTTAAACGTGTACTTGCCGACATTGATTGCACTGGTTGCTGTGGTTTGTATGAAAAAGAAATTGCCGAAGCGCTATTGCAGGCTTTCAAAAACAGCAGAGAAATATAGATAAGGAGAACAAATGTATACACCATTATATTTTGCAAAAATAATGGATTTAAACAGTCATCCTTATAATAATAAATGGACCAGGGCGATCAAACAGACACTTTTAAATATCGACGATGTCCTTTTGTTTATCTGGTACGACACTGATTTCATGAATCCGTCTTATAACGGAAAATTCAAATACATCAATGATATTTTATTATCAGGCCGTTCTCAAATGTACAAAATGATGACTGGAAATGGCGAGATACCAGAAGATCCAGAAGAAGACAGAGCGTTAGCCGCAGAATTATTTTCTTCGTATCTAATGCCGAATAAATGGGCCGCAAATAAACAGGTATATAAGTTTGATTCGGAACTTGAGCTTGCTTTGGCAGATTCGGAAGAAATCAAATTACCTGTAAGAATACTGGACCGGCTGCCGTATCAGACATTTTATCTGGAATTTTCTGAGGATGGCATTTTCCGGAAAAATTTCCACGGAGCATTCATAAATATAATCAGGAAAGAAAATGGATATCTTTTGTACACGGAACGCGTAAAGGAAGATGGCAGGGTTATGTTTGGCAAAGCCGCACTGGTTCCAAACGATAATGAAGATGGAATTTTCATTTTCGACAAAAATGATTTTTCATGCGACGAATCAGACCGAAACGTGGATTGGACGGAATTCTGTTTCTATATGTTGAATGCTTTATTATATCTGTGCGCAGACAATGCAGAGATACAGGAATCTTCAGTTACGAAAAATACATATCATCCCAGTGGACGTATCAAAAATAGGTTTTCTGAAATCCGTCAATGGGAATGTGGTTATCGGTACGGATCAGAAATTCGTTCGCAGAAGAAACAAAAGAAATCTTCAGATAATTGTAAAGGGCAAACATCCGAACTGAACATTTGTGTAAAACGTTCTTTACCGGCACACACAAGGAGGGCACACTGGCATCATTACTGGACCGGATCGAGGAACGGTGAAAGAAAACTGATCCTGCACTGGATTCCACCGGTATATGTATCGGGAACGGAATGTCAGGCAGCTGTTGTCCATAAAGTTATTAATTAGTTTATGAGAAACCGTGGATTTTATCCGCGGTTTTCTTTCATATTAAGAGAAATCAAAGAAAAGAGGAGGAATTAATAATCATGGGTTTTATGGTTAAAACCAATAAAAATGGAACCTTGTCTGCAGGAAGACATGAGAGACCTCTGACTGGAATGTCCATCGGTATTCATGGCGAGGAGAATAGCATTGTATCCGTAGATGAGAACAAAGATGGATCTCTGGTTATTCTGATCAACAAGGATTATACCAAAAAGCATAATATCAAAATTGTCGAATGTTCCTGCGACAACGAATATAGCACATACGGAAGAGAGGAATAATTATGGGATTTTGGACACAAACATATGCTCCAATTAATAAAAAAGCAGCAGGAAAAGAATCCATGGGCTATGACGGGAAAAAGCCAGTTGTTCTTGCGATACCGGATGGGACCTTTTTAACAGAAGAATATTACGAAGGTTACGGAATCATCGCGGGACACGATATGTTTGAACTTGTTGTGGATTGGAACTTCGGCACATACGAGGCGCTTGCTATCATTGATAGGCATCTGGCAGATGATTATGCCGAGAGATCCAAATTAATTTTGTCGGATAACGCCGCAGATCAATTCCGCATCAATTATCTATCAGAAGAAATACCCAAGTACGTAGCAATGCGCGAATATCTTGCAGGAAACGCATCGCTTCCGAGAAATATCGAAAAGCGCGAGGTAGGAATAGCGCTTGCGACTTACAACTGGGAATTGGAAATGTTAAAATATCCCTTTAAATTCGTAAAGAACAAAAATATTTCATACGAAAATATCCTGGGATATTCATCGAACATACAGTAGAAGAGAGGAAAATTAATTATGCTATTGAAAAATATGAATTTAAAAGCAACTGCATGCATCAGACTCAAAAAGGAACCTGCTAAAGAATCCATATATGTTGGAAATATCTGTATGGAAAAGTATGGAAAGAAATACCGTTTTGATTTTAATAAATATGATGTTTCTTATGAAGGAAACATTCTCGTATTAAATCTCAGTGACTGCATAGATATCGATGCACCGGACGATGCTGTCCTTGAAGATCTGATAGATGCCAAAGTTACCGATTTCTTTTTGCAGGGAGATGAGGAACGCTATGTCGAAGGGCAGGTAATTAAGGATATTATTTTTGATATTTATGATGGCTTCGATAAAGAAAACCACATCGTGACGCTTTATACATCGTCTTTTACAGAAACTGATTTTGGAGAGTTTTATGGCTTGGAGGAAACGGAATGCAAAAAAGCTACGAAGTAGGACAGGTCGTTAATATCGGAATTTACATAGGTTTTCATAACCAGGAATTCCGAAAAACGACGGCAGAAATTGAAAAAATCGATGGTCCGATCATAACGATCCGCATCGCAATGACAGCTGGTTACCGCAGAATGTTTGGATTAGATATGGGAGACGATCCGGTAGGACACGGAATAACGATTGATGGAAGAGAACTGGCTACAACAATGACGACGGTTGTTCTTCAAAGAGATTTTTCTGACGAATCGCCATTTGGATTTTTCGTTAAAACGGCATACGTAGATATTTTTCACGAACGTGCCGAAGAAACTGGATTAAGAGTCAATATTTCGGATTTTATTCAGAACAAAATGCCGTTCACATCAAATATCGAAAAAGCTTATCATTGTTTAAAACATGAATATCCAGATAAGAAGATCTGGCTGCAAAATAATAAAGGAAATTCTGAAATTAAAATTTCAGAAGATAATGGCGATAACAAATACATTGCTTACATAAGCGAACTGGGAACAAAAATCAAAAAGGCTGAAATTGATCATATACGAACAGCAAGTTCTTTGGAATGTTATCTTGAATGCCCCAAATTGACCGAAATGCTGACTTATGCAGATAATGTAACACATAACAGAAATATAACACAAAGTAAGAAGCAGGATATAGCTCATTAGTTTCTGTGCAGAATTTTGACTGTCGTTAATATTTGTATTATAATTGATTCATCAAATGAATAAGGAGGCAGAAATGTATAATCCACAAATTGTATATTCTGAAAAAGAAGAAGTTACCGTTGTTCCGGGAGTAATTTTAAATAAACTGATTCCTTTTATGGAAGAAAATAAAATTGAATATAGAACGGTTCCCCAAAGTGAATTCGAAGACGGCTGGCCCGGTGGGTGCGTATACCGCGGCAGACCTAGAATCAATGGTGTCGCCGCCGTAGTAGCAAAAGTCGATACTGAATGCCTGCATAAGATCGCAGAAGACCTGCTTCATGTAAGCGCCAATGATCCTTGCTTCGGTGGGAGAAAGGTAATGTAATGTACAATCCCGAAATTACATACCGAAACGAAAAGCAGCACCTGCTTCTTCCCGGAGTAGCGCTGAATAAACTGGAGCCGTTCCTGCAAAAAAGAAAAATTGAATATAAAGTGACAAGCCCCGGAAAAGAAGATTACAACGACGAATGGGGAGCCTATTGGGAGTATGGTAAGTTAAGCGGATATCGCAATACCGTGGCGGTTATTTCATACATCGACAGCGATTGCTTGCTGAAGATAGCGGAAGAACTGCGAAATATCGATGACAGCGAGATTTAAGAAAAAGCCGGCATATTGTCGGCTTTTTCTGTGCAGGTATTTTCGTTTCCCGTAAAATCATTCATATATAGTATTAGAAGGAGATTCGTTATGGATAAAAATAGTTCGCCCGTAGAGCCGCATATTTTAACATTGCAGGAACTTTACGATGCGGCATCGAAAATGCTGCGGATCAAAAAGATGAGGAAAGACACGCCGATCATGATCACCACCGCGGACAGGAGCATTGGTGGCCACGCCTTTGTATATGCTACTTGGATCGGAGAAGTTTTCCCACCGAACTTATAGCGTTCTTCGTCGTGCCGGAATCAAAACCGTGGGCGATATTATCGACTACGGAAACTTAAGTAAGATCCGCATGTTCGGGGTAGGTGGATACAAAGAAGTGTACGCTTATTTGAAATTATTAGGTATCGTTGTGCCGTGGACCGCAGAGGAGAAACGGTAATGGAGAAAAATGTTGTTTATAAGGTGACGAAAAGCAGCACGGATACAACTTTCGAAAAAGGAGATGTGATCTGGCGATGCGAAGATGGGACGATCATGCGAGCAAACCGGACCGGATGGATTGATCCGGAAGAATGTCCCGCAGAAAGTCTGGATTTCTGTTTTGAGAAAGATGACAGATATAAAGTTATACATGGTTGTGGGTATGTCGGAATATGTGCGGCATAGTCTTATGAGCTGAGATATTTGGCGTCCACGAACCAGGCATGCTCTGACAGATTGTATTGCAGTTTGATTTGTTTCTTTTTATTGCCGTCCATAATATCGCACAAGAAATAGATCCAGTTATCTCCGAATGCATTGTTCTGGACGGCGTAGTTTTCTATTTTAAATTTTATCCAGTTAATTGTCACATACAATGGCTTGATAGCACCAGAAGTCGAAAATACAGCAATGACCGGAACGCAGCGAATATGTTTGGTGTCGAAGATAGAATCTGAAATTATCATTATAAAATCCCTCCGAAAATACTATACAAACATATGTTCTATTTGTCAATATAAAAATTATTATGCAGAAAAGAGTAGACGGAAGGAAATGGTCAGATAGCGGAAAGCATTAGTAACACGAACTCTTACGATTTTGTAAATGGGGATCGCGTAAAAATCACTGTGGAAATAGTAAAATAAAAGAGAGCTTTTGCTCTCTTTTTTAGCGTTCATTATTTTCATTAAATTGTATAGGTCCTTTTTCTAATTCTTCTGTCTGGTGAGTTTTAATATCCTGCAATAAGGTTATCAATTCAGATTTCAAAGAAGTAATTTCCTTTTCACTTGCCAGAGAAGGGATGATATCACAATGATTCTTGTCCTGAAAAAATTGAGCTACACTCTCATCATTTTCATAATTTTTAAGCCGTTCATAAAGAATATCAGTAAAATTACAATCTGTCTGTATATTTAATGTTTCGTAGATTTTCAATAAGATTACTTTTAGTTCGTCTCCATTAATGTACATAATACACCTCCTTATATATCAATTATACTACCGTTTCATATATATACAAGCGATTTCATATGTATATCAGGGTGATTTGTAACTTGGAAAGAAAAATTGGCATAGGCGACAGAGGTTTAACGAGGCCTTTAAATTTTCATCCATAACCTGATATATGAAGAGCGAATGTATTATTCGTTCTTTTTGTGCAGAAATTTCCACTCTATAAAAATTCTGTCATAATAATATTAAAAGAAGGAGGTGTAACGTATGTCAACATTACTTATCTGGAGCGATGAAATCCAGAAATTATCAGATCTGATCAAAGAAAACAAAAAGATCCCGTCTATGTTCGATAAGTTCACAGTCCTTGGAACTGAACTGCGGATTAGTGAATATAACAAGCTTCGCCAGCTGCCTATTCCGGATGATAAACTGGAGCTTTCTACGGCGCTTCCAGAGAAAAGAGATACATTGTTGTTTGTTCTCGGGATGTTAAAGGAGCGGAAAGAGTCCCGTGTATGTACCATTTCGTCCGTGCCCAGGGATATGGCGGATTTCGCGAAAGAACAGGAGATCGAGCTTTTATCCATGGCTGCTGCCGCAAAAAATTCCGATAAGAAAGTATCGAAGCCGAGAGCTCCGAGAAAAACAGCTGAACCGAAAGGTGTAAAAGAGTTGAAAAATGAAGATCCCGAACCGGCTGCAGCAAAAGAAGAGGAGACACCGATGATGAGTCCACCGGAAAACACGCCCACTGACGATCTCCTGGAAAAACTGGTGAAGATTGCTGAAGAAAAGGCCGGTTGCAAATACAGCAAACGCATGGATGAAATTAAAAAAGCTATAACAAATGCTTCCGACAAAGAGATCGGACTTCCGTTCCAGTTAAAAATGTTATTCGGTGAGAGTGGAAAAGCGCTGAGTGAGGAATTAACGGAACATTACGAGGAATTAAAAAATTAACAGGATCCTCCCTTAGGGGAGGATTTTTCGTACCTTCTTATCTGTCATATTAATACTGTCAAACTAAAGAAAGAGGGAGAAGAAGATGATACGAAGAATGATTTCACAATATGAATGTGAAGTATGTGGAAAAAAATCTCTTGATCGCAATGAAATTCAAGCCTGTGAAATAAAACATTACAATACAACAACAGATGTATTAGATTCATGGGAAGCGCGAAGGGCGAGATACACAATGACAAAATCCACATATTATTTTGATCACAGCGAACACAATAAAACAGTGTTTGAAGAAAATGAAAAATCCTTGAAGAAATTTGAGGAAAGAAATAATCTTCGCCGGATCACTATCTGCTGCGGATTTTTAGACGAAGAGAATGGATTGATCGAATACATTGCAAAGGCAGGAGATGATATTATCTGCCACTGCGAGATGCACAAGAAGAGCAATGATGCAAATACTTGGGTAATTCCTGCATGGTTTACAGAAGATGGCTATAAAAACCGTGGAATTGGTACAGTTGTTCTTGCATCAGCCATACGCGACATGAAAACCATTTTTGGTATTCCGGCTCATATCGAGTATATCTGGAATGGTCAGAATCAATATGTTTATGACTGGCTGAAAAAGAATTTCGATGCCGTCTGTAAATGTCCGATTGCGGTGCAAAAAACACAACCGGGAGACGACTGGGACTCTCATATTTATGAGCTTGATTGCAACAAGGTATTGAGATTCGCAGGTATTTTATAAGGAGAAAAATATGACATTAAAAGAAAAACTGAATTTATGGGTGAAGATCACAGGATTGGATCCCAGTGAAGAAAAAACTTCTTTTTCAATCAATCTGTCCGGGAAATTATCTGATTACGACATCAAAGTTATGGACGATAAGATTAAAGAGGTGCTTCAGATTGATGAGACTGGATTATTTGCAGAAGCTTATCTTGGTATCTATTTCAAGAAATTTATCAAAGAAAAGACCGTTTCCTTAATGGATATTATTTTAAATACAGAGATGCAGGAATTGGCTGAAGATTGCAGAAAATTGTATCAGGCAATCCTGGAAACGGGAGCAGAAGAGGAGATCATCAGAAATGCAAAATCTGCACTTGACTTCTACAATCTGGAATCCGATAAACTGAGCGCCGAAAACATCATGGATATTGTTACGTCTGCAAACTACTGCATCAATAAGGGATTAAAACTTGATCAGATTGCAAAAGGCAGATTCGACGAAGGCTCTTTTAAAGCTTCTAGCGAAGTTTATATGTATAGAAGTATCAGTGACGTGATCCGTTATGCAGCAAAAGGCGCGATTACCGGTGTATCCCTGTGTTATATCAGAAATGAGAAAAATATCGATGAAAGTTACTTTGCATTTCTGATCAGAAACGGCGAAAACCTTTATATTTTATCTGACCGGCCAGTCTACAAATATCCGATCCAGAGAAACTTTTCAAGATGTCCCGGAAGAGATATGAGCAGGCGTATCGAAGGCAACTGGTTCCCTTATTCGTCGCTTTCAGGAATTGATATAAGTGATCTGTGGGGCGGCAGCAGATACGGTGTAAGTGAAACGGATGCGGAGTTATCCAACATCATAGAAAATGATGCCGTCAGAGTAAAGATCGGCACTTTGAAATCCATGGATCAGTGCGAAGCCTTCTGGGCTGTTTACATGTTCCAGCTGATCAAAGAAAAATTCTATGACGGAAAAGTATCCTGTCCGGAATTATCCTACTGCAAGGCAAATATTATCTGTCCAGGTCTGGAAGACAACGGAAGAAAAGAGATCGTTGCTGCCGGCAATATCCCGTTGATTCCTCTTGTGGCACCGACTCTCGATGACGTAAATGAACTGGAATACGACGGTCATGCTTCGCAGCATTTATACGATTATCTTATTGAAAGATACATCGATAAGGTAAATACTAAAATAATGGATCTCGTAGACGGAAGAGATAACGAATTTATGTTGTCCCCAGAAAACAGCAAGACAAATGACTGGGGAACAAAAAACACTCCGAGATACGAGTCCATAAATCTGAATGATCTGCGGACGGAAGAAGAACTCAAATACGATCAGAGGTGGCTCGCCAGATACAATATTGCAAAAGCGATCGCAGATATGGAAGAAAAGGATTATGAACGCAACTACGCTTTCGTAAGAAATGCCGTTGTTGAGATGTTCGAAAAAAATCTGAGAAAAACGATCCTCTCAGGTTTCCGTGGTGAAATTCCCATGGACAAAACAACTTTCGATGCATTTTATAACGACGGGCTCTGGTACTGTTGTACAAAGGTTTTTCATAAAGGAGAAAATAACTGGACAAAAGCTGATTATAAGAGCTATTTTATCGGCAAAAAGCCTTCCGTGGTGTTGACGTTCCAGGCGAGAACGGCGGAGGAACTTGCAAAATTATGTAATGTAAAGGTTCCGGAGCTTCCGGAAGAATTCCAGCATTATAATTACGGACTCTATCATCAGGGAAATCACCTGCTCGATAACTACGATCCAATGGACTGGGCGATCAAAGATCACTACAATGAGAAAGAATTCAATTTTGCGGTGGTTTTGAGCGTAGACGAAACCTACGGCTGCCAGGACGAGGCCGGTGTCGCAAGAGAAGCTTTCTGGAAAAGCGGATTACCGAGATGTTACGAGAGAAGTCGTTTCATAAATGCGACAACGGAAAAAGCGACGGTAGAAAATGCTGTCGGTACTTGCAAAGGACAGAGCAGAGGTTTTGACTTGTGTAAGAAATGCGAAAAATGCAAGTTTTTATTGCAAATAACGAGGTCATGTTTATCAACACACAATTAAGAAAATCTCCCTTCGGGGAGATTTTTCTAGATCCCAATTCTGACATATTAATAGAAATCAGAAAACAGGAGGAAGAAAAAGTGAATTTTTTAGAGAAGATATTTCTACCAAAACGCAAAAATGTAAAGTCTTTATCACTTGGCGAAGCTGTAAAAATATTAAAAGCAGATCCAAAATTTCTTGATAAATTCGAGGAAATGTACCGAAAGACTGATTCCTCCGAAAACGACAGCAACAATCTTTTTGATATTAATGCAAAACAGGCCGCCGAAGAAAAAGAAGGTATTCTATCAAATGGATGCAGCCAGGATATCATTGACCGCATCGTCGATGAACTTCTCTCGCAGACCGTTGTGTGGAAATTTGACGGGAAGAGAGTAAACGGGACGCTTGATACAAAAAGCCTTCCTGAAACCGAGGTTAAAGTACTCAAGGAAGAATTGCTCAAAATTTCAAAAGATGTAAGACCTCAGTTTACAGGAACGTTTGTGGCAAAGGATATGAAAGAGTCAAGTAGTGAGATAGTATACCTTATGCTTCAGAAATATATGGAAGCAAAAGCAGCGGGAGACGAACAGAAAGCAGCTTCGTTTTATGGAATGTTCCGGCAGGGATTGGATATTTTGGATATGGATTCCGGACTCTATGATATGATCGGATGTAACAGAAATTCCATGGGTTATTGGCTGCCACAAATGATCCGACCAGTCCTAGACAGAGGATTTTTTAAAATCCCGGCAACAACAATCATTAAAGTGCCGCTTACATTACTTCAGCTCACGAGGCTGGATTATATGTCATTCAACAGAACGACACTGGATATCGTGGATGCATACTGCAGAAAAGCATTTGAATTGAGCGAAGATAAGGACTATTTTATCAAAACCGGAACCTATTCTTCCAAATTTGATTTTCGTAATGCACATGTATTTGGTGCAAAAGAAGTACGGGAATTGGGAGAATATCTGTTATTTATCCACTGGCAGGCGTTGCAGATGGCTGCTCCCACGACAATTCCGCATCCTATTTACGGTGTTTCTACAACAAATGAATGGGTGGTCCGCGAATTTATTCAGGATAAGGAGAATAATCCCACTATTTACAAAGGGCTGCCGCTTCATACAGAATATCGCATATTCGTTGACTTTGATATAGACATGGTACTTGGCATTCATGCCTACTGGGACGCAGAAACAATGAAAAAACGTTTTGCACGTAATTCTAATATCCATGACCGGCATGATTATGTTATTTATTCTATACATGAAAAAGAATTGTATCGGAAATATGTATCAAACAAAAGCCTCGTTGTGAAAGAAATCGAAGAACTGCTGCCGGACGTTAATTTAAGCGGTCAGTGGTCGATCGACGTGATGCAAAACGGAGATGAATTCTGGATCATTGATATGGCTATGGCTTCAGAATCCGCGTTTTATAAAGAGACGGTAGCACCGAAATTCAGGAAGAAAGCAGAAGAGAATTGGATACCTGGTGATACCTCTCTGAGCGATTAAAGTCGATTTGGGATTTACACGCGAGAATCATTTATCTTTATTGACAAGATTGCGCAGTACCTTAAGATGAAAAGAACCGGATTTTATCCCGGTTCTTTTTGTGTGGAATTTTTATATAATTCTATGATCTCCGTTACGGTTGTTGTTGCTTTATGGTATTTTTTAGCTAAAGAGTGTGCTTTTTCACCATTAATGTAATCCTCAATAATCTGCTCCGCAATCAATTCATCAGCCGTATATTTTTTACATAATTCGCTCAAATATTCTTTTATACCATTTTCTATATCTTCCCTGGAATATTTTCCATAGGCCGTCAATTGCTCGATGGAAACATTTTTTACAAAATACAAGCGCACAAAATTACTATTATCTACAGTGGGAGAAATTTCTTCCATTTTCGCCGTAGCGGCCTTGTATTTTTTAATGCAATACTGGACAGTCGAAATACTACATGAATACTTTGCAGCCACTTCTTTATAAGTGCTGTTCGTATTGAGATATGCACAGGCAATCTCTATATCTTCTTTGTTTAAAAAATTTCTTGTTAAACTACAGTCCGTCTCCAACTCCTTATGTATATTTCTATAACTGCGGATTGCGCGCCACACGGTAGAAGCGGAACACCCTAATTTTTCCGCTATTTCATTGGCTGTATATTTTTTCTCAAAATACATTTCAATAATTTCATGTTCATTTATTCTATTAGGTTTTTGAGAAAAATAGCCTGGATGCTCTTGGTCGTATTTTTTAATATAATGTTGAACTGTCGAGATATTAATGTCATTTTCCTTCGCCAGTTGAGCCCATGTTTTTTCAGTTGTTCCATATTCTTCAGCTATTTTACAACAAAGCTTATCTAAAGCTTCTCTTTTGACTTCAGTATAAGAGGAAATGCGATTAGTATAGCCATTTCTTGCTAAAGAAAAATGTGCCATAATCTGCTTTTTAAGATAAAGGTATTTAAAAGAGTTCGAAGAATCCGGTAATATTGAATTGAGATATTCTTCCATTTCTTCGATATGATATAATTTCGGTTCATTTTTCTTTTCCATATTATCCCTCTTTTTCTTTGATGCATTTCCATCATATCAATATTTAGCAAAAATGAAAAGTATAATTTGTCGAATATTTTTCATGTTATTGTCGTAAAACAAATAAAATAAGGGAATTTGATTAATACAAGAAAATCAAAATCGGTTTTTCCAACTCTTTTTCTTTCATATTAATATCATCAAAGAAAATCGGAGGTAAAAATTCATGACAAATAAAATTAACGAAAAAATGAAGGAACTGATTGGTAGATCTTCGTTTCTAGACTACCGCGAATTATGGTCTAAACTGGACCTGGAAAAGAAGATAAATTATATCGTAGACGGTGATTTTACTTATTCTCTGTCCGAGACAACAAAGGATATAATGCACGAACTCGGTTTATGGCAGGGCGAGATAATTGATGACTACGAGATTGAAAATTATATCAAAGAAGTTGAAAAAATTCGCATTCAGCTCAGTGAAATTGGAGGAGAAAGACCTTTTGCGAACATTGGTTGTTTTCTTCAGTTCATGGGTACGCAGAAAGGAATTGCGCTTGATTCTTGTCCCGTTATCGAAGTTATTATGTATGGACATCGGTACGGTTATGCTTTTTTGAACGAAAATAAGATCTATACGCTTGCTGATCTGCGTGAAAGACTGCTGAAAGATAGAGAAAATTTCAGTCTTGTATAGACGTGAAGAAAGGAGTGATTGTTATGCACGGAAGCGGCGGTCCTTTATTTTAACTTGAGACCTCCCGGGAATTTCTCGGGAGGTTTTGTTTTTATAAAAAATCTATCATAATAATAGTGAAAAAGAAATAAAAATATGTTGACAATACTTCCGGTAGGTGTTATAGTATCAGTAGATGAACGGAGTGCCTGCCGCGAGTCTTAGATTTTCTATCTGAGATTAGCTGTTGGACTCCGTATTTTTATGCAAAAATTTTTAGAAAGGAAAAGAAAGACCATGATAGCAATGATTATGAAAAACAAACCTCAGTTCACACAGATGTCATTCGCACTGGAAACAGGGCTTGGTTTGGTGCGCTCTAATTATCATTATGGATGGGATCTTATTGTCGATAGTAAGCCGGAATGCAGTCTTTTTTCAGCGATTATAGCGTATCTCAGACAATTACATAATTCATTCAGTGGTTCTTTTCATAGCCGTTTCAAGCGGTCAGCAGATATCGGAACAGGCACCCGGTGGAACAGGAACCGCGCATAGATTGGAAATATGAAATCATGACCACTGGATTAAGAAATTGTCTTAGTTTAGTGGTCTTTTTAATTATATGGGGTATGGGACTGCAAGGGGTGGTCGCCTGTTTTGCAAACAGGAAAAACAGATGGGTTCGATTCTCATATGCTCCATTGATTTGGCCGATTCGACTAGAGGACGAGGTCACGGGAATTTCACTCCCGAGACGTGGGTTCGAATCCCGCATCGGTCGCTACGGAAATATCCGTAATACAACAAAACAGGGACTTATGGAACCAGGCACTCCGTTTGTCCCACATGCAGATGTCGTATAGCTGGCTAATACACTGGCTTGCCAAGTCAGAAATGCGGATTCGAGTTCCGTCATCTGCTCTTAAATTCTGAACCAGGCACTCAGGATTTATACAATATACGAAAGGACATTGAAAAAATATGGATAAACGATTTTATGGCGGTAAAGACGATACTGACTTTACCGAGCCTCGTAAGCTAACTTGGTAGAAGCGCTGGATTGAAGCTCCAGAGGATCGGATCGTAACCGAAACGAGGCATTATGGCTCCATCGCCTAGCTGGTTTATGGCACCTGCCTGTCACGCAGGAATAACACGGGTTCAAATCCCGTTGGAGTCGCTTATGTGTGTGTAGTGTCAGCGGATAGCACATCTGCCTTCCAAGCAGAAAGGGACGGTTCGAATCCGTTCACGCACTCTATTCTCGCATAGCTCAATCGGTAGAGCGTCCGGCTGTTAACCGGGATGTTGCAGGTTCAAGTCCTGCTGTGAGAGCTTAAGAAATGTAAAGGAGATGACTGATATGCCAGACTATTATTATATGGGAACTGAATATTATTAACGGCAGGTATGCAAAAGGCTGAAGCAAGCAGTCTGTAAAACTGTGACCCTCGTGGTAAACATTGTGAGTTCGACTCTCACCCTGCCGACTTTTGGGCGAATATCCCGTAATTGGCAGCGGTACTGTCTGTAAAACAGTTGGCTTCGGCTTCTGAAGGTTCAAGTCCTTCTTCGCCCACTTAAAATAAATATGCCTCGGTACGCAAATTGGCAAAGCGGCAGAGCTAAGGACTCTGTGATTGTTTATGGGTTCGACTCCCATTCGAGGTACTGTGATGTCCATGTGGCGCAATTGGCAGACGAACTGTCTTCAGATGGCAGAGGTTGGTGGTTCGAAACCACTCATGGGCACTGTATCGGGATGTGGCGCAATTGGTAGCGCGCGTGATTTGGGATCATGAGGCTGCAGGTTCGAGACCTGTCATTCCGACTGTATGCATCAGTGCCGCAACTGGCAGACGGGGCCGGCTCAAATCCGGTTTTCTATGGGTTCGAATCCCTTCTGGTACATTTTCTTTCCTGTAGAAAGAGTATAACAAATATAAAGGAGAAACAAGACTATGAGACGAATATCTATACCGAACCTTATTTCATAAGGGGTGGTAGCTCAGGGGTCAAGAGCAGCGGCCTTATAAGCCGTGTGTCGTGAGTTCGATTCTCACTCGCCCCATTTAGATAATATAGTATTGGTTTGTAGCTCAATGGTAGAGCGACCGGCTGTTAACCGGTAGGTTGTGGGTTCAAGTCCCGCCATTCCAGCTATGGAGGCTGTGGCCGAGTTGGTTAGGCAGCAGATTGTGGCTCTGCGGAAGCAATTCCTACGTGGGTTCGAGCCCCACTGGTCTCCCTGAAATTAAATATGCCGCTGTAGCACAATGGTAATGCACCTGCTTTGTAATCAGGGGATTAAGGGTTCGAGTCCCTTCTGCGGCTTATAGGCGGTTAGGTTAGAGGTAAACCGTGCGGTTCTGAGCCGTGAGACACCCGTTCGATTCGGTTACCGCCTGCTATGCTCTCATACGCTAATGGATAGACGGCAGGGCTACGAACTCTGTAGTTGGCGTTCGAGTCGCCATGGGAGCACTGTAAAATGCCTGTGTAGCTCTAATTGGCAGAGCGTCTATCTCGTAAGTAGAGGGTTGCAAGTTCAAATCTTGTCACAGGCTTCATAAAAAATATTGTGGTGTATTTCAATGGTAGAAAGACCGTCTGATGAGCGGTTAACGACAGTCCGACTCTGTCCACCACAACTATGCTGATGTAGCTCAACTGGGAGAGCATATGCCTTACAAGCATGGGGTTACAGGTTCGAGTCCTGTTATCAGCATTTGCGGGTGAGTGGAACGGATTTACCATGCAGGGCTCATAACCCTTGCGATACCAGGCTTCGACTCCTGGACCCGCTACTCCAGGGTAGTATAGCGGCGAGTACGGCCGGTTCATACCCGGCAAACGCAGGTTCAAATCCTGTCCTTGGGATTGAAAATCTTTATAATAAAGGAGAAATAATCATGAAACGAAAACAGTTATGCAAGCGATTATCAAAGTTATAATGTATGCATCCGTCGCCTAATTGGTATGGCACCAGACTTTTAATCTGGCGGAATTACTTTCCATGCGAGTTCGAGTCTCGTCGGGTGCACTGATACCGCATGTGTATCCACGGGTATGTAACTCAAGTGGCAGAGTATCGGCCTCTTAAGCCGAAGGTTGCAGGATCATGGCCTGTCATACCCATTATGCGCCAATAGCCCAATCGGCAGAGGCACAGGGTTTAAGCCCCTGTTAGTATCGGTTCGAATCCGATTTGGCGTATTTTTCCAGTTTTTATGCAGATACAGAAAAATTGCAGGAAGGAGTAAATAATTATGCATAACGTAAACAGATGTAGCAGACAATCCAATAGTTCGTGGTCAGAGAGTAGACATGATAAGAAGATGTACTGCTTTATTTGTTGATGCAAAAATTTTCGCATAACAAAATTACCGGCATTCTCTGCAGCATCTTCTGATAAAAAGTTTATCAAAAGAGGCTGTTTTTTATTGTTCATTATTATGGGTGCGTGGCTCAACTGGTACAGCAACGGTCTCCAAAACCGTGATTGTCTGGGGGTTCGAATCCCTCCGCGCCTGCTAAAAAATATCAGAAAGGAGCAACGTGATCATGAGTAAGAAACATTACAGTGAAAACTGGATTTCGCCATCACACGGTGAGCTTATGATACAGGAAATTCCAAAATATATAAAGGCTTACTATGAAAGAATGAAAGAGTATGGTACCGGTATTCATATTACGATCGGTACGGATTCGCAGAATTTTGATTATACGAAAGAAGTAAGTGTAATTGCTGTGATCTGTGAAGGACACGGCGGTATTTTCTTTTATAAGATTAACGCACGTGACCGTATTTCAGATGTAAGAACAAAACTTCGTGTGGAAACCGGCGATTCACTTGAAATAGCAGAACAGCTTATTACAATATTTGAGACAACGGAATATGAAGACGTATTTTTGAACACAGAGTTTTCTATTCATATTGATGCTGGTTATTCTGAACATGGTAAGACGAAGGAATTGATTCCTGAGCTCATAGGCTGGGTCACTTCAATGGGTTTTGAGGCAAAGGTTAAGCCGGAGTCTTATGTTGCATCCGGAATTGCTGATAAAATTTCAAAATGATAAAGGCTCTTGTTAAAGAGCCTGATATGGAGCGGTGCCTCAATTGGTACAGGACCCGGTTGGAAGCCGGACATGTCGTGTCAATCCACGCTTTGAGGGTTCAAGTCCCTCCCGTTCCGCTTTTGCTGTGATGGCTCAACTGGTACAGCACCGGCCTTGAAATCCGGCATGTCGGGTGAGATTCCCGCTTTCAGGGTTCGAATCCCTGTCACAGCGTTAAGTCCCCATAGTCTAGCGGTCAAGGACATCTGCCTCTCACGCAGGGAACGGCAGTTCAAATCTGCCTGGGGATATTTTATACGGGCATAGTCTAATTGGATAAAACAACGGTCTTCTAAATCGTACTTTGCGGGTTCGAGTCCCGCTGTCCGTAGTATTATGGCATCGTGGTCGAGTGGTCTAAGGCGCCTGTCTGCAAAACAGGTTTTATCGTGGGTTCGAATCCCACCGATGTCTTTGCATTTAAGCTGTGCGAAGCAGATTAGTCACCTGTTTCTATTCAGTGTATATGCAAAAAGCCCGTGCTAAACGGTATTTCAGTCGAAATTGACTAACGGCTGCGGTATTCGTGATAAACCTGCCAATCTGCGGGGCACGGGAGTCTGCCAGTGTGGCTCAAGTGGTACAGCACCTGCTTCGAACACAGGCAAGCCGGCATTTATGTCGACGTACAGGTTCGAGTCCTGTCACTGGCGTTTTTTAGCCCATTAGCATAGCGGTCAATGCACTGGGCCTTGACCCCAGGGACTGCGGTTCGAATCCGCAATGGGCCGTTTATATTTCTTGCCGTGGTGGCTCAAATGGTACAGCAGTGGATTGCTAATCCACCATCTCGGAGTAAAATCCGGTTTCGGGGTTCGACTCCCCGCCACGGCGTTAATATTTATAATAATATTCCAAACCTTCCGGATAACTTCCGGAAGGCTTTTTCTTTCATATTAAATATATCAAAATAGATAAATGGAGGAAAATATTATGGGACAGAGATCGCAGATTTTTGTACGCTATCAGGAAACAGACGGAACCCGCAAATTGGTGGCAAGATATTATGGCTGGAATTACGGAGAGCGCATGATCAGTCGAGCAAGGCATACAATGGAATGGTTGAAAGAAAATAATAAATATATTTCAGCTTGCGCTGAAAAAATTCCAAGAATTCTCGATACGAATTTCGATATGGGCGACTGCGTGATCAGCAGCGATATTTTGAAAGAGTATCAGGAATTATATTGCCCAGAGGATTCTCTTAACGATGTTCTGTTCTATTGTCAGGATAATAACGATGGAAGATTACTGATCGATATCGATAATGCCGATAACATTAAGTATGCGTTTCTTACCTCGGAAAGCGATACGCCGTTATCATCAGTAGAGTATATGGAGTGGGATATCGGTTCTGACTGGAATAAAGTGTCAGAATGCAACGGCAAAGAAGCTATTCAGACCTGCAAACGTAATATCAGTAAAATTAATATGATGGCGGATCTGATGACGGCGGAAGAGGCACAGGAATTTATTTCTGCGGATTACAGTGGTAGCCTCCCTCAAAAGCCGAAAACAAACTGGATCGTGGCCATTGCAGATATGCTTGCTGGAAACGAAAGCGACGCTATCTGGTGCGATGACGACGGACAGATTCTTGTGGCAACAGAAGAAACAGCTAATGTTGTAGCCGACCTCATTGAAGCCTTCTACAGATCGCAGGGAGAAGAAATATCCGTAAATACCGGATATTACGATCCTGAGGAAGATAAAAGAAATGGAGAAGAAACCGAACATACCGGCTGGTGGTATGTTTATGTAAATTAAAGGAGAGAAAAACATAAAAGTATATTTAAAAACAAGAAAAGGATATTTGCGTTTCGCCAAAACTTTTGTCGAGGTTGTCGCAGACAAGAAGCTAGCTACATGTGTCGAACTCAAAGACATAAAAGATGTTAAAGACACAATTTATTCTATGAAACCCTGTATTGGTATAATCACGGCAGAGGTTGCAAAATAATCACAGGGAGAGAATCACTAGATGGCAAAGAAAATGAAATATAATCCGAAGGACTTCACGATTGAGATCTGCCCATGGTGCGGAAAAGAGCAGGTGATCTACGCAAAAGGTATCACAAGATGTCTTTGCGGTAAGCCGCTCGCTCCGTGCAGTATGTGTGAAAGTTGCAATTACAAATTCTGCGATTACGGCTGCAACGGCACAGACTCAGATGCTGAAAAACAAGTAGATCACGAAGCACTTCCGGAAGAAGACCAGAAAATTTTATATGAAAAATTATAAGAGAAGCAGCCCTTGCGGCTGTTTTTCCTCACTGTTTTCTTTCATATTAATTGCATCAAAGAAAAACGGAGGAAGAGTATTTTTATGATGAATGAAGAGATTAATTTTTACAGAGAACTGGCGGCAGAAATTAAACCGGAAGGATTCAGATCATTTTTGTTTCAAAGCGAAATGTCGGAATGGTTGTATATAATTACCCCGAACAATTCCTGGATGTCGATCGATTTTGAATCAGACGGACTCAATATCGTATATCATTATGAGCCTTCCCGCGAATTTGGAGATGGATGTCGTTGTAATGAAAACATGCTTCATGAAATTACAGCAGAAACACTTCTGGAAGCAGAGAGATTCGGTAAGAGTTTTGGTCACAGAGGCTGGATCAATGTTCCGAACAGATACGACGGCGGCACACACAGAGAAAATGTCTGGAGAAAACCGAAACATCACGAGAATGCTTATAAAGCTATGATGCAGAGCTGGTGTGCGAAGCAGCTGATTGAATTATAAGAAACGGCGCCTTGATGGCGCTTTTCTTATGCAGAAATTTTCCGTTTTCGCTCAAATATGATCAATTCTATTGACGACAACGATCCTATTTATGATGCCATGGTCGAATGGAAAGCGAAGATAAAGAAATAATTATAAGCCTTCCGGATATCTTCCGGGAGGCTTTTTCTTTCATAATAAGAATACAAAGCCAAGACAAGTGGAGGAAAAAAATTATGATTTACAACAACGGAACAATATCTGTTCATAAAAATCACATCGGCAATCTTCTTTTTGCCGTAGTAATATCCGGATTAGTAGAAGATGTATTAGAAGCCAGAAAAATGATTCGCGCATTCAAAAATGAGGCACTTCTCGAACTGGAAGATTATTATAGCGTTGGCGTAGATGGTTGCATTGAGGAACAGTTGAAAAGAGCCATCGATATTCTCGATAATCTGAAAATTAGAGCCAAGGTTCAGATAGATTTCTACGGTGACGGAGGAGATACAGGTATCGAAGGCCGTTATACCCTCGAGAAAGATTCTTCAAAGCTGCGTATATTATCCACTGATGAGATCGCAATCATGGACGCAAGCGATAGATCCTTAATTGAAGAATTGATTGGCAGAGGATATAGTGTGACTAAAGGAAAAGCGGAGCCTGCCGTCTATGAAGGTGACGATGACGCCGACTATATCAAATGTCCTCATTGTGACGAAGTACTCGCTGCAAATGACGATTATCATGAAATACGGCCGGCATATTGCCCGAAATGTGGATGCAAAATTAAATATTAAAAGGAGAAAAAATAAGATGAAATTTAATTCAGCAGAAGGGATGTATCATTATCTTTGCAATAACGGAGAATTATATAATCCCGTAAAAGAGGTATATATGTTTCAATACAACGAAGACGGCGCACTTTGTTACTATTGTGTTTCAGAAGATCATGCTGCCGAACTCGCTTTAAAAAGTATTGAAAATGGCGAATACTGGGGTGCATATCTCGGCACCGGAGGGCATATCTACGAAACAGAGGAAGCTCTTGAAATCTGTAATGACTTTGCAGACGAAAACTGGATCAATTGTTGCGAATACGCCGCCAGCATTCTGTTAAAAGAAGCAAAGAAAAGGCCCGGTTATAAGTTCAGCTGCGTCATCATTGAGTCCACTGATACGCTCGATGGCCTTAGAAGGAACTGGATGCCGGATCTGCTCGAAAACTGCGATCCGATCATAGGCACAGCGGTACTTGAAAGCGGATACCTCGATATCGAACTGAACATCCACAGTGTTGCGCAGTGTACGCGGGATGAAAATAAACGGGAAGATTACACACCCGTCTGTAGCTATTTCTGTTGTGTCAAACACGGAGATAAAGATACCGATTGGGAATCTTTCGATTATATTGACGCACCGGTAAATGTGGACTGGAAGGCGGATAACTGGAAAGAACAGTTAGAGAAAGATATGATCATAACTCTTCATAAATATGCTTTTGAAAAAAGCTTAAGTTTCGATCATGTAAATTAAAGGAAAGAAACATGTTACTTGGATTCTTACATGACGGAGGGAAATTTATATGCGAGAGGAATTATTCTGTCTCCAGAAACTAAGAGGATATAACGGATAAATATACAGCGGAACAAATTCCCCCCGGAACCGACGAATTACTAGGAATTAATAGGAGGATTATATGTTATTTGTAAAAATATATCTTGGGTTATTAATGATAGTTATAATATTTGCAATACACAATAAAGCTGCAGATTTATTATTACTAGGGATTCCATTAGCTTTTATTTCCTTGTTTGTAGGGGTTTTTATATCTTCATTTCCGGGATTTTATGATATACAGGAAGAAACAAAAGATTTAACCACTATAAATAATGAGTCTTATTATGAAATAATATATCCAGACAATTATGCATCATCCGAAAAATATGTTGTATGTGTAAAGGATAACGATGAAATTTCCCATATTGAAAAAGTGAATTCTAAAAGTACCAAAATAGAATATTCTACTGTGGCGGAGAACGGACAGTTGATTGTAAAATATTTCAAATTAAAGCCTAAGTGGGAACATAAAATGTTTGGTGTATTAAATGGAATTAAATTTGAAGTCATACTCAGATTACCGGAATCTGCAAAAAATAATTTATAGGGATCTCAAAATCCCATGGAAATATTCCACCGGATTAAAACTTTCAGCAACAAATGAAATTGGCTTTACCTGTATCGAAGACCTGACCATAAAATGATTTTAAGCTCCCTCCGGGGAGCTTTTTCGTACAAAAAGAATATTCGTACATTCATTTCTATCATAATAATATCAACAATATAGATAAAAGGAGAAAAGAAAATGAAAAATACGCAGAATACAGTACATGGTTTTAAAGTTTTGATGCTTCAGAAGTACCCAATGTAGCAGATTTATTTGCAAATTAGGAAGGAATATTCTATGGTAACTTTATTTCATATTTCCGCTCCTATTATTTGTATTATAGGAGCTTGGAAAATCGTATACGCAATAAAACATTGTCATGACCCGGATTTCACAATTCAGTTGGTGCTTGGATTTTTTCTCATCCTTATGAGCGTCACATTCTTTTTTTTACAACAAACACATGTGGAAATTTGATGTGATTCCTCCGGCAGGATATTGATGGGGAAAGAAAATAGAAAAAATGTAATGATTTAGAAATGGGGCGAATGAATAGTGCAATCGAATATCTTTCAAACCGTGGCTCCTTTGTTAAAGGAGAAGAAATTTAATATCGATTTAGATGCATTCATGGAATTTATGAAACAGTACCATTCCAATGAGTGGATTTATCCAGATGCAATTCATCGAGAACTGGGGATGGATCTAAAAGTTATATATGATATTTTGGAAATATGTGTTGATAATAATATTGTTGAACAGTATCTCAATATATATTGTCCTGAATGTCAAAGATTTACAGGAAATATTTATAAAACAGCGTTGGAGATTCCGGAATTTGTTAATTGTGTACATTGCGGTGCCGAAATCGAAAATCCATTACAACATGCAATAATAATTTATAAGGTATTGTAGATGGATTCAGAAGAAAAGCGATTTCGATCATCGGAGTGTTTGCGACGAAATTCCAGTTAAGGTACGGCAGCTATAACAAACACTGTTCTGCATAAAAAAATCTGGTTTCTGATTTTTACGGTCAGAAAGCGGATCTGTTGCAGGAATTGTCAAGTGATGCTGTCATGTACCTGGAACCTGCCAGTTTTTAGACTGTGCAGAGCGGTCAGGAATCAAAACAAAAATGCAATTCTAAAAGAAGCACAAAAATACATAAAAGGAGAAAATTTAAAATGAGTGGTGTTAGTGTAGGAGTTATTATAGCAGTAGTTATTGCGGTAGCGATGATTGGAATTTTGATGTCCGGGTATGTAAAAGCGTCTCCCGATAAGGCATACATTATTTCCGGTCTCAAAAAGGAGCCGAAGGTATTAATCGGTCGTGCAGGTATTAAGATTCCTTTCTTGGAAAAGAAGGATGAATTGATGTTAAAGCAGATCAGTATCGACATTAAGACAAATGGATATATTCCGACTAAGGATTTCATTGGTGTAGATATCGATGCGGTGGCAAAAGTAAGAGTCCTTACAGAAAAGGATGTTACCATTGATAAAAATGGGCAGTTACTTCCCGGGGCAGATTCCAATAAGAGAGTTACTCATGAAATGGCACAGGCTGCTATGAAGAACTTCCTGAATATGAAAGAACAGGGAATTCGCGATGCGCTGACCGATTCCTTACAGGGTAATATGCGTGAGATTATCGGTACCCAGTGTTTAAAGGAACTGTGTAATGACCGTAAGACCTTCGGTGACGAGGTACAGGCAAAGGCACAGAAGGATATGAATGCCCTGGGTATCTGGATCGAGTCCTGTAATATCCAGAAGATTGAGGATGAGAACAACCTGATCACTGCTTTGGGACAGGATAACATGTCTCAGATTCAGAAGGATGCTTCCGTTGCAAAGGCACAGGCAGACAGAGATGTGGCGATTGCAAGAGCACAGGCACAGAAGGATGCCAATGATGCACAGGTCATTGCGGATACTGAGATTGCACAGAAGCAGACCGAACTGGCTATTAAGAAAGCAGAACTGAAGAAAGAGTCTGATATTAAGAAGGCTGAGGCAGATGCAGCATATAAGATTCAAGAAGAGGAACAGCGTAAGACCGTGGAGATCACTACAGCGAACGCGAACCTGGCCCGTCAGGAGAAGGAACTGGAATTAAAGGAGAGAGAAGTATCCATCAAGGAGAAAGCTCTGGAAGCTGAGGTCAAGAAGACTGCAGAAGCGAATAAATACGCAGCACAGCAGAAGGCAGATGCTGAGCAGTATGAGAGACAGAAGAGAGCAGAGGCAGAACTCTTCGAGATCCAGAGACAGGCAGAAGCTGAGAAAGCAAAGTCCGAGGCAGAGAGATTCGCTAAGGAACAGGCAGCAGAGGCAGTTAAGGCAGCAGGTCTTGCCGAGGCAGCAGCCGTAGCAGCAAAAGGTAAGGCAGAAGCAGAAGCAATTCAGGCAAAGGCAGAGGCAGAGGCAGCCGGTATCTTAAAGAAGGCGGAAGCTATGAAACAGTATGGTGACGCTGCAAAACAGCAGATGGAACTGGATACTTTGAAGGTATACTTCGAGCAGCTGCCTAAGATCGCAGAGGCTGTGGCTAAGGGATATACGAACGTAGATTCCATAAAGATGTTTGGTGGAAATACCAGCCAGCTTGCGGGTGATATTATGACTACCGTAACGCAGGTTTCTGATGGTATCAAAGAATCTACTGGTATTGATCCGACATCACTGCTTACAGGAGCACTGCAGAAGAAAAATAACAGAGAAACAACAGAGAAAAAGGATCCCGTAGAAACATCGGAAACGTTGAAAGATTATACGGAAGTAACTGAATAGGATAGATACCCGTGGATTCTTCCACGGGTATTTCTATGCAGAATTTCCCGTTATCAAAAATAATCTTTCATAATAATAATGGAACGAATATAGGAGTTTACATCTTACCCCTTTGTTTTACCGTATTTTTTATGAAAGGGGACAATGATGATCACTCCCTTATTGAAAGAAAAAACAGTTTATCTGCTTCGGCAGTTAAAGAATTATGACAAAACAACATACGATCATAGCATTCGCGTAGCACAGAACAGCATAGTGGTCACAGAAAAATACCCCGAACTCATCTCTATAGACGGAAATGTGTTTTATACAGGATGTCTTCTGCATGACATCGGAAAGATAGGTATATCAGAAAAAATTCTAACAAAACCGAGCCAGTATACTCCGGAAGAAAAAAAGGATATGGAGAAGCATCCTTTAATGGGGGCTCATATGCTTCGGGATTATCCGAAAGAAGTCGTCCTGTGTGCACTTTTACATCACGAAAAGATTGATGGCTCTGGATATCCTGTACACTTCGAAGACGGAGAAATACCAGCGTATTGCGAATTCCTTTCTGTTCTCGATATTTTAGATGCTTTGACATCCACCCGGCCATATAAGGAAGCTGTTACGGATATTTCCGTCATCGAAGAAATTCTTTCAAATGGATCTTTGCGAAAAAAGTATGTTGATATTGTTGTAGATCTTCTGAAACAGAGAAAACTGCTAACAGAAAAGGAGATCCAAATATGTCAAGAAAAAATATCGTAGTTAGCGCGATTGGAATTGGAATTATCGCAGCCGTCATTTGCGGTGTGGTGATAAGAAATGAAAAGACAGCCACCGAAGGAAACACAGAAACATCTGTATCAGGTAACGACGTTTCCGGCAACGATGTGTCCGAAGATAAAATAGAAGGATATGTTGAAAAAGATGTGATTATGCCGGATGTATGCGGAATGGTACTTGATGCAGCCACAGAAACATTAACCAATGCCGGCGTAACATATTACGACATCGTCTGGGAGGAAGATGTAGAACACCCTTATGAGGTATTGTCACAGGATATTGCTCCTGGAGAAACAGTAGACACTTTCCTTCCTGTAACTATCGTTGTAAGCAGCACAGAACTGCCACAGGAAGAAATAGAAGAAAAGAATACAGTTACCGTTAACAGTTATCTCGGATATACGATCGATGACGCCGTTGTCGAAGTGATTGAAGATAATTTATCTATCGGAGGTATTTTAAAGGACGAATCCGGAGAAAACCCTTATGAATTCGAGATGGGAATGATTACAAGACAGTCTCCGGAAGCAGGCACAGAAGTAGATCCGCAGACAGAAATCACATTATATTACAGAGGAGAATAAAGTTCAGTATGTTAAACCTTGCAACTGAAGGAATCGGAGTAATCATGTGTGGTATTTTGTCTGTGACTCCGGTTACACCGATTCCTGTAAACCCACATTCCATAAATGCTTTGGAAATAAAGAAAGAAACCGTTATCCATCAGAATGAAATCCGGGAGAATTCGCAGGCGGATCCTATTGAAATAAAAATTCTTGAAAATACAAACGCAGAAGAGCTGGCGGTATTTCAACATCTTCTCGAATCACTCCCGAAAGAAGCGAAGGATCTATTCGCTAATGAAAAATTGCAGAAGCAGTTTTTACAGATATGCAGGGATTATGAAATTGATCCGTATCTTATGCTTGCGTTAATGAAAAAAGAATCTGCTTTTATTCCAACGGTCTCCAATGGAAATTGTATCGGGCTCTGTCAGATAAATGAGCATTGCCACAAAAACAGAATGGAAAAGCTGGATTGCGATAATCTATACGATCCATATCAGAATTTGCTTGTGGCTGCTGATTATCTCGCAGAACTTTTGGAGAGTAAACGGGACACGACGGAAGCTCTTATGTACTATAATATGACCGCCGAAACGGCGAAAAAAAGATACGAAGCAGGAGAGTATAGTTCTTATGCGATAGATATTCAAAAGGAAGCGATACAGCTAAGAGAGATAGCGGAAGAAAAGCCGGAATGATCCGGTTTTTTATAAAGAGCTAAAAATTTATCATAATAATAGTGTTGAAAAATCGAAAAAAGGAGAAATATTTTTTGGGTAAGGTAATCAACAATTACGGCAAGGAAATCGACTTTGAATTTGCAAAAGCAATGATGGATCCGTTTATACGCGAAACGGTACATTCTGAAGTAGCGCCGTGTTCTGATCAGTTATTCTTCGAAGAATACTGCAAAGTACATGCAAAAGTATACGGAGACAAAGATTTCCGGCCGGCACAAAGATAGTCAAAACATATAAAGGAGAAAAATATGTCAAACAAAGCATTCAGAGTCATACCGCCCGAACCCGGGGAAATCTTCCTGATGGACAGAGGTGGAATTAAACCCGATCGTATGATAATCTGCAAGCGTACGAAAATGAGTTTCGGGAAAGAGAAGACAGCGTATCATCTGGTGGATCTCGAAAACGGAGAAATGTTGGAAATTAAGACCAAAACACTTGACAAAATGGGAAAATATGTCCAAAAAAGAAGGGCATATAAGGATAACTTCGAGATGTATTATGAGAATTACGATTTCGTAATTGATGCCTTCCATGGGCTTAAGCAGATTTCCAAACTGTCCCAAAAATTTTCGCTTCCGGAGAAAATTCTAATCGGAAAAACTTCATTTTCCAATTACATAGCAAAAATTTACGTAAGCAGAGCCGGAATCACACTTCAGTATTATTATGACGGCAATTGTGTTAGTTTAGATTATATTGACGGATTTCCAATGACGGAAGATCATATGAGGGAATTCGTTACTGAAAAATTCCATACCTTCATTAATTCGCACCCGCAGACGCTTTGGAAACTGAACTTGTGGAAAATGAAGAAAGTTATCTTCATCCACAGCTAATAATTGATGTCCTCGGTTTTATCAAAACCGGGGATATTTTTATGCCTATTTTCCTTCATATTAATATCGACATCAAAGAAAATAGGAGGAATATAAAATGAATAAAAACACCGAAATTCTTGAAAAAGTTTTCCAACATCGGCTGACATACGATCAACTTGTTGTTGAATCCAAGGTCAAGGCGGAAGCCAATATCTGCTTGCATTCATTTCTGGAAGCATACAATGCGGATGAGTTAAAATGGGCGGCCAGAGATTATTACGCTTTCATCTGGAAAGATATCGTCAATGTCTTTAACGAAACGAGAGATGAAGGCCCCATAGTAACCGTTGATAAGGTCGTCGAAAAATATGGCCTGGACAATACGATTAATACTTTTGTAATCGTATCAGGGATCAAAAAGAGTGATGGACGCATCTACGGCGAAAACCGGAAATTCATGGATTCTGTTTTATCCAGCCCGATGTTCTGGGAATGGAAGACAGATTATCATATGAGAGACTGTGGTCTTGATGATATTCATACCGCACACATCAATCAGTTGATTACAGAATTAAGAAAAAGGAGCGAAAAATAATTATGTGGCCTAATATGCGTTATAGAGATTTTTCAAACGACATAAAAAGAAAAAATTATTTCTTTCAGTGCAAACATGCCGGCAGAAGAAAGAACGGGAGAAAATAATATGAGAGCAATAAATATCAAATGGGATGTAACTGACGGAGCAGAAGAAATGACCGAAGAAGAAATTGCAGATACACTTGCTTCGCTGCCTACGGAAGTCGAACTCCCGGAAAAATTCAATAAAGAAAACTATACTGACGAAGACGGATACCACGAAGATGAACTGGTTGAAGACGCATCCGACTGGGTATCTGATGAATACGGATTCTGCAATTACGGGATCCAAGTTGAGGAATAACGATGGAAAAGATTTTAAAAGAAGAGATCATCGATGTTCGCGGAACTACAAAATTGACCGTTGGTGATCCGATGTACCTCGAGAATATTGCTAACGGAACGGATAGGGGCTGCGAAAAGAAACTTGTATTCGATGGTTCTATTTCTGGGGCGCCGCTTGGAAAGCTTCGGATCCGTAAGATCCATTGCACTGAAAATGAGCTGGAATGGGATATTATCGACGTATCTGTATTTCAGGCAGGTCAACCGTTTATGCTCGACACATATCTGGGCGAACAATATTACAACGGAACAATTGTAAAGAATATCGATCTCGGCTGCGACACCGCTCACTTCGAAATTCATACCAAATATGGTTCTGATGAATTTCATACTGGAGCAGATGGCTATTACGGGCATCTTTATAAGTACAAACAGGGATTTGGTATGGATCTGAATTTAAGTTTTGATGCCGAGATGTTTGATTATGAGGAAATTAAGCAGCGTATGTTAAAATTATTTCCGGAAAGGAAAAAGGTAAACTGATGACAGCAGAAGAAATGAGAAAAATCTCAGATGGTTGCTCCCTGAGAAAAAACGCCGTTGATTATGGCATTAAAACCATTGAGGAAAAGATGATGGAATATGCAAAAAGGGGTTTTCGCGAATGTTATGTTTCATTTAACCATCACCCCGGCCCTTTTAAAGAATTTCAGAAAAAATACGGCGATAGCGAAAAATATTGCGAATTCAACGTAGAAAAAGAATTAAGAGAATATTTTACCGGCAATGGTTTTTCCTTCCGTTATGTTACGGATGACATCTGCGGCGGAGTAAGACAGGATCCGTATTGGGTCATTTGCTGGTAATTTGAAAGAGAAGCCTTCGGGCTTCTTTTCTTTTGTTTCCTTTTATCTGTCATATTAATGTCATCAAAGTAGATAGAAGGAGAAAAAATATGAAAGAAACGACAAATATTTTAGAGCTTTTTGGAGGTGTTGGTGCCCCCAGAAGAGCATTGGAACTTTGCGGTTTAAATGTCAAATCTATTGATTATGTAGAGATCCTGCCTTACGCAGTGATGGCCTACAACAATATTTTCGACATTAATTATAAACCGCAGAATATTATTAACTGGAACATGGATGTGGATATTCTCATCCATGGGTCACCCTGCCAGGATTTCACGAAAGAGGGGAAAAACGATATCAATACAGGTAGATCTATCCTATATAACCGTACTCTTGAAATTATTGAAAGCGGGTTACACAAAAGGCCGCCTGTGGTAATTTGGGAGAATGTCCCCAATCTTGCCTCCCAGGGGAAAAAGGTATCTCATAAGCATCATCTCGATCACTATATCGAAACCATGGACCGTTTAGGATATCGCAGCACCTACGCCATTCTCGATGCGAGTAAATACGGTATTCCGCAGGCAAGAGAAAGACTGTATGTGGTGAGCCTGTTATCAGGGAAAGAATTCGAATTTCCGGAAGAAATTCCTCTGAAGTACCATTTAGTCGATTATCTTGACAAAACAATCAATCCTGCGGATTATGCGTTATCTGATGCGGAGAAACAGCTGTTTTTCACGAACAACGGTAATTTGTATGTCAGGGAAGCCACAAAGATCGGCTATAAACTGGTAGAAGACGGAGACTGCGTTAATGTTGCATTTCCTAATTCCAAAACCAGAAGAGGAAGAGTTGGAAAAGGCGTCGCAAAGACATTAACAACGAGTCCCCGTCAGGCAGTGTACACAAACGGTGTCCTGCGGATGTTGTCCGCAAAGGAATGTTGGAGATTAATGGGGTTTAAGGATAAGGATTACGCAGCGATGAAGAGAGTTGGTTTAACAGACTCTCAGATTTTTCATCTGGCCGGGAATTCTATTTGTGTTCCTGTGTTACAGCATATCTTTAAGAAGCTTATGAATATTGGTGAAATCGAATTTTAAGAAGAATAAGGAGAAATAAATGGAAGAGAGATTAAAAACAATATTGTACAATGCGATTAGCCTTTTGATAGATGAAACATTTGAACAGTATGATGACGAAGAAGAATGGTTTAAAATGATCCAGAATGAATTAGATTGCACAAAAGAAGAGCTTGATCAGTATGGAATCCATATTACCGCTGACGGCGGATTAACACAGGTTTAAAAGAAGCCCACGGGCTTCTTTTTCTTTTGCGCCCTTTTATCTGTCATATTAATACTACAAAATATAAGAAAAAAGGAGAAAAATTATGAAATATGAAGATTTCTATAACATAGCCGAATACGGCAACGCAGCCTGGAAAGGCGGATATACAACAGGCGAAGTAACACAGAACGCCAAGGATTATTATTCGGACTTTCTGGCAAGTAAAAACTGCGGCGGACCAACGTTTCTGATTAGGAAATTGATGTCATTACTCGCGGAAGATGGCAGCGAAAAAGCAAAGATGTGGCTGTACCAGATTGCTACAGAATTGAATGTGATTCACCTGAGTTACAAATTCTGTAAAACAAGCAGCGATTGGATAGAGCAGTTTATCAAAAAATAGGAGGATAATTATGGGATGGACAGGATATCAGCCAACTCACTTAAAAAAAGGTGGAATAGTAGACCGTAAAGCAGAATGTGATGCTTATTTTATGGAAGGTCCCAATAAAGGCAACTTCCAGGTATTAAAATCTGCAATGAAAGGCAGCGTGTATTATGCAGCCGTAAAGGATATGGTACGATATGCAGGTAAAGATGAAAAAGAACACAGTATCTATGTCCCGATAGATGACGGAAAAGTACGGGGATATGTTTTTCTTACATCCGTCAAGGATGGAATGTTTTATTACAAGGATATTTCTGAAGACATGGGGCCTGGCTACTATGATTGTCCAGAGTCTATTTTAAAGCTTCTTAGCGAGACGGATTCCGAGCATGCTCTGAATTGGAGAAAACTTTGCTGGGAAGAAAATGAGAAAAAGAAAACACATAATCTTTCCAAGTTACCGATTGGAACAAAAATCATTTGGACGAGAGAAGACGGAGTTGAGGTAGAGTTATTAAAACATGCTCCAGCATATCAGTTCAAAAGACCATTTTGGTTCAATGCAGCGGATCGGACTTATATGTCTGCAAAATGGATCGTTGACTGGGAAGTGAAGGAGGACTAACGATGAGTAAAAAGGATATTTATATTATGGGTAGAGCTGAATATCTTGCCGATTACGAAGGATATTCATTGACTGAAGGCTGCAAAATTGCAGAAAAAGAGTGGACTGAGATGTATAAGTAAATGGACATTCTAACGTGAAGTGAGGAGAAATGATATGGATAGACGAAATGTTGCAATAACAAATAAAATGACAGAAATATTGAATAATGTAAAAGGGTTCGAAGCTGCAATGTCAAATCCAAAACAAGGGAAAATGCTGGTGCGTCATAATGGTGTTACTTTTTATGTTACAGTTGAGCCAGTATTTAATGACAATGCCGAAGGAAATAGAGCTGAAAGTAAATCCTTTGAAGATATTGTAGATTCTCATAGTTGGATTTGGAACTAAGTTATATTAATACATTGGGCGGCAGATAACTGCCGTCCTTCAGTATATTACGAAAGGAGTAATACATGATACATCTCGAAAACGGGCATATTTATGAACTCACGAGTGATTTTGATATTTATTCATGTGATGACGGAAGAATTACAATAAAAGCAGGCGCAGTTTTTCTAGCAGAACGCGGAAATAATAGAATGTTAAATGGCAGAGAATTACCTTTTTACAATATTTATTTTTTGCGATCAAAGAATTATCTTCCTTATTCATCTGCCTGTATATTCCAGTCAGTCAGCGGAATAACCATTAAAGAAATCACGATGGATATGTTGGATAAAGAAGCATTTGCCGGATATCTGCCATGGAATATTCGATATGGAACAAATAGTGATATTCTGGAAATGCAAAAAATGATGGAGGAACGAAAATGATCTATATTACAGGAGATATTCATGGAGATCCCACAAGATTATCCAAAGAAGCGTTTCCAGAACAATCAAAAATGACAAAAGAGGATTACGTTATTGTCTGTGGAGATTTTGGACTCGTATGGGATCAAATAGAATCAAAAACAGAAGAATATTGGCTTAACTGGCTTCAGAATAAGCCGTTCACTACATTATTCGTGGATGGTAATCATGAAAATCATGATAGATTGGATGCTATGCCAGTATCTGAATGGAATGGCGGAAGTGTTCACTTTGTAAGACCTAATGTTATTCATTTAATACGAGGCCAGGTATTTACTCTTTGTGGAAAAACATTCTTTACGTTTGGAGGAGCATCTTCCCATGATATACAGGATGGTATTTTGGATCCGGATAATTATCAGTGCGGAATTAAAGATCCTCTATTCAAAGAAGATAAAAAGAAGTTAGATGATAGAAGAGCCATGTACCGTATCAAGAGAGTTTCCTGGTGGGAACGTGAGCTTCCTAGCGAGCAGGAGATGTCTGAAGGAATCGAAAATCTTAAGAAATACGGAAATAAAGTGGACTATAGATACAAAAATATGGATTGAATCATCTCTATTGTAGTTTAAAAGATGAACACCTAAATATGTTATTTGAAGCTTGTGACTATGATATTGATGTAATACGTGATTGGGAAAAATCCATAGAGGATTATTTCAACGGCAGAGCAGTATCTACGGATGAGTTTTTGAATGCATATAATAATGATACTTTACAGGAATATGCGGCAAAGTTTAGCGAGAACTATCATAAAGCAAAAGAAGATGTGGAAAGGGATTAATTATATGAGTTATGCATTTGGAATGTTTTTCAAACAGATAAAACAGGAAGACCTGCTTTCATTTATCGATAAAGTACAATCAGAAATGAGAAATCACGCGAACGAGTGGATAGATTATAACAAAGATTATGCTCCATCTGTACGATCTGTACGTTCGCTCACCAATGAACCGAAATTTATAAAAGCTTTTATGGATGAATATTGGTTAAATACGTTATTTACATCGAGATTTGTCTATTGGCCAAACTACGATTTGTTAGGCGTTTCCGGATATAAATTTCCAGGAGAGATTGAAAATTGGTTTGATGGACATTTCACTTTTCAAAATAGTTCTGACCAGGATTATGACTATGAAACGTGGCCAGCAGGAATTGATTTGTTTGCAACCAGAATCAACAGAGTAAAAAATGCGGATGATAGCAACTTATATGAGTATGTTAATAAATTTATGGCAGAGTATAGTATGGAAGAAATAAAAGCAGATCCAGAGTACTTCAAAAAATCATGTATTTATGATATGATTTACGAAGATTTGCAGTTAGATGATTGGTTATATAATCATGATAATCCCAATTTTTATAATATGTCAATAAATGCAATAAATGACGATGGACAACGTATCAGATACAATGCGATGCTTGGGAATATCTTAAAAAAAGAATTTGGTGAAGAGGAAATGATGGATTTTGATGAAAGAGAGGAAGAAAGATAATATGTCGTTACCTGATGAGTTGTATCAAAAAACATCTGCAGAGATAAATAATTGGCCAGCATGGAAAAAGAAAGCCTATAACGAGGAATTTGCAAAATCTACCCATGCAGAAAAACTGGAAATAGAAAAAGTGGATTTTGATGAGAGAAAGGAAGAAAGATAATATGTTCCCACCTGAATATGTTACTTATAATAGTTTAACAACAACACTAAACAAAGAACAAATTTGTGGAGACTTAGCGCTTGCTGAAAAAATTAAAGAAAAAAGCACTTCCCTGGCAACAGAAGGATACGATTTATATACTACAACAGATATGATAAAGGAACAAATGATAAAAGAGTATGGTGAAGAGTTTTACCTGAAATCGGGCGCAGCAATCCATACAATCGTAGAAGAAGTATATAATAATATCACAAGACATGAATCCCCACTTATTGATAAATATCGTATGGAAGAAGATTTACGAACTGGAATAGTATATTAAATAATAGTTTCATTCCAGATTATGAAAAATAAAGACCACCCCTGGCAGACAGAAAGGATGGAAAGATCTTTGTGCTGTTAGGGGCGTTTTTTACAGTTCTTTTGTAATATAAGTATTTTGTCGGACTAAAATATAGTCATCAAATATCTGGATTTCATAGGATGCTTTTTTCTTATCATCTTTATCTTTTAATAATAATGTAAAATACCCATTCCAAATGGAAAATAGCTGCTTATCAAAAGGAAATACATCTTTTAATTCCTCATACAGCTCATTTTCTCCATTTTCTAATACAATCGCAGTTTTGGCAATCGGGAAGACACTAACTCCATATAAATTGCGCATCATAAATATAGGTAAATCATTATAACCCAGTTCTTCGAAAAAATTATTCAATGTCATGGTTTTTTCAGGATATTTTTCCATCATAACTTCCTGCCAAATAGATAATTCTTTCATAAAATTTCCTCCTAATTTACCTCTCTATTATATATGTGACCATAATCGACAAAATCTTACAAAATTTTCAAAAAATAGTTTTTTCAGTTTTTTAAAGTTTTTCAAAATTTTTCAAAAAATTTTTAAAAATCCTCTCTTTTTTTACCACTTTTGCGGTTTTTTTTTACATAAGTAAAAGACGGAAACAAAAGTACGTCTAACAGACAACATTTTAACCAGCGGAAGGAATCCGCAAAAAGGAGTAAAAAAATGAGTAGAGTTTACACAAGTAGTAAGACACAGGTAAGAGTAGTTATGGGCGAGGTTACCGAGATTAAAGAAGGCGGTATGGATCTCGTAATCAAGGCAAATCAGTTTAATAAGGCTACCAACGCAAATGAGGATGTAGAGTTTAAGGTACATACCGGAGTAGCTGTAACTGATGTAAAGGTTGGCTACAAGGTAACCGCAATTGGTTATACCGGCAGAGGCGGAGTACTGAATGCAGACGCAGTTCTGAGTGGCAGTAAAGGCTATGAGGATGAGGGTATCACCGTACTGACTGGTTTTGTTAAGAACGTTCATATGAACGAGGAACTGAATCAGGATGGTACCCATAAGGTGAAGGCAGACGGTGTGACTGAGAGACAGCCTCACTTCGATATCTATCTGAGCACCAAGGATATGGATGGCACTTATCATAACCATGTAATCAAGGTTTACAATGGTAAGACTGAGGAAGGTAAGACCACTCCTATCGAGAGAGCGAAGAAGATGTTCGGTCGTTTCGACAAGGAGAGCAACCGTATCAGAATATCTGTTGTAACCAGACCCGGACAGGAAAGAACCTGGACCAGCGTAGGTAAGGATGGTAAGGAGTACACCAACAGCCTGATTTCTCATATGGGATACAGCGCAATTGATGTAGACTATATCGATCAGGAGAAGAAGAAGGAGACTCCTGCACAGAGCAAGACTCCTGCAGCTCCCGCACCGGCACAGCCCGCTCCCGAACAGCCCGCACCTGCAGCACCAACTCAGGCAAGTGGATTTGAAACCCCTGGTCCCGAAATGGATGACGAGGAAATGTTCAACTAATCCAAAAACACAGTGGCAGGGTGAAATATCCCTGCCATTTTTAAAGAAATCTGAGGTGTAATATGCAAAAGATTTTAGACTATATGGCAACAAATGGATTCAATGCAAAAGATTTACAGGAAGAATTAAGATTTCGTGAGATTTCGAATTCTGAACTCAGAGAATCTGGCTATACAAAAGATCCAATTGCAGATGGTAAATTTGCAGGATATTCTACAAATGTATTGGAAGACGCCTTACAGACATTGATTGAAGGTGCCTATGAAATAGAGATGGCAGAAAGATAGTATTATCATTGGAGGAAAAGAAATTGAAAAACACAACTTATGAAGATCATATTAAATCCTTATATAATGATGCAATGTCTGCAAAGACAGATGCTGGAAAGTTAAAAGTATTGGATCTGTTATTTCGTATGACTGCAAATGAACTGGTAGCAGAGCGGACCGCAGCAGCGTCTTTTGAAAAAATAATGGAAGAGAAGTTTGGAAAAGATGCGGTAACAGCCACCGTAGAGGATAAAGATATTTACAGCAATCTGAATCTGTTGGAAGCACTACTCATGGATGATAAGAAAGAGGAAGAGGTACCGAAGCTATTTCCGGAGGTAGGCGCATTGTTCGAGTTAGACGAAATGGAAGAAGAAGCTGAGATTGAAAAGTAAATAAGCAAATTGGAAATCACCTGACGAAATATCCAATGTCATTAAGTTAAGTAAAACACCCCTCCCTTCTCTTTTTCTTAAAACGAAAAGGGAGGGGTGTTTTTGGAAGGGAATCAATAGTATGAATAAAAAAATGATAAAAGCCTTGAAAAATAAATATATTTATGTTGATATTGATGGTACTTTGGCAGAATATCGTTTTAATAACCATGTAAGTGCAAAAGATGGAACTGCTAACGGACAAACTATGAAAGAGATAGAAAATCATATATTTCTTCATAGTAGACCACTAAAAGCAGTAATTAAGACACTTAAAAAAGCAAGAACAAAGAACAAATTTATATGTGGAGCTATCATATCTCCGATTGAAGTTATGGACAAATTTGAATGGTTGAAGACATACTGTAGTGGCATAAATTTTAAAGACTATTATTGGTTTGTTCCTGATGAATATTGGAATAGCTTTTCGATATTTTTTATGGAAGAAGCAGGCGTGTCAAACCCATTAAAAGAAAATGTGGTTTGGACTAAATATGGTTATTTCTTTAAAGGTTCTAAAACACGCATTTGGGGATGGGTAAGTGTCAATAGTCATCATTGTATAGAAGATGCAGTATTTATTGATGATGTGTTATCGTATCTAAAATATGCAGAAAAACTTGGTGTTACAGCTTATCATGTTAGTAGTTTTATTGATTAATAAAGGGGGTTAATATTGTGATAGGAGATATGATAGTTAATTTATATGCAAAGGACAGATGGAGAATTGATTGTAAATATGGTACAAGGGTTGTGTTCCCTAGTGACTCTGAAAGAGTTTTAAACTTTGTAAGAAAAGAGTTTCCTGATGAAAAAGGTTGGCTGATGGAAATAAACCATGCTTTACATGAAGGAAAATGCGTTATAAGTGTTATTGAACATGAGATAGTTGGTTTTGCTTGTTATGATTGTACGGGAAAAGGGTATTTTGGACCGTTTGGGGTAGCAGAAGCTCATAGAAGTAAAGGTGTTGGAACTGAAATATTTTATGAATGCCTTGACCAGATGAAGTCTTGTGGTTATGGTTACACAATTATAGGATGGGTAGACGATACAGCTAAAGATTTCTATGAGAAAGAAGCTAATGCGTGGTATATACCAGACTCTGAACCAAACAAAACATTGTATATGAGACGAATAAGAACTTCTATAGAGTTTGATGACTCAGACTGGAATAAAGACCATGCAAGGATGAAAATTATTTCCCATAGTCCGTGCACCAGCAATATGTTTTTAATGGGCGGCAAAGGCCTTTACCAGGCGGATATTATTTCTAACTATCTGGAAGAAGTACGAGCCACAACGGAATATAAGAAATGGTACTTCGGACATATGCATATCAATAAACAGGTGTCTATGCAGGATATTTGCTTATATGAGCAAATTTTATTTGTTCCCACTTAGTTATTTGTAAATGGAGAAGAGTAAATGATTAAATATGCAGGAATTGGTAGCCGAAAAACTCCAAAAGAAATCCTTGGACTCTTTGACTACCTTGGTCGATATTTTGCCAAACGAGGATTTCTATTAAGATCTGGAGCCGCTGATGGCGCCGATATAGCTTTCGAAGATGGCTGTGATATATATAATGGACCTAAAGAGATTTATCTTCCATGGAAAGGATTTAATGGAAATGGTTCTGAATTGATTTTGCCAGATCCTATTCCGGAAACAGTAGAAAAAATTAGCATCCACTATCATCCGAATTGGTTTGCACTGAAGCCAGCAGCAAAGAAACTAATCGCAAGAGATGCTTATCAGATATTGGGGCAAGATCTTAATGATCCAGTTGATTTCATTATTTGCCATACAAGTGGTGGAAAAATGATCGGCGGAACAGCCCAGGCAATTCGCATTGCCATGGATCATAATATTCCAATTATTAATGCGGGAGCATACGGTAATTTGGATGAATTTAAAAAAGCTGTAAATGAAATATTACCAATAATAACGGAGAGGGACAGATAGCTGTTCCTCTTTTTTATTGTTTTGAGAGGGATAGTATATTGGTACTTTTAATATGAGCGGGACAATAATCTGTGCCGGTTGCATAAAGGGATAATACACTATTCCTTTAAATTCATTAATTAAAGGAACATAATTCTATCACTTTCAATCATATGAGGGATATAATATTATCCTTTTAACATATAGCTTATAATTTTTAGAAATGATCTTTTTGTCTCTTTTTCTGTCATATTAATGGTAGAAAAACAAACGGAGGTGCTTATGTTAAAAGAATTACGCAGCAGATCCTTTACAAATGGAAAGGTATATGCATTAGAAACAGAGGATGGATATCCATTGGAAGTCACCGATACTTTTTTACCAAATTATACAAAGGACGCAATCAATAACAATGAAAACACACTGAAGACATATGAAGTTGGAGACCGGACCAATCGATGGATGATTGGTGTTAGTTGTATGAGCGGTTGTCCTGTGCATTGTAAATTTTGCGCAACCGGAAAACTTAAAAGATGGCGTTGCTTAACAGCCGAAGAGATTGTAGCCCAGGTGGAATTTATTATCAAACAGAATCCGGAATATCGATTTGAAGATGCTTGGGAACATAAAATCAATTACACCAGAATGGGAGAGCCGTTCCTAAATATAGAAGAAGTAAAAAAAGCCATTCAGATAATTGACGAAAAATATCCAGGAACGCATCATTATATCTCTACAGTTGGATTACAGGGAAGTGATTTTAGCTGGATTAAAGACAATATTACGTTACAAGTAAGCTTACATAGTCTTAATGAGGAAAGACGACACAATTTAATTCCTATCAGTAATCTGATGTCTATCGAAGAACTGGGCCAGATTCGGACAAATAGTAATTTGAAAACAACTGTCAATATGACATTGGTAGACTATGAAGATTTTGACATCAATATCTTGACCAAATATTTTGATCCTAGATATTTCTTTATAAAATTAAGTCCTATTAACGAGAACGAGATTTCTGAGAAAAATCATATGGGATCTGGTATTATCGAGAAAAGAAATTTGATGTAATACATAAAGGAGGAAAAATTCATGGAAAAAATCGCAAATCAGTTAAGAGCAGCAGGTTATGATTACGCAGTTGCCATTGCGACTGAAGCAGAAATTACTGCAAAAGCTGCATGCGGTCAGTTAGCTATTATTACTGAGAATAAATAATCGTTAACAGAAATGCCCCATTCAGGGGCATTTTCTATGGAGGAAAATATGTTACATAATCATAGAGTGTTCCGGTATCGAATTATCACAAATTTTCATTGTAATCAAAACTGCTATTTTTGCTTTCAGCCGGAGAAGCGAGAAAAGATATTAGATATTGAAAAAATGGAAGAGATTATGAAAAAAGTAGGTATGCTGGAAAGAGCCACCATTATGGGCGGAGAGAGTTTGCTTTTACCGAATATCGTAGATTATTTCGAAGTAGTGAATAAATACGTAAATACAATTTGTCTGGTAACAAATGGTACAAAATTAACTGAAGAATTAACAAAAGCTTTAGTGGAAAATGGACTGGAAGAAATGGCAATCTCTATATCTTCTAAAGAACAATATAAGGCCAGAAGAGAACAGATATTGATTGCAAAAAAGTACGTGCCTAATTTACGCATCAATCTTCCAAAATCTTGGGAGTCTACTGGGGAAAAGTTATATGAACTTGTTGATATGATTTTAGCAGATGATATCGGCGTGGTTGTATGTGAAGATCTTATGGGCAGATACAATTTAAACTATAAAGACAGCTATGAAGATCTGCTTTATGGCATGGGCGCTAAATTATTACGTAGTGATGGACATAATTTCTTCACGTTTGAGTGGAAGGGAAAAGAATTTGGGCTGTTTGGGTATCATGGAGATAAAAACGCATCCGCAGATACGGAAGAAGCCGGATACGAAAAGACAGATATTATCATTGCACCGAATTGTCATTCTAATGAACGGTATTCCCATAAAGTCTATTCTGTGTGGGAAGATTACTGCCATGATATAGGAAACCACGACTTGGCGTAGGAGTGCAGTATGCTTAAAATTGATTTTGGCAGCGGATATAATCCATATCCTGGATATAAAACATGTGATATTACTCAAGGTCCCTATTTGAATTATGTATACAATACAGAAACAAACGAAATTATTGGATTGCAAGAAGGATCCGTTGATGAATTTCGCCTTAAAAACGTACTACATCATGCTGATATACCGAAGGTGATTCAGTGTCTCCACAGATATTTAAAATCAGGCGGAATTCTGCAAATTATTGAACCAAGGATGGAGTATTACGAACAAAACCGGTGTCTGGATCTGTTTTGGTATCGTTACATTTATCCGAGATATGAAATAGCAATTCCTCCCAAAAGGAGAGTTGACTACTTAAAAATATGCGAGGCATATTTTAAAATCTCATCACATCAAAATGCAGATGTTTATGACGTTTATTTTTTTGTTAATCAATAAATAATTTCAAAGAATGAATTTAGTTTTCGGCGGAACATATGTTTTCGTATCATTATAACCTTTTTAAAAAAATATTAAACCATTACATAAATAAATACTATACAAAATTAAAAAATGTTTTTTGTGCACATTTTCCAAATAATGTAGCAAAAAATTGTAGCTATTAAATATAGTTTTTTTAATATTTTTTTGCTATTATGATGGTGGTTAGAGGCGAATTCAATTAGAAAAAGAGATCTACTAATGCACAGTAGATCTCCTTTAGAAGAAAAATTAGAATTTAATTAGAACAAGAATTAAAAAAATAAGAAGAAGGAATAAAAGAAGCTCGGTTAGATTTGATTGTGGTTGTCCATTAGATCCGCTTGTTTCATGATTATTTTCCATGATTTTCGCCTCTCTTTCGTAAACAAAAACATCTATCTACTTTTGCCATAACGAAAATATCATATTTTTAAAATTAATACAATATGGAACAGTTGTTTTGTTAAATACATACTGTTTTGTATTGTTATTTTTGTTTATTTTTCTTTGTAATAATTTCTGTGCAGAAATTTGCAATAAATTTCAAAGCTGTTATAATAGTATTATCAGATGAAAACAGATCTGATTCCCCTTTTATCTTTGATGCGTTTCCCGGAGTCCCCGCTCCGGGAAATTTTGTTATTTAAAAAAATATCTTTCATAATAGTTATATATAACAGAATAGGAGAAAATTATGTTTGAAGGAACAAAAGCTGCAGAAGCACCCGGATCCCGTCTTGATATGGATTTTGAGTTCGAATGGTTTCTGCAGACGATAGAAATAGACTGTGCAGAACACTGGAATGATGTCCGAAACGTGTTGTTTCAGTTATTTTGCGGTGCGATGAGAGTAATAACAGATTACCGTTGGATACCGGAATGTAAGGAGATATCTTTGTCCGGAATCGAAATTCGCTGTGACCTCGCTCCGGATGAAAACGGGAGACGTGGCAATAACGCTCTCGGAAAATGGACTTTTTATCTTACAGCAGGACCTGGAAAAACCACAAAAGGAACTATAGAGAATATCGAAAAAGATATGGAAAGATTCCTAAGAGCTCGTTTTACCATAAAGGAACCAACTGACCTGAACGCAGTACGAGAGGAGTATGAGCGGAAGAAACTGTTAGAGAAGATACTGCTTTAGGATTTTATACCCGTTCTTTCTGTCATATTAATGGCAGAAAGGATGGTGTTTTTATGTATATAGAAAAACTTAGCGCACTTATGGAAAAAGTTCCCGGGAGTGCAGATGAAATCGTTGAATACGCACAGACATTAACCAAATATGTCAATACAGTCGCTAATCAGGAGCTTGCTATTGAAAGAAATCGCGCATTCCTTATTTCCGAAAGAATAGATCAGTCGGAATATATAGCAAGAATCGAAAAGGCAAACGACGAAAGAAATAAAGTTCATGACAAGGCCTGCGCTGCCTGCAAAAATGTCAATGATATTGCAAGACGAAATGGACAGCAAAAAATATTTGATTTTGAACCCCAGATGACACAGGAACATGGATTACTAAAATTCAGCCAGGACAATCACTACCGTGTTGCAAAATTTTGTGCAGACCTGACAAACGAATTGTTCGAAAAAGGAACACTCGAGAAATCAGAGCATCTCCTGGACCAGGTTGTAGAAAAAGCAAAGGAAAAATCTTATCCAGAGCTGAATAAAAACGAAATGACAGAAAAATTCAATGAATACGCTTCCGCAGATATATCGGAAGATTTACAGATTTTCATGAACGAACGCAAAACCGGCATAGTCACTTTTCGCGATGGTTGTCAGATCAGCCTCGAAAATCCTACAAAATATGGAGAATACGACATTGAAACGGTCGGTAATATTTCTCTTGGCGGTGCATCGTGTTATTTTGATAAAAGCGAAAACGGGTATATAGGAAAGGAAATTTTCAAAAATGTAGTCATGGAAATATCGAGCGATCACGGTGGGACAGTACAAATAGAAGAAAAAGTACCGGAAAGATCTTCTCTTCTGCAGGATGTGCTAAATGGCGATTATGAACATCCTAATAGCTGTTCAGCAAAAGATATTGAGCGCTGAATATTTCCTCTTTCCATTTCTGACATATTAATGATACAATACTAGAGAAATGGAGGAGACGAATGTATCAGCTTAAAGTTATAAAGGAAGAAAAAACATCTAATCCTGATGGCGGAAAGCATATTGTCCGCATATTACAGGGCTATGGATATGATGTCCGGCTCGTTTTTGATACCGGAGAAGAATTTACCGAAAAACATGTTTCTATACTTCCAACAAAATGCAAAAATGAATTTCATTTTATATTTAAACCGGTTTACGACCCGCTCTTTAACGATAAACATATCGAAAGTTATTCTGCAGTTAATCTGTCTGAAGCAGATATGGATCAGATAATAGAAGAGTATACAAACGTAAAAGAGCTATTTCATGAGCTAGATGACCGGAAGGAGGAACTTTTCTATGAATAGTTTTTTTACCAATTCCGAATGTGAAGATATCGCTATACTCGTAAGCACCATGCTTCCGAATGCTCTATCTGGCGAAGATGAGGATAATAGGGAGTTAGCAACGGATTTACTTAGTGCAGCAATCAAGTATACCAAATACCGTATGGAATGGGCAACGCATGATAATACGTGGAAGATGGAAAACGACAAATATCGTACATCGTCACATGATCGGTTTATGGATTGTCTGAATATTTTTCTTAGGTATAATAAAATGCCTTTGGAAAAAGAATTTGGCAGAAAAGATCTTGGCGATATTGCATGTTATTTGGCGTATGCGGCGGCAATTTCAGAAAGGTAACATTGACTCCGGAATATTTCCGGAGTTTTCTGTTTTTATATCATGATTTTCTTTCATAATATTTTTTTAACTGAAGAAAAATAGAGTAAAGCATCAAAAACAAAAAGGATTTTACATGAATTTATCCTGGGATTAGCTATTTGTGTTCTCGGTCAGTCTTTTGCGATTATCCCCACAGGATATACTGGCGTTCGGATCACTTTTGGACAGATTGATAATCGGACCGTACAGAACGGATTTAACAAGCCGCGAGCAAGAAATCCCCGCCTTCTATAAGTGGTAGGATAAATTGCGATCAACGCGGCTCGTCCTTGGTTTTGATTACGAGCCAAAAACCTAATATAACAAATATAATCTTTCATAATAAGTAAGAAAGATATTTTACAGAAAGGTGACAGTTTTCGATGAACCATGCTTACAGATACCGGATCTACCCTACGACTGAACAACGCGCCCTGTTTGCAAAAACCTTTGGATGCTGCCGGAAGGTTTATAATCTCATGCTGTCCGATAAGATTGAGGGCTATGAAACTACCGGTAAATTCCCTGCTATCACTCCTGCCAAATACAAGAAGGATCATCCATATCTTAAAGAAGTGGACAGCCTTGCGCTTGCTAACAAGCAGTTGGATTTGCAGGCTGCCTTCCGTAACTGTTTCAGTAAGTCGCACAAGAAGAATACTGGTTTTCCTAAGTTCAAGTCCGCAAAGCGAAGCCGCAGGTCTTATACCACCAACAACCAGAAGGGTACTGTTGCTATCGTGGACGGCGGCTTTATCAGGCTGCCTAAGGCCGGTAAAGTAAAAGCTGTCATCCATCGTATGCCCGGAGACGACTGGAACATCAAATCTGCCACGGTATCCCAGGAATCCGACGGGAAGTATTATGTCTCCGTCCTGTTCGAATTCGAAACTCCTGTAAATACCTATACTGCCGATAAAACCAACGCCATCGGACTGGATTATGCCTCTGATGGGCTGTACGTGGACAACAACGGCAACGTTGGCACGAATCATAAATACTACCGCGAGAGCAGCAGGAAGCTTGCCAGGGCGCAGCGCCGGCTGTCACGCATGCAGGGTTCCCGTAAGAATGAAGTGAAATCCAGTAATTACATAAAGCAGCTCCGTAAGATCAACAGGATCCACAAACACATTGCCAATCAGCGTCTGGATAACCTGCATAAGATCTCTACCGGGATAGCCAACCGGTATGATGTCGTATGCGTGGAATCCTTAAATATGCGTGCCATGGCAAACAAAGGTTTCGGGAACGGTAAAGCTACCCTGGATAACGGATATGGCATGTTTCTGTCCATGCTCGAATACAAGCTTGCCGACAGAAACAAGTATCTCATCAAGGTCGATAAATGGTTTCCGTCATCCCAGATCTGTCACTGCTGCGGTTCCCTGCATCCGGAAATGAAGGATCTCAGGGTCCGCACCATGAAATGTGACTGTGGTCTGACGATGGGCAGGGACAGGAATGCCGCCATCAACATCCTGCAGGAAGGCCTGCGGACACTGACAGCAGCATAAATCAAATATTTATAGTAGGGACGGAATAGCCCGAACTCATACGCCTGTGGACATTGCGTAAGACGTTGATTGCGTGTATCGTGATCAATGCAGCGGTGGTTGAATTAGGAAGTTCCGACTTCTATAAGTCGGGGTAGTTCACCTGGAAGATTCCTTTTGTCCAGAAGATTAGCTAGGCAAATAATAAACAGTAGGATATTACTTACACCGGGCAGGTATGGAGCGAAAAATCCGAAAGAACGATTTTGTATTATGAGGGCGTAACTGTTACCTATACGATCAATTCCGAAAAGAGCGCATGGATCTATGCAAACATATCAGATTATAAAAAGAATCTGATTTCTGATAGCCTGGTTGCTTCTGCAATCAAGAGCAGTAGTAAGGAATTAAATTCCACCGATGCGACAAACAGAGGAATTATTGAGCCTCTCGCGCAGGAGAAGATTCAGGAAGCGTTGAATCAAAAATACGGTGACGAAGTGGTATTTATCAACAAAGTTGTTATTGCCAATACTGATTTCGAGGAGTCTTACAATCAGGCAATCGCCGACAAACAGACCGCGCAGCTTGCTTACGAAAAGCAGCAGATCGAAAATAAGCGGCAGATTGAGGCGGCCGAGGCCGACGCGGCGGTTATTAAGGCACAGGGTGAAGCAGACGCAAATAAGCTGCTAAATGACTCCATCACGGAAAAGATTTTGAAACAGCAGTATTATGAAAAATGGAACGGCCAGTTGCCCAGTGTCGTGAATTCCGATTCCAGCGATTTGATCCTGGATATTGGAAATGTTACCGATGGGGCAACGGAATGATTTTGAAAGAGTCACAGAAATGTGGCTCTTTTTACTTTTTTTGTAGGACGATTTTCTATCATAATAATATCGACACAAATTGAACCGGAAATATTCTTTATAAGGAGTTAAGATATGACTTACCGTGAAAAGTTTAATATTGCTCAAAGAAACGAGATAAGAAGTGGATTGGAGTCTGGTATCGATATCTCCATTTATGCCAAACCTGAATTTAGTTGGGGACAAATGCGTCAAATAAGATGGGGCCTGGAAGATGGTCTCGATGTCTCTGCCTACGCCAACCTGGTATTCAATGAAGGACAAATGGAAGAAATAAGAGAAGGGCTTAAAGAAAACATCGACGTTTCTATTTATGCTAACCCCGAATTTGATTGGATTCAAATGAAGCAAATAAGAGAAAATTTAAAAATCAAAAAACAAGAAAATACTATGAATTGCAATGATATGTCGATCAATGAAAAAATCGCCTTAATCGAAAAAGGAAAAGAAGAAGATCTGGATATACTTGTCCATGATCCGGATAGAGATATTAGAATGGTAGTTGCCGCCAAAGGGCGCAGTAAGGATTTGGATATTCTGGTTCATGATTCGGATGCTGGCGTTAGGACGTGGGTCGCTGCGTGTGGCCGGGACAAGGATCTTGACATCCTTGTACATGATTCAGATAGAGGCGTTAAGTTAGGTGTAATACACAAAGGTCGCAATAAAGACTTGGATATTTTAATTAATGATCAAGATGAAACTATTCGAGAAAATGCGATAGTTAAAAAACTACTTACTTACAAAATTAATAAAGAATTATTTAACGCCAATCAAATGCAGGAAATAAGATTGGGACTGAAAAACGATGTTGATATTTCCGTTTATGCAAGTCCGGAATTTAATGGGGAACAAATGCATGAAATAAGACAAGGTTTGGAGGCAGGTATTGATGTTTCTATTTATGTCAAACCTGAATTTAATGCCCGTCAAATGCGACAAATTAGATATGGACTAGAAAATGAAATTGATGTATCTATTTATGCAAATCCAAGATTTGATAGCACCCAAATGGAACAGATAAGAGAAGGTCTGGAATCCAAACTCGATGTTTCCATCTATGCCAAGCCTGAATTCGAGTGGACACAAATGACGGAAATTAGACAGGGTTTAGAGACAGATGTTGACATTTCTATCTATGCCAAACCTGAATTTAATGCTGAACAAATGCAGCAGATAAGATATGGCCTGGAGGCAGGTATTGATGTTTCTATGTATGCTAACGCCGATTTTAATCCTGAGCAAATGCTTCAAATAAGATGGGGTTTAGAGGATGGCATTGATGCGTCTATTTATGCAAACCCAAAATTTGATTACAATCAAATGGAAAAAATAAAAATTGGCTTGCAAACAAGAGAAAATGGGGACTACGAAAGTTTCCTGGATCATATTGATTCTGTAGTAGAAAAAACTAAAAGAGAACAACAAGCTTTGTTGGATAAACAAACTAAATCCAAAAATTATCCGGGAGAAGAACATTGATATTTAGAACCGCAGGAATGTGACTCTTTTTTATATTTTTATAAGTCTATTTTCCTTCATAATAATGTCAGAATAAATTAACCATAAAATACTTTATTGGGAGGAAAAATTATGAAAACAGAAAACACGCAAGAAAATACGCCACAGGTCAAAGAAGATTTGAAATTATTAAATGCTCCTTTGCACATAAAACGAAGCCTTGCAGAATTAGGAAATGATAAAGATTTGGATATCCTGATACATAGTGAAGAACCCTACGTTAAAATAGCCATTGCTAAACATGGACGGGATAAAGATTTGGATATTTTGGTACATGATGAAGAACCGATGATTAGAATAACTGTCGCTGAATATGGACGGGATAAAGATTTGGATATTTTGGTACATGATGAAGATCCATTTGTCGATATAGCTGTTGCCAGATATGGTCGTGATAAAGACTTGGATATACTTGTCAATTCCGATGATGAGGATGTGCAAAGGGCTGTTTTATGTCATAGTCGGGACAATGACCTTGATCTTCTTGTTCATAGCCGATACGAAGAGATAAGAAAAGAAGCTGTAAGTTATTGCCGAGAAAAAGATCTTGATGTCTTGGTTAAGGATAATAGCAAAGATGTTAGCTTGCGTGCCAAATTTAAAAAATTTGACTTAAAAACAAAAAGAGAAATGTTTGGAAATTATCACATTGATATTTTAGCATATAACGATGACCAAAACATCAGACAAAAAGCTCACGAATTAATTGATCGACTTCGCGAAGAAGTCAGTAAAAATTCAATCAATGAATTCGAAATACGCGAAATCAACGCAGCGATAAAAGATTTTGAAAAGGAATGCTCCGAAAACGAAAATAATATAGAAATTGATGAACCTTCTGATTTTATGAAGCATATTAATGCCGTTGTCGAGGAAACCAAACGAGAGCAGCAAGCGACAACAGAACGCATTAAGCCTGCTATTATTCAAGATAACGAACATTGATATTCCAAAGAACCGCAGAAATGCGGTTCTTTTTGTATCGAAAAGAAGACAAATTAAATCAAGATATTGTTCCATTTTCGTCCTTCTCCACGACATATTGTATTTAACGAAATCCTTTATTTATGTGGCTTTGCGGTTTATTAGGCTCACATTGTGAGCCTATATTTTATATCAATATTTTGCATTCTTTTCTTTTATTCTATACAATATATAGCCTACATCTTTCAACAGTTATTTTCCTTCATATTAATTATATCAATTAATAGATAAATGGAGGAAACACAATGAACAAATTTGAGATTTTCAGTAAGAAAAACATTGGCAAACTGAGCGCAGCAATCCGCGATGATGGATCCGTATGGTTTCTAGCAAAAGACGTAGCAGAAATCCTTGGCATGCAGGCAAAAAATGCTCTACGTATGCTGGATAATTGCGATAAAGAAGAAGTATTTGCTGACATCGGAAACGGCCGCCGCAAATATCAGTTCGTAAATGAACCTGGTCTCTACGAGATGATCTTCTCATCCCGTAAAGCAGAGGCAAAAGCATTTAAAAACTGGGTGACCCATGATGTGTTACCGTCTATTCGCAAAAACGGTGGTTATATCATTGGGCAGGAAGAGCTGAAAGGAGAAGACAAGGAAAAGCTGGAAGAGCAGATTCGTCAGTTGGCGAAGCAGGTGAACGCTTACAGAGAAGACGGGAATCTGTGGATGAAGATGTATTTCGACATCCAGACAGATTACGTCAATGCCGTTGAAAAAATTTACGGCAAAAAGAAGGCTGATATTGATGCTCCGGAAAATTCTTCAGAGAAAGAATATGTTGTTACTCCTGAAGGCTGGATACTTCCGAAGGGCTTGATGGACAGAGATGATACCTGATGGTAAAAGAGCGGATTTATTTCCGCTCTTTTATAAAATAGAACTAAAAGGAGAAAATGATGAAAAAGAAATTAATTTTGTTATTATCGGTAATGATTTTATTACTGACTTCCTGCGGAACCTCATTACCCGCAGACGAAGACCCTGCGACGGCAATTCCTATAACTGAAACAATTCAAACAGAAGCAGGAATTGATTCAGAAGCCTCATCAAACGAATTCGATCCGTCTCAAATTCCCGTTTACGCAGGGAACGTATACACCACGATCAACGACAATATCCCCTTCTTTGCTGCAGATGATACTTTGCCTGCCGGATATGAATTTTACAGTCCCCTGGATGAACTCGGAAGATGCGGTCCCGCCTTGGCGCTTGTAGGTAAGGAAACAATGCCTACGGAAGAAAGAGGAGAGATCGGAATGATTAAGCCTACCGGATGGCATACCGTTAAATATCCCGGCATTGTAGATGGTAATTATCTTTATAACCGTTGTCATTTGATCGGATATCAGCTTTCAGGAGAAAATGCCAACGAGAAGAACCTGATCACGGGTACGAGATATTTCAATGTTACCAGCATGCTTCCGTTCGAAAACGAGGTCGCAGATTATGTTAAAAATACCGGAAATCACGTTATGTATCGTGTGACCCCTGTATTTGCAGGCGATAATCCCGTAGCTAACGGTGTTCTTATGGAAGCATATTCTACGGAAGATAACGGAGAAGGTGTTTGTTTCTGTGTATTTATCCATAACGTTCAACCTGGTATCGAGATTGATTACGCAACAGGTGACAGCTGGATCAGTGGAGCGGCTCAAAAAGAGAGTGATGAAAACACAGACGATTCTGACATTGATTATGTGCTCAATACCAGTACGCATAAATTTCATCTGCCAGGTTGTGACAGTGTTACGGATATGAAACCACAAAACAGGAAGGATTATAGCGGCAGCAGACAAAATCTTATCGATCAGGGATACGATCCCTGCAAAAGATGCAATCCATAGGAGGAAAGCATGGAATATGCTACTTATCAGACAACACCTGAAATTCATGGCGAAGGAACATTTTTCTTTACTGACTGCGGACATAAGATGTATTCAAACAGGGATAAAACGGCGTACCATGGCTGTTTGTGCCCGGGATGTTTTAGTCAGGGAAAAATGACAACACTTTATCTTCGTGGATCAGAAGAAGGAAATAGGTATTAGAAAAAGAAACTGGAGGAAAAATCATGATCATTTGCAGATATAATGGCGAGATCCATTGCATTTCAGAAACGGAAGATTTTCGGGAACTTGTAGCACCGGAAATTTTCGATGCTTTGCATGAATTTCTTAAAATAAAGGAACATGACGCGGAAGAGTATGAGAATTTGGAGCGAGAATACGACCGGTTATACGACGAACTAGAAGATACGAAATCCGAGCTTGAAGATGCCGAAGCCGAGGTTGATCGCCTAGAAGAAAAAAATGATTCCTTATCAGACAAATTGTCCAGCATCTCCAAAAAAATTGAAGAACTTCTGAGTGATAAAGATTTTGGATATATCGATCAGGAAGAATTTAACAACAAAATCAAAGAATTAAGCAGCGAATACAGCATCATCGAAAAATAGGAGCGTTTTTCATAAAAAATGAAATGATTGTGCAGAGCTGTAAGGTATTAAGAGGCGGAGAAAACTTCGTCTCTTTCTTTTCGTCCATACCAATATAAGAATTCTGCAAACTTTTCACATAGTTTTCTATCATAATAGTAATATCAAAGAAAGATGGAGAAAAACTTTTCCCGGGGTTAAGATAAAAATCCCGGTTGATCTTATAGATTTTACTTTTGTTACTCCGGTTTATCCAGAGATTATATAAAACCAACCTTTTTCTAAAAATACAGTCCGACCGGATGGGCACTGATTCGCTGCTTCATCCGGTTACGGAAGCAGCGTCCTCCCAAAAATCTATAATGCTCCCGCCGAGCGAAACATTTCTTACTGTTTCCGGCGGGGGAACAGTTATGGCCACAAGGAGGGCAAATCATATGAATAATTTAAACGAAACGAACCTGTTAAAGGCAACAATGACTCAGCCGAGATTAGCTTTCGAACTCGTTAAGGCACTTGGTAAGGCATCGGAGGATCTGATGACTTATGAGAGAATTAATTCTCGTCCCGATAGAGAACTTGCCCGTAAGAGTAAGTTAGGGGAAGCTGTTAAGTATTCAAGTAAAGTGGTCGGAGTTGTGTCCCGGATGGAACGTGAAACAGGTTTGAAAATCATCAAGAATTTTCTGCATAACGACAGTGAAAAACTTGAGTTCATGCAGGATGTGGATGATTTCTTTAATGAGCTCTACGCAGAGTCTCAGGAGAAATCCAAAAACGCATAAAAATAACGCCTTCCGGTTTTTCCGGCAAGGCGTTTTTCTTATAATTCCGAAATGATTTTGCTGATTATATCCTGAAGTCTTCCGGATTCGGCTGCCAGCGCAAGCCCTTTTAAAAACGTTGTATTTTGTTTCGCTTCCTCGATGGATTCAGCAGCACCTCTCATGGAGGTCCTTGCCAGATTCGCATATCCTTCGGAAGATGTTTCTCTGTATTTTTCAATCAGATCCTTGAGTTTCGGATGATCTTCGTATTTCTCGATTTCCTTATCAAATTCTTCTTTTTCCATTATAGCCAGTTCTTCATATCTTGACTGGTTAGGGAATTTTTTAATTTCTGCCATTTCTTATCCTTTTTTATTTTTGCTGTATTCTGTTTTCTATAGTTACTATAGCATAAAATAATGATGTGAGCAAATTCCTGCACAGAAATTCTGACATATTAATTTTATAAACAGAAAGGGGGAGAGCACTTGCAATATATAGAAAAATACGCGGATTTATTTGATATCGATGATCCTGACGTATGGTTTGTACAGTGTATATCCGCTGATTTTGCTTGCGGAAAAGGTATCGCTGTTGAATTCAATAAAAGATTTAATACGAAGCAGGAACTGCAGAAAAACTACAGGTCAAATGTATGGAACGGTAAAGGATACTGCATTGTAACCTCACGTGTTCTAAATCTGGTGACGAAGGCGAAATATTATATGAAGCCTTCGGAAAAGACCATGCGGACGGCATTAAAAGAGCTTCGCAATATTGTCATTACATACGGTATAAAATCTATCGCAATGCCTAAAATTGGCTGTGGTCTGGATCGGATGGACTGGGAAGTCGTAAGGAGTTTTATACAGGAATTATTCGGAGATATTGATGATCTGAATATTACCGTATGTTATAAATGGGAAGAAAAACGAAATTTATGGTAGGAACCAGGATTTTAGATTGATTAACTCAAACAAATTCGTTTGTTACGTTACCTATGGACGTGGTATCCTTCTCTTAAAGATGAAAAACCGTGGCGTTTGTCACGGTTTTTCTGTGCAGAAAAATCTTTCTTCCATGTTTTTATGTCATAATAATGGTATCAAACAAAAGATAGAAAGGAGAATACTTTATGGGTTGGATCAACTCGCATGTCGTGACAACAAAACCCATCACAGACATTAACGGACATCTCATTCCGAAAGGAACCGAGTTAATAACTATATATGGAACAAAAAGAGGAGATAGTGCCAAAACAACAGGTTTTAGATCATGCGAAAACGGAAAAGTTTATAAAATTCCATGGGCAGAAACGGAGCATATGAAAATTCTTCCTGAGAAACTGATTATCAGTTCGGCATTTTTATAACATTTCTGCCATAATAATATTGAAGATGGGAAACCTCTTTCATAAAACACATTTTCTTCTCTGGTACCCCCACAGCAATGTGGGGGTTTTGCTGTATTTTCTGCACACAAATTTTTCCGAATCTTTCATAATAATAATTGAAAGGAGTTTTTTATGGCTAATTTAAAAGCATATTTTAAAAATCTGCGGCCTTACTGCATAGTGGTTTTTGCGATTTATCTCGTTATGTCACTGTTTTCCAGAAAACTTATCGTAGATGGAAGTTCCATGGAACCAAATTATCATAACGGAGATGTTTTGAAGATCAACCTAGTAACATACCTGACATCGGAACCGCAGCGATATGATGTTGTTGCCATTCATACACCGTCAATGGATCTTATCAAAAGAATTATAGCCCTTCCAGGAGAAACTGTTAGTATAGACGAAAATGGAAAAATTCGGATCAATGGAGAAATCATAGAAGATCCATTTGCAAAAGAAGCAATCAGACAGGATATGCGTGGATTAGCGGCGGATACCATTACACTAAAGGATAATGAATTTTTTGTGATGGGAGATAACCGGAACGCAAGCACCGACAGCAGAACTATCGGACCGATACAAAAGAAACAAATCATTGGAAAAGTTAGAGCAAAAAGATAGAACAATGGATGATAAATGCAAAAATAAATATCAATGTCCAAGAATACATAAAAATCATATGTAAATGATAGTTTAAAGGCTACGTTGCCTGATTTTTGTAAAGCAGTGTTAAAACGTACCATAAAAAGAAGGGTACTTGTTGTAATCAAATTGTTTTATATAAAGATGGTACTTTATCTAATGGCTGGAAAAAGAGAAATTGGAGGCGTAAAAATACCCAAAATGATAGTCTGGATAATCGTTAAAAGCCATATCACTCGGCATATATTTATATTTAGTGATATTTTTTATAAAAATATATAAAATTAGCGGTTTTTATATAAATAAATTTAAGAGGAGACATTATCTATGAAAAAAGCAATGATAGCAACAGCCATTTTTATCGTTATTCTTTTTATAGCAAACTTAGTTGCTGTATACGAAGTTTATTATAAAATTCCTGAGTTATTAACAAATGTACAACAAATGTTAGGAGGATAATATGAAATATTTGGTTTACTTTAATGCAGATGGACAGCCCGGAAGGGCATTTGTAACATTACAAAATGTAGATGCTTTCACAGAAAAAGGTGTTTATTTTATTGAAGAACAGATTAAAAAGGAACAACATTGTGAAAATGTGATTCTGCTTAATATGATTTCGCTTAGGGGATAATCTTAAAATAGGAGAGATATATGAAAAATATCAAAGAAACGATAAACAATGATGCATATTTGCACAGTTGTAATTGCCCGGTATGTAGGAAAAATATTTCCAGAGATTATGAAAAAAAGACATTCTTTTGCGCACAATGCGGTACCCAGTTACATCAAAGAGCATTTACAGAAGAGGAAATCCATCAGGCACTTTTTGACGAAGAAATGGATAGATACGAGGATTAATCATGTCACGACTTATTACATATCAGTCCGGCGGATTTACAAATTACGGAATTAGTTACCGAAAATATAGCCTGGACGAATTAGAGGAGAGAATGATGCAGACAGAATTTAACACAAGACCCAAAACAAGGAAAAATGAGGCGGATTACATTGCAGAACTGCATAAAGATTTGACAGATTATGGAGAAAAGCAGTATACAAACTTTTATGATTTCGTAAATGGTGACCGGGTAAAAATTACAGTTGAAATTGTTGAAGAAAACTGAGGTAAGAAAAATGCAAGTAAAAGAGCTGTTAGATTACATACAGGAAAATCTAAATAGCAACGAACTATCATGAACATATTAAGACTGGCAGGAATGGTAGAACACTGCGACGTTTGCAGATAGGATACGAAAGGCAACAGCAAGAGACAAGGACCAATAAACTGAAATAGGAGCAAAAATGCAAAAGAAGATAAATATCACAAAAATCTTGTATTTTTATATCATCACATTTCTCGGTATTCTGATTATTTTCTGTGCGGTAAATCTCAACCCTAACAATGATATGTGGTGGATGATTTCGACCGGTAAATATATTGTGCAGAATAAGACTATCCCAAAAATCAATCCGTTTACAATCCATAACGGTTATAGAATCATTGTGCAGCAATGGTTGACGACGATATTTAATTACGAAATATACATTCATTTTGGAAATAGTGGATTTATCACGACAGCTATTTTAATGACTGTTCTCAGTTTGTTTTTATGTTACCGATATATCTCCATATTCACAAATGATATTAATACGAAGATGCTGCTTATTTCTGTGGCAGCGTTTGTTTTTGCAGCTTTTGCAGCCACACGTCCGACGATATTTACACTTCCTGTGGTCTTGCTCGAATTAACAAATCTGGAAAAATGGAATAGAGATAAAAATAAAATCAGATATTTGATTCCTCTGATTTTTTTGTCCATTTTGGAAATCAATATTCATGCAGCGTTATGGCCTCTTTTGCTGATATTGACGCTTCCGTATATTGTCCCAGGATACGCTTTAAATTTCAAATACTTCGTTACAGAATTCATGAACAGGAAGTGTCTGATCGTTGTGGATATTTCTATGTTTCTGTGCGGCTTTCTGAATCCAAATGGCATTAATTCAATGTTATATCTTGTTAAATCTTATAAGAAAACAACATTGATGAATTCCATTCTTGAACTGCAGAAACCAACGATTTTAGGCATCTGGGGAATTCTCTTAATAGTGCAGATTGTCTTTCTCGTACTCTATTTGCGGGAATATGGCGCAAATTCTGATTTCTCTAAGGTATTTTTGGCAGCCGGCACGATCTTTATGTCCTGTACAGCGGTCCGCAATGTATGGATGGCTACAATCGGCTGTTTGCCATTGCTTGCAGTCATGCTCCAGAATATGATCCGTTTCCGAAAGGAACACATATACGAATTATGGAAAACGTTCATCATAAATGCGGTTTTACTCGGCTGTATTGCCGTTATTTTGCCAGAAATAGCCGGACAGATTGAAAATAAGAAAATACCTGCAAAAAATGCCGCAGAATATCTCGCATCAGTTGCAGAACCAGATAGGGAAAGAGTATATACTTCGTTCGATAACGGCGGAATGTTTGAATGGTACGGTTTTAAAGTATATACAGATGCAAGGCCGGAGCTTTTCACGAAAGATATCAATAAAAAAGAGAGTATAGATGACGAAATATACAACGTGGAGTATGGATTTATAAATTATCGTGATTTTATCGATAAATATGACTTCACTTATATTGTCGTAAACGAAGGTGCATCGTTTATGTATTATCTCGAAAATGATGAAAAATGGACGTGTGTTTATGAAAGCGGTGGAATCTGCATTTATACAAGATTTTCATGATTGAAATTCTTTCATATTAATGGAAAATCAAGATAATTAGGAGGAAAACAAATGAAGATTAATCTTATGATAGGAGATATTACAAAAGTCGCAGATCAGTTCGACATAATTATAAATGCTGCGAATAATACCTTATTGGGCGGCGGTGGAGTAGACGGCGCTATTCATAAGGCCGCCGGTCCGAAGCTTCTCGAAGAATGTAAAACACTGGGCGAATGCGAAACAGGCTCCGCAAAGATTACGAAAGCCTACAACATTCCCTGTAAAGGGATCATTCATACTGTTGGTCCAAAGTATACTGAGGATCCTGTCAATGCTCCGATCCTGCTCTTTCTCGCATACATTAACTCTATCGATATAGCGGTGGCAAACGGTTACAAAAAGATCGCTTTTCCTTCCATTTCCACTGGCATTTATAAATATCCGGTAGAGGAGGCAGCACAGATTGCTAAAAGAGCGGCACATTTCATGGGAGAAAAGTTTCCGGATCTGGAATTGACATGGGTATTGTTTTCGGAAGAGGATCACAATACTTATACGAAAGTATTTTATTCATAATTGGATTTGATGGAGGAAAATTATGCGAAATATAGAAGATTATAATTGGGATGATTTGTATGAAAAAGTGGAGAATTTTATCAGAGGATATATTCCCGACGCAAATGTAAACAAAGGAGTCAAAGCTTTTTATAACGGAAATCCAAGAGTAGAAATTACCTTCAAACAGAAAGGCAACCAAACTGCTATCAAAACTCTCGACGAGGAACCGTGTTTCAGATCTCTTAGCGGATACAATGTAAAAGGTACGAGAATCTGCAGAGCTGAGATTATTTTTGATAAAGATGGCAATATAATTTAGAAAAGGAAAGAATATAAAATGTGGCATAATAATGTGACAAGAACAGACCATGATTAGAAAGGATGTTGTTATATGGCAAAGTTAAGAAAAGAAGAATTAAATTCCTTGGTTGGTAAAACAATTTATCATTATTATCTTAAAAATCCATTAGATTATTGCTTTGCCAAAGATACCAAGATTAATGTATCACAATTAGATATATTTAAAGTATATGAAGAGGACTCTTCTTGTGAAACTTCCAGGCAGTATATCTACACAAAAGATTGTAAAATTTATCAGGTTGATGTAAAAGATATTGGTGATCCATCTGTTGTTGCAGAAGATTGGTATTCATTTGAAAGAAATGACGAATTGGCAAGAAAGATTTTTAAAGCTTATGAGAATGAAATGTACATACGCAGGTGTGCTTCTTTGATCAATAGTCTCAGTATTTTGAAATCTAATCATAATTTAGCGGAATACTTAATTCAAAAAAGAGAAATTGATGATTCAAGGTGTGAAAAACTTTGGAATACGAATTAGATTGATTTGTTTCAATATATAAATGGAGGAAATAAAAATGAATGAAGAACTGAAAAAATAGCAGAGAAGTATAACTGGAAATTAGGATTTAAAGAGAATGAGAATGAAATTATGAGGAGACCAGCTATGAAAGAAAATGAAGTGAAAATTGGACAAACCGTATATTTTCAGGAACATTGGTCTGGGGCAATTCAAGAGGCAAAAGTAACTGATATATTGCCTATGGAAGATCAGAAGAGATATCCCGGAAAGAAATATGCAGAATTAAAATGTCGTATCGGTACTTGTGGTGCATTACTTGAAAATATTTATCCATCGATGAAAGCGTGTCAGGAAGCTGTTCGAAAAACATTTATAGAAAAAGTGGAAAAATATAAGGCCGAAATAAAAACGGTTAGGGATTTGATTATTTTCCCTTTGGAACACACAGTAAGTGACGCAGAAGAATATTCCAATGATGCTGCAAGAAGGGCTTATAAGGAAAGAGCAGAGGAATTGGGATTCATCACGAGTAAAGAAATGGAGACAGACAATTATAAGTGTGATTGAAAATTGCAGCACACAGTCGAACTCCTGATGGTACGCCTTGCGGTAGTTGGCACTACAATTTATATGAAAATCCATTGAAAACAAAAGAGGTATCTGATAGAATTATAGGAGAACAATAGCATGAAGAAATGTGAAGAATGTATTTATTTGAATACTTCGATTTGCGTATACAAATGCTATAAAAAGGATCATTTTAAAAAATGTCCGCATAATTGTCGTTGTTGTGAGTATTATGGGAATTGTGGATTAAAAGGTCAAATTATAGGACAAGGATAACAAATAACAGAAAAAGATTATCACAGAGGAATATGGCGAGCATATTGAGGATTTAGGACAGTATATGAACGTACCAGAATAAGGAGGTTTTAGATGAAAAGTGTAAAATTGTATAAGTGTGATATTGATGATACAATGAGAGAACTGTATGAGTTATCTAAAGATGGTAATGAATACTGTTGCGAATTCAATGAAAAAACGCTTACATCATCTATGACTATTGATGATGCATACTTATTAGTAACTGGCATGTCTTATGATCAGTTCAATGAATATGAAAAAGCAGAAATTGAAAAGATGAAAAAACGGAGAGAAGAAAGAATTAAGTCGGGAGAATATTTTGGAATGTAAATCAAACAAAATTATTTGTTAATTATGACATTAAGAGAAGTAGATTAACCTGCTTCATTTTTGTTGCAAAACATTAGAAGGAAAATCTGGGCTTTAACCCGTTAGAAACGCGCGCCGCTAGGTACACAAAAAACAGCAGTCATTACGGCTGCTGTTTTTCTTTCTCTATCTTTTCCTGCAAATATTCCTGATACTGGTCCATCTGATTGATTTCGTTCTGAAGAGCACATCCATGGATCCCCATGACAACAGAAGCGCATAAAAGTAATATTGACAATGAAATCATAAGTTTTTCTTTTTTATTCATGATGCCTACCTTCACGGTTTAGAATTATAGACTTATTTATAATATCACATATTAATTCATTTGGCAAACTTTCCCATGTATTTTTCTATCATAATAGTGGTAATCAAGATACTAGGAGACTTTTTTTACGGGGTTAAGATAAAAATCCCGTTTGAACTTATAGATTTTCTTTTTTAATCCTCACATAAAGTGAGGTTGCCCTATATAGAACCCGTCATCCAGAGAGGATGGCAAAACATTTGCTTTTAGCCGCCTCTCGAATGGGACGGCTATATTATGGGAGGAAAGAAATGAACTATTTATTTTTATTAGCATCTCTGTTCGTGATTTCTGCTTCTTACATGGAGGCAAGAAAAAATGCCTAAAAAAGGTTTAATTTCTTTGCAACCAGAGTGGCTGGAAAGGGAGCGACAGAGACATGAAAAGCAGCTTGCAGATATCGATCGTAAATGTAACTGGCTTTCTGATAAAAATTTTTCTAAAACACCGGCAGTGATCCGTATGCTCGAGGACTTGAAAATTTCCGCTTCGTTTGAAATGGAAATGATAATGGAAATCGACGAGGCGCTGTCTGGACAATTAGCCTGCGCGTAAAATCATCGTACAGGACGCATCAAGATTAAAAGGGAGAGCGGATTTTATTCGCCCTCTTTTTTGTTGTCTTTATATCTTCTAAATCTATCATATTAATATCGTGAAATAGACAGAAGGGAGAAAAAATGTATGGATAAAATCATTATTGTATTGCTTGTTGTCATTCTTATTGGTATCGCGGCTATTTTGTACGCCTGCTGCTGCATAAGCAGTAAGATTGACAGACTCGCTGAACTGGAAGATATCGACGCAGAATTAGAAAAACTTAAGGAAAAAAATTATATGAAGATAATTAGGAGGAAAAATAAGTGAAAATTATTATTATGGGAAAGAGCGCCGCCGGAAAAAATCATCTGGCACGCAAAATGAAAGAATTGGGATTAAACCAGATTGTAACCGACACGACGAGAGCTATGCGCCCCGGAGAAAGAGATGGAGTGGATTATAATTTCGTTTCAGAAAAAGATTTTTTAAGGAACATCTCTGAATCCAAATACATGGAATACAAAAGCTATGAGACCATAAATGGAATCGTATATTACGGATCGCAGTCAGACGCTTTTGAAAACGGAGATTTTATCATCCTGACGCCATCTGGTGTAAAAGATATTGCGTCGATTCTCGAATCCCGCAAAATCAAGTATCAAACAATCCTTCTCGATGCCGACAAGGATCTCCGACTGCAGAGAAGTCTGAAAAGAGGAGATAAGGTAGAAGAAGTATTGAGAAGATATGACAAAGACGAACGGGACTTCCGTGGTGTCGAGGCAGCTATCTGCTTTAATACGACGGAGTGGACGGATAAGGAAGTAACGGCGGCGGCCGAGATGCTTCGAGATTTGTGTCGAAAATAGAGAAAGGAAAAATCCATGAAAAAGGATAAATTCAGAACGTATGCAGCGATTTTAACCATCATTATTTGCGTAATTGGCATAATCGCCAATTTAATATATATGCCTAATCAGTTTTCCAAAAATAAAGATTTGGTTTTGGAAATTAGAGAGTCATTAAAACACCAAACTTTCGCTACGAAAAAAGATGAATACAAAATCTGGGCTGATCCGGAAACAGGTGTAGAATATATAATCTACAATTATGGAGGTAGGCTGGTTATGACTGCGCGACTTAACGCCGACGGAAGTTTGTGTGTTACTGAAAAATAACTTATAGGGATTTTGGAAGCGACTATCTGCTTTAATACGACAATGTGAACAGATAGAGAAGTGGCGGCGGCAGCCGAGACGCTTAGGAAATTGATTCAAAAAAGGAGGAAGCTAAATTGAAAAAGAAATTGATTGTGACAATAATTGTTTTATTATTTGCGATTTTGCTAACTGGATGCAGTTCTGAAGAAGCTCAGAAAAATGCGGAAAGTTTTCAGTCAGGATTGAATAGTGTAATAAGAGATCCTTCAGTTGCCTTTTCGCAAGAGGCTGAAATTCAGACAACCGAGAACCAATTTATATTTGTTTGGACAGACCCCGATACAAAAATACAATATATTGTTTATCGGCAAAAAAGTGGATATGCCGGTTTTGGAGGAATCACTCCGAGATTAAACGTAGACGGAAGCCTCTATATCTCTGAGGACTGATATTATTAGAACTTATAGGGATTTCAAAAGCGGTAAAGAGCGGAATTTTGTTGACATAACCGTATATATATGAGAAAATGCAAATAGAAAGGAGAATGTACGAGATGTCATCTTTCAAAATTAACCCATACCGGCCTGGCGCTGGAACAAACCCTGCGTATCTTGCTGGCAGAGAAAATGAACTAGATATGGCAGAAACGACTTTCCAAGCATTGCGTCTACAAATTCCGGTGCAATCTATTATTTATACCGGTTTGCGCGGCGTCGGTAAGACTGTTCTTCTGAATCAGATGGAAGAACTGGCAAAAAAGGGAAGTATCGAGTGCCGACATATAGAAGTCGAAAACAGGAATGATTTCATTTCGCAGATCATCACCTGCTGCCAGGTATTCCTTAGAAGTATCAGCACCGGAGAGCGCATGAAACAGACAATTTCCAAAGCTGTTGATGCCTTGAAATCGCTGGCTGTTTCTTTCTCACCGGAAAGCAGCACTTTTTCTCTATCTATGCAGGAACAGGAATTGTATAAAACAACCAACCTGACGCAAAGCCTCACAGATGTATTCATTTCTGTAGGAGAAGCAGCCAGAGATGCAAATAAACCAATTTGTTTTTTCATTGACGAAATGCAATACATGAAAGGAAATGAACTAAGTTCCTTGATCGCTGCATTACATCGGGCAAATCAACTGAATTTACCGATCATGATCGTTGGCGCAGGTCTTCCAAAATTATACAAAATGCTTGCGGAAGAAAAAACATATACAGAAAGATTATTTCTGTATCATGAAATAGGTTCTCTTTCAGAAGAAGATGCAGCGAAAGCTATCACCGAACCCCTAAGGCGATTGGGTGTAAATTACAGCAAGGGTGCCGTGAAGAAGATTTATGAAACCACAAAAGGGTATCCTTTCTTTATTCAGCAGCTTTGCAAAGAAGTTTACAGTCTGTCTGAGGGAAAACTTATCGAGGAAAAAGATGTTGAAAAAGGGATTACACAGTATTATTCCGTTTTGGATTCAGGATTCTTTAAGAGCAGATACGAAAGATGTTCTGAGACAGATAAACACTTCATTTTTGCTATGGTTGCATGCGGAAGCCTCCCCTGCACCATTGCAAATGTAGCAAAAAATCTCGGAAAAGCAGTAACTTCTATTTCGACTACGAGAGCCCAATTAATTAGTAAGGGAATTATTTATTCGGCAAAATACAGTGAATTGGATTTTACTGTTCCTGATTTTGATGATTTTATCCGCCGCAATCCTGAATATGACGACTGGTTAAAAAATAAATAACGGCATTTAAGAAGAGCGTCTTATAGGCGCTCTTTTTGTATGTGGCTTTTCTATCATAATAATAGAAACGTAAGAAAGCGAGGAGGAAAAGTTAATGAACTATCATAACATAACAAAAGATGACATAAAAAACGGTGACGGTCTGAGAGTGGTTCTCTGGCTTGCCGGATGCGAACATCATTGTCCAGGATGTCAGAATCCGATCACATGGGATCCCGATGACGGTCTCGAATTCGATGACGCAGCTAAAAAGGAAATTTTCGACCAACTGGACAAAGACTATATTTCCGGAATCACTTTTTCCGGCGGCGATCCGTTACATCCAGCAAACATAAACGGAGTTCTCGAACTAATCGAGGAGATCAGAAGCAAATATCCCGACAAGACAATCTGGTTATATACCGGATATACCTGGGAACAGCTATTCGATTCTAATAACAAGCCCTACAGCAAGCGTGGCGAAGTGGTTCAAAACGTAGATGTGATTGTTGACGGAATGTTTGTTCAGAACTTACTGGACGTAAATTATCCATGGGCCGGATCCAGAAACCAAAGAGTAATTTTGGTTCAGGAGACGATTAAAAATCCTGACAAAATTGTTCTTTACTGAAAAGAGGTGCGCACGAATTGGATATGATAACAAAATATGGTAATTATCAACTTGCGCTTCGCGAGCGAAAAGAGTTAGAGGCTTTAAAGAAAATCTTCCCATTACCTTTCGATCATTTCTATATGATTGAAGTAGACGGTGGAGACTTCGAAAAGCCTGTAACTGTCGGAGTGATTGCTACTTCAGACACAGAAAAAGCAATATACGTTGAGTGGATTGAAATATTTATTGAATTCAGATCAAATGGTTTTTTCTATCAGGCAATGAATCTTTTAAAAAATTCATTTCCAACAAAGAATATTGCCTGGAATCCAGTAATGAAAATTAATTATGATATATAAGGTTATGTTTTATAGATGATCATATTGATGAATGCACAAAATTACACTACCTGATATGGAGGTAAATACAAATGTATAAATACTTAGTCATATTATATACTGGGGACGGATACGCGAGCATTGTTTTTAAAACTGAAAAATCTCTTATATCCGAACAGGATGTCGAAAATGTGCAGCTTGCTGCAATGAGAGCTTGCAAATTGGATGAAAAGCCGATGGTTGTAAACTGGATCCCTATGTTTTCGGAAGAAAAACATACGCCTGAGCAAGGCGAAATCGAATCCTGTGCTGTTCGTCATTTTGATGATTTCGGAAAGATTATCATTCCCCGAGAAGTTCTCAAACAGGCATTCGGAAAAAATTTCACCGAAGTAAGCGGAATTGCAATGAAAATTTCATATAAAAAGGACGGAACAATCATTCTCCGTCCGGAAGTATAATAAAAAGGAGAAAATAATAATGTTAAGAGTAGCAGATTTTTACAAAGTATCGTTGAAACAGTTCATGGAGAGCATTCGTGATGCAAAGCCTTCGCTCAGTGATAGTGAAATCTTAGAGATGTACAATCACGTGCTAAAGTTGCCGGAAAGAGCAACAAAGGGCAGCGCAGGATACGACTTCGTTGCACCGTTCGACATTACACTTTCCCCAGGTCAGACGGCAAAAATTCCTACAGGCATCCGTGTAAAAATGGAGCCAGGTTGGGTATTGATGATTTTCCCCAGAAGCGGACTTGGATTCAAATACCGTCTGCAGTTAAATAATACCGTTGGAATCATTGATGAAGATTATTTCTATTCGGACAACGAAGGTCATATCTTCATTAAGCTCACTAACGATTCTAATGAAGGAAAAATGCTGCAGATCAAGGCAGGAGAAGCGTTCGCACAGGGTATTTTCGTTCCGTTCGGCATTACTATGAATGACGAGTGCAATGGGATCAGAAACGGCGGATTCGGAAGTACATCAAAATAATTGTCGAAAAATTTTGATGACAATTATTTGAATTTAAAATTTTCATATCCTATAATCAATTAGGGGATTTTATAAGCGGGAGTTTGCAGAAATGCGGCTCCCACTTTTTATTTATAAAACGCATCGGTCGCACACTAATGAAAACGGAAGCCTAAAAAATTAATTTCTGTGCAGAAATAGTTCCTTTGTCTGAAATCTTTCATATTAATGGTAAGATCAAACAACAAAGGAGTTTAAATATGGGTAAAAGTAAAAAGAGTTTTTGGAAGCAGATGTACTTATCGAATGGATGGGCTATAGACAGGATCATTATACCGGCGGGTTTTATTATCTTCTTTTTCGTAGTCGGATTTCTTACAAATATTATTTTCGGAATACCTGAATCGGTTAAAGTTGATAATGGTACATCGTACTACGTAAATCTGATCGGCTGGTATTTCTTAAGCGGTTTTAGTGTCACGGCATTACTCGTTACATTCTGTTTATTTATATATTATGTTCCATATGCAGCCGTAAGCAAAACACTTGCTATTTCCAGATATTGTAAACTGCCTCTTTCGAAAGAGGAGTTATTCGCTGCCAAAAATAATAATGTTTTTACCGACGCTAATTCTTACTTTGCTTATATAAGAAAGCAGCTGGAATATTGCCATGGAGAGAGAAGTCTTTCTCTTTCTGATGAAGAAATCGAAGAAGCCGTAAGGATCGGTATAGAGGTGTTTAATCTGAAACAGGGCGACATTATTCACGTAAAAGATGATTTTTTTGCACGCATAACGTTGAAAAATACAGAAAAATGTGATATAGAATGCAGCGATCAATTTTATAAAGGTAAAATCATCAGAAGATATTTTTGGGTCGTTCGACCGGATGGCACTTTATAAATGATCGATCAGAAAGATTCGCTTTTGGAAAAATACAGGACATATTTGTATTCTCCGAAAGATAGACACAAATAGAGTAAGGAGAGAAATGTATGTTTAAATTGCAGGAAACTTTGAGAAAATCTCAAAATAGAAAATATTTCAATGGTAAAACAGAAGATCTTTCCGCATACATCCCCGAAGGCGCAGATTTGCATAATAAATGCGAATTATTATTCAATCAGCGAATGTATTTGGTATTAAAAGGTGTTGCGCTTGGCGATTTTGCCGGGCAGCCATACGAAGCCGCTTCTTTGGACTATTGCAAAAATTTATCTCAGGACCTGATTTATAAAAAGGCAAAAGATTGCACGGATGATACCATTCTTGCCTGCGCAACGGCGGTGGCTATTAAGGAGAAAAAGCAATATGCGAAGCTGTATCGGGAATACGCCAAAAGATTTGAAAATCCATTAGGCGGCTATGGTGGGAGATTCACTGCATGGGTTTATAATAACGTCGAATCCTATAGTTGCGGAAACGGAAGCGCAATGCGCGTTGGCCCCTGTGGTTGTTTTGATGATATTCGCGATGTTATTGCAGAGGCGTACAAGAGCGCCGCATGTACCCATAATCATCCAGAAGGCATCAAAGGAGCAATTGTGACGGCGGCATGTATCTGGATGGCTTTTCGTGACTATACAAAAGAAGATATTGCAAAATATGCCGACCGGCTTTATTCGGGTAATTTCTATTCTCCGATGTCTTCGTGGCCTGCAATGAAAGAAAGCAAATACGTACAGGGCAGCCCAGCAGTATGCCAGACTACCGTACCTATGGCCATTAGCTGCTTCATTAACACGGACTGTTATGAGAATTGTATATGGGAAGCAATACGGTTTGGTTGGGATACCGACACTCAGGCAGCGATTGCAGGTAGTATCGCAGCGGCATATTATCGACTATTTGACACAGAAAGTGATGTTGAATGGGATAAGATTCAAAACAGAGAATATTTCACAGAAATAAAAGGATTAATGTTGGAGGGAAGTTTATGGAACAACAAATGAATTTAACACAGATGAAATACAACATCTGTTATAATAATATGTGGATCCGCGAAGTGGCTTTCAGCTGCGTCAAGGTTGTATTTAATGAACCATTGGGCGGAGATATTGGCGCTGAACTCATCGGATTGATTCAGAAAGCAAATGAAGACGCGACAAACAAATGGGACATCATCCAGTATCTTAAAGAAAAGAAAATTCCTTATGATCTGAAATTTCGCTATCTGAAAAATCTAAGTCTACGGGATAATTTATATAACAAGAGAATTGCGAAAGCAGCGGCTGTATTACATAAATATCAACAGAATGGTTATACAAATATTTCTTATCTGAATCATAACTTTTTCTTTTCTATGGATAAACTATCCAAAGAGCAGCAGGAAAAGTTTATTTCCATGGTTGAGGAAGCCAGACAACGGAATTTTGACGGTTTTGTCGATTTGGTGAAATACATATCAAACGAAACGGGCTCTGATGTTCGAATGGTATATTTCTGGGACAATGCATTTTCTCCGATCAAGAACCTCAGAATGCTTAAATCCATACATAAGTTTAACTACGAAGCGAGGAAAGAAAAGAAATTAATCAAATTATGAGAAAAATGCCGGCTGCAATGCCGGTATTTTTATGAAAAATTTTGGAACCTATAATCTTTCATAATAATAGTATTCAAAATAAGAAATAGAAGGAGAAAAATACATGGAATCAAAGATACTTTGTATCGGAAAAGGAAAAATAGCGGAACTTACATTAGCTGATATTCCGGAAGATGCGATCGTTATTTGTCCCAATCCCGTGCCAATACCAAAATTAGTTCCGAGATTGTTGCCAGACACAGGAGAGTATTTCAAACCGGTTATCCGAAATGCTATACCTAAAAATATTGAAAAAAGAAAAAGGAGAAAAAGATGAGCAGTATTTCAATAACAAAAAGTCAAGAAAACCTCAATTATGCGATCTATATGATCGGAGGAAGCTATTTTGAGAAGGCCAGCTGCAGCAATACGCGTCTGGAAACAAGGCTTCGCGTACAATATATGGAACAGAAGCAGGAAAAACAGGCAGCTTTGGAAGAAGAGTGCATTAAATACTTCGGGGAAAAGCTGCTGAAAAATAAGGCATTGGACGCTGTCTGGAAACAGAGCGTGGATTGTGAATTTACGGCACATGGAATACGTTTCTTTGGAGATGTATATGCATTATGCGTAACGGCGGAAGCCAAGGGAAAAGAAATTAAGTTTTCCTGCCACTTGTTTAAGAAAAACTGTTACGAATATATTAGGAGGAGAAAATAAATGAGTAAAGTAGCATTTGTGAGAGAAATCGATGATCTTGGAAGAATTGTAATTCCGAGAGAATATCGAAATAAAATTTTCGGAGAACATAATTCTGAAGGAAAGAAAATGGAAATATTCCTTGAAAAAGACGGTTCATTAATCCTTAAACCTTATAAAACAGAACCGGATATAATTGAAAAAGTAACAGAATATATCAATGAACTCGATACCGAAATAACGAGAATCACTAACGATTTACTAAAGAAAAACAACTCAGACGACAATGCTAAACTGAAAGCTAGATTAGATGCAATCGTTGATATAAAAAACTATTTGAAGAGAATAAGGAGATTTGCTATGAGTAGAAAAGAAGAAATCCTGGAGGTCAAAAAGCTCGGTGAGCGCATCGGTTATGGAAATCTGATGGATATCGCAAGTGCACTCATGAGTATAAAGTCAGATGGAATCGAAATCGGACATGTTCCCACGGTTTTACCTTGCATTAAGAAGGAAGAAAGAGCAGATATTGAGCAGCAGGTGCTTCAAAGAGTAGCGGAAATTAGAACTTACGGGATTAATTAATCTCTGCAGAAATTTGCATATCAGACTTGCGCATGTTATTATAATTGCATACAAGGGCTACGATAGCCGTCATGGAGCAAACCTCTACGATAGAGCATCCAACAAAAAAGCTGACCATTTGGTCGGCTTTTATTTTTTCTATGCAGAAAAATCCAAAATCCTACCAATCTGTCATAATAGTATTGATAATACGAATCTATGGAGGTAGCGGTATTTTACATGGATAACTATAAATACATAGTCTGCGCCCGCTCTGCGATCAAAGACAACTCGATCCTTCATGTTCATCACATGTATTACTGGAAGGGACGCCATGGCAACAAACTTGATTAATTACGGAAGGAGGTAAGGCAGGACGCATTCCTCCCCGCCCAAGCTGAGGCTATGAACTGTGGATCCTGCTTTTAAAGATGAAAAGAACAATCAAAACAGACATAAATTCAGAAACAAAACAGCCGGAAAAAGAAAATATTTCCATCCGTCCTCACAATTTCAGCGAATACATTGGACAAAAACAGATCTTGGATAATCTGTCCGTGAGCATTGCTGCTGCCAAAAAGAGAGGAAAGGTACTGGACCATATACTTTTGAGCGGACCGCCCGGATTAGGTAAAACTTCACTCGCATATGTGATTGCAGCAGAAACAGGGGCTAAAATCAGGACAACGAATGCTCCCGTCATCGAAAAGCCTCGCGACATGGCTTCGATACTGGCAACACTGGAGGAAGGAGACATCCTTTTTATTGATGAAATTCACCGACTCCCAAGACAAGTCGAAGAAATGTTGTATTCTGCCATGGAAGATTATAAGATTGATATTCTGATTGGAACGGCAGAACAAATGAAAAGCATTACCATGGATCTGCCGCATTTTACCTTGATTGGTGCCACAACCAGGGAAGGTATGTTGACGAAGCCGTTATATGATCGTTTTCAGAATCATTATAAACTGGAAGCGTATACGGAAGAGGATCTGTCAAAAATCATCCAGAATACGGCAGAAAAATATGATCTTAAAATAGCTGATGAACTGGCATTAAAAATCGCAAAAGCTTCCAGGCAAACACCCAGAATAGCTAATAATCTTACCAAGAAGATTGCAGACTATTCGCTCGTACACGGGAAGATAACAGATAAAAGTCTGAAAGATGCATTTGAACTTATCGGTATTAACGAAGAGGGACTGACACTTTCTGACCAGAAGTATCTGGATTTACTCGAAGCAGCCGCACCGAAGCCGGTAGGTCTCAATACGATTGCAGCGTGGCTTGGAGAATCCGAAGATACGATTCAGGATAAAATTGAACCATTTTTGATTCAGAAAGGATATGTGTTGAGAACCAATAGCGGAAGAATACTGAATTCAATTTCCTCTAAGTAAATTAAAAATCATTTGACATATATAAGTAGGAATAGCCCACATTAAGGAGGTATTGTAAAATATGATAGACGAAACATTGCAAAAAACATATTTACCTTTAAAATTAGCGGAAGTTGGTAAATCTTGTCAACATGAAAACATAATAGATAAGGAAAATAATATTAAGGATAATGATGAACAATCCCCCTGGCAACAGAAAAAAGATTGATTGATTTTCTAAAGATTTTAAAAAATATTTTACATATCCAGTTGTTAATGCATATTGGGTAGATCAAAATATTTATATAGATTGTTAAAGAAATGGAGATAGAAATATGACAAAAGCAGATAAATATTTAGTAAGAGATATTAATAATATTTTGGAAAATGGGATTATGGATGTTAATCCCAGACCAAAATATGCGGATGGTACTCCGGCACATACCTGTTTTGTAACACATGTAGTAAGACAGTATGACTTATCCAAAGGAGAATTTCCTATTTGCACATTAAGACCAATCGCATGTAAGAGTGCGATTAAGGAAATGCTTTGGATTTTTCAGGACCAGAGTAATGATTTATCTCTGCTTAGGGAAAAGTATGGTATTAAAGTCTGGGATGCATGGGAATCCAAAGATATGCCGGGAACTATCGGTAAAAGATATGGCTATACGGTATCACATTATGATTTGCTTAATAAGAGAGTGCTGGAAGATATTAAAAAGGATCCTTATGGACGGTATCATGTTATGAACCTGTGGCAGGAACAGGATATGGCAGAAAGTGATGGATTAAAACCCTGTGCCTATGAAACTATTTTTACTGTACGTGGACGGTATTTGGATATGGTTTTGAACCAGCGTTCCGGAGATATGTTAGTAGCATCCGGAGCAGGACATTGGAATGAAGTACAGTATGCCGCACTTTTGATGATGGTAGCAAGAGATACAGGGTATGAACCTGGAAAGTTTACACATATGGTGATCAATGAACAGATTTATGACAGACATCTGGATCAGGCTAAGGTGTTACTGAACAGAGCAGAAGAAATGAAACGTGAATCTATCGATTGTAAGCCTTATATGCTCTTAAATCCTGAGAAAAAGAATTTTTATGATATTACAATCGAAGATTTCAGTTTAACGAATTATGCAGCTAGAAAACCACAGCTTTCCTTTGACTTGGGGGTATAAAACATGAAGAAAAAAGATACTAGACAGAATCAAAAAAATCATAAGACTTTCGATGCAGCAATAGAAGTTACATCGAATATAGCGATAGTTGTTGTTACTTTTTTAGTATTTTACATTTTGTTCCGTTTATCCATCCAGCTTCAGTAATATGTACATTAAAATTGTAGGAAGGGTATAAAATATGAAGACATTAGATATTACATACGATGAAAATTATTTCAAAGAACAATATGAAAAATTGGATAAAGCATTTAATGCATATATGAAAGCAATATCTCATTCAATACTATCAGCCATAGTGTATGTATTGCTTTATTTTATAGTGTATATAATTCCAAACACAACGATTCAAACATACATTAGAATTATTGGAATATTACTATTTGCATCAGCGCTTATCACTTTGTTCTTTTATCCATTATTAATGAAAGACGGAAATATTCCGGATTCTTTAGATAGTGCGGTCGCTTTAAAAGAAACCTATGATGAAAATCCGGAATCGCTTTTCATGGAATCAAAAAATGGAGAATGGTTCGTCCTATTAAATAATGAAGATGACGAATTAGTTTATATTCCATTACAAAAATATTTAAAAAATGATTTTACATATGAAACAGAAATTCCAAAAGAATGGGAAACCTTACATATCTCCGTAACAAATGATGGCGTATCAACCGTATCGTTTACATAACGTGATAAGGAGTAAATAATGTTTGAAACAGAAGTGTATAAAAATTGTTATCCTTTTTCCAGAGAATCTTTGTTAGATTTCGATAAAAGGCGAATGATACTAAAGCTCTTAAATACTCGGAGAATGGATCTTTATGGAGCAGATTACGAAGCGAAGCGCAATGGTCGCAAAATCCGAATACAACTTTTAAATAGAATCGAAGAAGAACGTGCTAAAATTGAAGAAATTAGAACGCACATAGAAAATAATGAATATGACAATGTAGATAATGAATATATGAATTGGCTCCTTATAAAATACAAAAGCTTTCTTAAGTTTATTTTATGTTTCCGATGCTTCGGATTTTGGTTACCATATCCATATTAAAAAGAGAGGAAAATCTATGTCAGACAGAATTGTAAGAGGGTATTGGGATTGCCCTTATTGTGATAGTACAGATATTGATGGTTTAGTCGATAATTGCCCAAATTGTGGCAGACATAAGCCGGAAAACACAAAATATCATTTAAAGGGTGTAATCCCTCACGAAAATAAGATTTATAAGAAATCTGTTGTAAAAGAATCAGATATATTAACGACAGAAGAATTGCAAAAAGCAGGTATTTCCAAAGAAGAGTGTGATGGAAATCACAAGGAATGGGTGTGCAGCTATTGTAATAGCTTAAACAATTGGGCAGATGATATCTGTACATCCTGTGGATCTCCAAGAAATGAAGCTAATCTGGAATATGGGATGCAGAAAAGAGAAAAGACCGGCAATCAGCTGGAAGATCATGTTGGTCTTTCTGGAATCGATGAAGAATCTGCCGGATATATCAAGGAGAAGTTGGCAGAAAAATCGAATTTTGATTCCAGAGATAGTCAGGAAATTACCCCGGAACATGTCGAGATTTCAAAAAAGAGTATGTTCACATCCAAGCTGCCTAATGCGCTTCGGCAGATTGGCGGAGCGATTGTCAACAATGCGTTGCCGATTATGGCGAGTTTGTTGTTTTTGATCTTCGCAGGAATACTTTTCTTTCCGCGTACCGATGAAGTCACCGTAACGGGATTTCATTGGGAGCGAAATATCTCCATCGAAGATTACCGAACCGTCAGAGAAAGTGATTGGTCCGTGCCTCCCGGCGGAAGAGTATATTCCGAACAGACAGAACTAAAAGGATATGTTTCCGTCATTGATCATTACAGAACCGTTACCGAAACGAAATCCAGGCAGGTTATCGATCATTATGAAACAAATTATACCTATTCTGATAACGGAAACGGCACTTTCACGGAGCATTCCAGTCAAACACCGGTATACAGAACCGAATACTATGAAGAGTCCCACGAAGAACCGGTATACCGCCAGGACCCCGTATACGCTACCAAATACTATTATGAAATAGAACGGTGGCTGAACAGCGGAAGAAATTACCCCTCTTCGGGAGATAATCATGAACCATACTGGAATACGGAGTATACACTGGCCGATAATGAACGGGATACGGATCGGACAGAAAAGTATGTCGTTATGTACGATAATGGAAAATCGGATAACAAATCATTAGATGATTGGTTATCGATACAGGTTAACGATAAGTATAAAAGAATATATTGTTTATTATTTACATATAAAACGGAGGAACTGCGATAAAATCTATCGCAGTTTTTCTGTGTAGAAATTTCCTTTTTTGCACAAATCTGTCATAATAAAGGTAAGAAAGTACGAAAGGACCGATTATGCACAAAATCAATCTTACTGCCGCTCAAAATAAAATATTGGAAAAGGTAAAAATCACATGTGCCGAGCAGCTGATTCGTCAGATGCCGAATAGATACGACGACTGCAGACAGGTTTTTGTTATTGAATCATCGATCATTGATCAAACTGTGTCGATCATCGGTATTTTATCCAGCGTTTCCTCTAAATCTACAACGCGAATTCCAATGTGCATAATGAAAATGACGGACAAATCAAACGGTTGCCCTTTTTCTGTTATATTTTTCAACCAGCCATATTTACAGAAAAAGTATCAGAGCTGCGTAGGACAAATGTTTTTCATATACGGAAAGGTTCAGCATGACTCCACATTTGGATACCAGATTGTCAATCCTGCTTATTTTACCACTGATTTGCAAAAATGCATGGGAATGAATCCGGTCTATAAGCAACGAAAAGGAATTTCTGCAAACACGTATTTCAAAGCAATAGATGGAGCCCTGAGTGAAGATTTGACAGAACCGTTGAGTGATGATTTCAGAGCAGCTCACAGCTTGCCGTTAAGTAAAGAAATGGGACGTGAGATTCGATACCCGCACGATATAAATTGCCTGCAATCTGCTATGCAATATTTCATGCTGGAAGATATGCTGTATTTTGCAGGTCATCTGCATAGAAGAAACAAAAACATCCCCGACAAAGCTAATCCGCCTATGCCAAAAAGGGATATACAGCAGGAAATAATCTCTAAGCTTCCTTATATTTTAACGGAAGGACAAAATGATGTTGTGAGTACGCTCGGAAACAAGATGGCAGCAGGGAAAAATGTTAATGCTTTAATCCAGGGAGACGTTTCCTGCGGTAAGACAATCACAGCGTTTCTTTTACTTATTCAGGCATCAGAAAACGGATACCAGGCGGCAATCATGGCTCCGACAGTTGTGCTTGCTTCACAGCATTATGATGAATTAACTAAATTGCTCGAAGGAACCGGCCTTACCTGCGCATTCTTAAACGGTTCGCTTAAGAAAAAAGAAAAAGAATCTATTTTAAACAGGCTCGCTTCCGGAGAAATCAATATCGTTGTCGGAACTCATTCTTTGACTGAAGACAGTGTTGTTTTTCAAAATCTGGGGCTTATTGTAATTGATGAAGAACAGCGTTTCGGCGTAGAGAAACGTGAAAAGATGCGCACAAAAGCAATCTGTAATCCGGTATACGTTTCCATGTCGGCCACACCGATTCCACGGACCATGGCTTCTGTTATCTATGGTAAAAACGTGGATCTTTTTACGATCCAAAGTATGCCAAATGGCAGAAAGCCCGTAAAAACAATGTATATGAGGGATCAAGCTATCCCAGGCATTCTTGTGAAAGAATTGCTGGCAGGAAGGCAGGCTTACATTATCTGTCCGTTGATCGAAGAGAATACCAACAGTGAACTCATGGCAGATTGCCTATCGGTCATGGAAACAAAAGACCATTACGACAGATTGCTCCATAACTTTGGCTTTCGTTCCGAGGTTCTGACTGGAAAGATGTCCGAAAAGGAAATGCTGGCTGTACTGGATGACTTTAAGAATAATAAAATCCAGATACTGATTTCAACAACAGTAGTGGAAGTTGGTGTCAATAACCCCAACGCAACCGTTATTGTCATCCAGAACGCGGAACGATTCGGATTATCTTCCTTGCATCAGCTTCGCGGGCGTGTCCGGAGGGGCAGCTACGAACCCTATTGTATCCTGCAGTCAAAAGACGCAAATAATGAAAGAATAGCCGCTATGTGCCAGACGGATAACGGTTTCGAACTTTCAAAATTGGATCTGCAGATTCGAAAGACTGGAGACATTCTCGGAACCGTTCAATCCGGCAGTAACAGGTATATAGAATTGATGCAGAATTATCCCAATTCTTATAAGTATGCGGAAAAATTAGCGGAAGAGTTAGATAAAAAAGGAGAACTGGACCAGTTTTTGAAGACGATGGACGAAATCAAAGGGACTGAAGTATTCTAGGAAGGAGAATGTTATGGCTTATGCAGAAAAGACTACCGTATCGGTAACCAAAACAAAAGCAGATATTGAGGATCTGATCATCCGATATGGCGCGGATCAGTTCATCAGTGGATTCAAAGAAAATCTCGCCGTTATCGGTTTCACAATGGCGAACAGGCAGATTAAGTTTTTGCTTCCATTGCCGGACAAAACCGACAAAATATTTTGGTATACAGCCGGAAGAGGACAGAAGAGATCCGATGATGCGGCATACGCGGCGTGGGAACAGGCCTGCCGTAGCAAATGGAGAGCGTTATATCTCATTATTAAGGCAAAGCTGGAAGCTGTCGAATCCGGTATTAGCACGGTTGAAAGAGAATTCTTGTATGAAATCGTATTGCCTGATGGAAGAACGGCGGGAGAATGGATGTTGCCGCAGATCGACGAAGCATACTTGACTGGAGAAATGCCGCCTTTGCTTCCGATGTTGGAGAAAAAATAATTTCTGTGCAGAAATTTCCATTTTCAAAATTATCTGTCATAATAATAATGCAAGGAAAAAGAGCCGGAAACAAAACGGTTTCCGGACATAAGCCAGAGTCGCTAGAGAAAAGGCTGCAAACCGCGGATAGTAGTCCGAGTATCGAAAAGTGGTTGCGACAGGCGTCATCGACGGGTGACACAAAGCCTGGGTGGTTCGAATCCGCCCTCTGAGCACTGCCATAAGGCATAATATTTTAAACCAAAAAGGAGATTAAACATGAATAAGACAGAATTAATCGCGGCTATGTCTGAAGAGGCAGGATTAACTAAGAAGGATGCAGAAAAAGCACTGGATGCGTTCACTGATACCGTCAGTAAGGCCCTGACAGCAGGCGACAAGGTTCAGCTGGTAGGCTTCGGTACTTTTGAGACCGCAAAAAGAGTAGCAAGAGAGGGGCGCAATCCTCAGACCGGCAAGACCGTCAAGATTGCAGCAAGCGTAGTCCCCAAGTTCAAGGCAGGCAAGGCACTGAAGGATATCGTAAATAAGTAAAAATAACATTAATCCAGGCAGGCGTTATAATACGCCCAAGAGCGGCTTAATAGTCGCTTTGGGGCCTTTAGCTCAGTTGGTTAGAGCATCCGGCTCATAACCGGACGGTCCAGGGTTCGAGTCCCTGAGGGCCCATCGATTTCTTTTTGCTCATTTGTCATAATTACTTTTTTCAAATAACCACTTGCTCTGCATTTGCGGCACCCGAGAGCAGCAAGTAGCATCGTATGCGGTGCGAAATAGTGGCGGGAATGCCTCCTTTCTCATGAATAATTGCGTGCATAGCTCAGTTGGTAGAGCACATGACTTTTAATCATGTTGTAACCGGTTCGATCCCGGCTGCGCGCATTGCGTCAAAAAGGCGCAACACGTTTCATTTTACTTTTTTATTGCAAAAACGACGCATAAAGCGCCGTTTCAGACTGTAGACAAAACGCTTTTGGTCAGCACTCCAGAAGCGTTTTTCTTGTTT
>OGRO01000070.1_pt1 | contig 106010 bp, 81 predicted proteins | sample 1553451 | NCBI WGS metagenome assembly OGRO01 (sample SAMEA2580021, study PRJEB22360) | human gut metagenome | reverse complement strand
CCTCAACAACGGGGGGGGGGGCGGGCCCCCTCCCCCGCCCCCCCCGCCGCAAAGAGTATCGCCTCGGCAGCGGCGCGCATTTGATTGAATGTCAAGCTGATTCTCCCCTCAAAGCTTCATCGTCTGTTTGTTATCAAGGTGACCTCGGCATCGTTGCCGTCACCGTTTATCTCAACCTTTTTTGACTTGACGAGCGCGAGCATCGCCATAAAGGTCGCAACCATCTCCGAGCGCGAAGTCGAACGCTCGAAGAAGGATATGAATTTCTGCTTTCTGTTTTTGCCGAGCTTTCTGAGTATGTATGAAAATCTCGACGAGACGGAAACTATCTTTCTCGCTATTATTCCCGAAAACGCCTCAACCGGCGGAGGAAGCTTGCGCTTGCCCTTGCCGACTGCCGCCATATAGGCCTTGTATAACTCGGACGGCTCATGGAGTCTCGTATATGTCATATCGACTTCAAGCTCCTGCGGCTCGCGCGAAAAGAAATTAAAGCCGTTCGCCTGCTCCGCAAGCTTGCCCGCCATAAGCTGGCAGTCGCGGTATTCCGTAAGCTCTCCGCGAAGCTCCTCTGCAAGCCTGTCCGCCTCCTCATGGACGGGAAGCAGAGACACAGTCTTAATATACACCAAACGCGCAGCCATTTCAAGGAATTCACTCGCAACTTCGAGATTTTCTTCCTTGAGCTTCTTCATATAGTCAAGATACTGGTTGATAAGATCCATTATAGGCACATCTTCTATCCTGACCTTATGCTTGCTTATCAGGTGCAAAAGGAGATCCATGGGACCCTCAAAGGATTCAATTTTATAAGAAAGAGTCTCCATAAAAACCTCACGTTGCGGATGAAACTATCTGCATGAACATATTGCCGTATTCGCCGAACGGCTTTGAAATAAGCCAGGATATACCGTAGAGCACTTTATCGGTAAGCCAAGACAGCGGAGTCGAGAGCCAGCCGAGAGCGAGCAGAACGAATACCACGATTATGATATAGCGCTCATACTTCATTATCTGATAGTAGATTTTATTGGGTATAAGCAGCCCGACTATACGCGAGCCATCAAGCGGCGGAATCGGAATAAGGTTGAAAACCGCAAGGCTGATATTTATCATCGCGGCGTAGAAGAAGAACAGAAACGCTACCCTTGCGACGATGGAATCGTTTGTCTTGCAATAAATAACAAACGAGATGTTCGACAGCAAAATAAAGATAACGGACATTATCAGATTTGAAGCCGGACCTGCGGCGGCAGTCAGCGCCATGCCCGCCTTCGGGTTCTTGAAGTTGCGCGGATTCACGGGCACGGCCTTTGCATAGCCGAAGCCGACAAGCAGTATCATCACGGCGCCCATTATATCGATATGCGCCAAGGGGTTGAGCGTAAGTCGCCCGCTGAGTCTCGGCGTATCGTCACCGAGCTTTGTTGCGATAAGCGCGTGAGCATACTCATGTATAGGCATTGTGCAAAACACAACAAACGCGCTCGCGCACAGCCCTATGAGTATATCTATTGAAAATCCGTTTCTCAAAAGAGATAAGAGCATTGTTTAAAAATCCTTTCCGCTTCAGAATGTATCGGCATATACCGCACGCTGAAGCCCGAATATATCTGTTACTATTTTCACCCGCATCGCATACGGCATGAGCATATCCGCAATTTTAAGCGTCTGCGACGGGTCACATTCAAAGATTACTCCGCCGTGCCCGTTCACATAAGGCAACCAGCGCGAAGCAATTATACGATAAAAATCCGTGCCGTCCGCGCCGCCGTCGAGTGCGGTAACGGGTTCATGCATGACCTCCGCAGGAACTCCTTCAAGCTCGTCCGTTCTGAGATACGGCGGGTTTGAAACTATGAGGTCGGGTGTTTCGTGCAGCTTTTTGTCATAGCCCATGGTAATATCGTACTGAACGGCCTGCACGTTTGTAAGCCCTAACTTGTCTATGTTGCGCTTGAGATAGTGAAAGGCTTTGTCATACTTTTCAAAAAGCACAACGTGCGCGTCCGGCCGCTCGGCCGCTATAGTAAGCCCTATACAGCCGCTTCCGGCGCAGAGGTCGAACACCACCGGATATCTTGCATTGCCGAGCTTCTCAAGCGCCAGCCCGACAATCAATTCCGTCTCGGGTCTCGGCACAAGCACACCCTCGCCGACCTCAAACGTCCTGCCGAAAAAATCCCATTCGCCGAGGATATACTGGAGCGGTTCGCCGGATATTCGGCGCAAAACAGCGAGCTCAATAAGCTCGGCCTGCCCGTCGGAAATATCGTCATCGCAGAGCATTATCTTCGCGCGAGAAAGCCCCGTGATGCTTTCGACAAGACATGAGGCGTCAAAAGAAGCGTTTTCTATCTGCGCCGCTCTGAGCTTTTCCGCGGCTTTTCTGAGCACCTGTTCAGCTGTCATTGCTTATATCCCCTTTCAGAATGTTGGCAAACGCAGGCTCAATCAGCCCTCCTCTTTGCCGGGTTCTTCAGATATGTTTTCGGTCTCTTCAACCTTGTCAATATTCTCTTTTTCTTCATCATTATGAGGGATAACCGCGTTTATTGCCGCTATTCCGACCTCTATCATGCTGTCGTCGGGCTCGGCCGTGGTTATGTGCTGCATCCAAAGGCCGGGAGCCGAAAGTATCTTCACAAAAAGATTGTCGTGCTTGCCGGCATACCTGATAAACTCATAGCCGAGTCCCATGACTATCGGCATTATGAGAAGCTTGACGCAGATCCACACGGGGCGGATTTGCGTAAGGCTCGGGAAAGCCAGCGCAACTACGGACGAGACGAGAATGCTGAGTATTATCATAACAAAAATGAAGCTTGTGCCGCAGCGCGGATGGAAGCGGCTCTGCTTTCTGACGTTTTCTACCGTCATCTCCTCGCCGCTCTCGTAGCAGAATATCGACTTATGCTCTGCTCCGTGATACATATAGACGCGCTTTATCTCCTTCATTTTAGAGACGGCGAACATATATATGACAAAAATTATTATTCTGAGCAGGCCCTCGAATATGGTTCGGAGCATCGTGATACGCTCTCCGGTCAGCTTATTTACGGCATCAAACAGGAAAGACGGCATCCACACAAACAGCGCGAACGCGAGCGCAAAGCCGAGCACCATGGATATTGCGCCGATGACCTTCATCATCTTTTCGCCGAAATGATCGCTTATCCATCGGTCGAGCTTTGACATATTTTCCTCTTCCTCGACGTCCATTCCCGTTTTTTCTGCGGACTCCATGAGGCATTTGTAGCCGAAGATGAGCGCCTCGACAAAATTAACTATGCCGCGTACCATCGGAATGCCGAAAAATTTATTTTTATCTTTTATCGAAGTAAAAGTCTTTTTTTCAACCGAAATGCTGCCGTCGGGCAACCTGAGCGCCATCGCCTTGCCCTCGGGGCCGTTCATCATTATGCCCTCCATCAGCGCCTGACCGCCGACAGAGCCGTATTTAGTTTGAGTTTTTTTCTTCTTCATCTTGTACTTCCTTTTCGTCTGTATATGACACTGCCTCTATGGGCAACGTTATGGTTACGGTTGTTCCCTCATTGAGAATACTGTCAATATTGAGGGTTCCGCCGTGGAGCTTGACTATTTCATCCGCTACGGCAAGACCTATGCCGGAGCCCGAAACGGTATTGTCCGTCTTGTAGAACTTCTCTTTTACTCTCGGAAGATTTTCTGCCGATATACCTCTGCCCGTATCGCTTATGGATATTTCGAGCACCGTGGGACTGGTTATCTGCGCGAGCACCACCACTCTGCCGCCGTGATAGTTGTATTTTATGGCGTTATCAAAGACGTTGATGAACACCTGGCGTATCCTGTCCTCATCCGCCTCCATTGGCGCGGGAAGCTCGGGCGCATTGTAAATTATCTCTATGCCCTCTTTTATCGCGCGTTCTCTGAAGGTGAACACCGTCTCGTCGAGCTCGGCGAGAACATCTATCTTCTTGAGCTGAAGATTCATGCGGTTGCTCTGTATCTTCGAGAAGTCAAGCAGCTCTTCGACCATGCCGGACAGGCGCGACGCCTCGCCGATTATGACCGTCATTCCGCGTTTGGTCAGCGCGGGATCGGTATCGCCGACCTGCATTAGCGTCTCGCCCCAGCCCTTTATGGAGGTAAGCGGTGTGCGAAGCTCATGGGATATAGTCGAGATGAAGTCGTTTTTGAGTCTGTCTGCTGCGTTGAGCTCCTCGATCATATTGTTTATCTTTCCGCAGAGCTCGCCTATCTCGTCGTCATATTTATAATTTTCGATTCGGACGCTCAAATCTCCGTCCGCAACCTCGCCCGCAACATTGCCGATATTTCGCAGCGGCCGCACTATGGAACGGGTGAAAGCAAGGCCGAGTACAGTCGAAACAACAATTATAACAGCCGCTATAAGACCGATTATAAGGCAGGAAAAGCCTATTTGCGAATCAACGTCCTCGAGCGAGACAATATATCTTATGGCTCCCGCCGCAGTGCCGTCTGTATTCAAAACGGATTCGGTCATTGCCATTACTTTTTCGTCGGAACCGAACTTTCCTATCCACGTAGCCTTTCCGGAGGGCGAGTTCATCGCCTCGATAAAGTCCGGCATATTCGGCTGAGCCGACACCTCAAATCCGCTCGATGAGACAAGGACGTTTCCGGAGTTGTCGACTATCCATATCTCCATAAGGTCGAGCATTCCGCAGTTTTCGATAAACTCTCTGCCGGCTACGGCAAAGCCGTCCTCGCTGTTTGCGCCGTAAATATTGAAGAATGTGGTTATGAGCTCGCCCGAGTTCGTTTCGAGCACGTTTTTTATCGAGGTGTAGTAGTAAGCTTTTATAAAGAGACAGGCCGCGACGGAGACGGAGAGCACGAGCACAAGAATAACGCTGAATATATCCTTCAGCCACCGCTTGGTTATGCCGCCGATCTTTTTCACCTTGCCTGCCCCCTCCCGTTTTTATTGAATAAACTTAGGCTATCCACTTATATCCGACGCCCCACATCGTTAGCAGATGCTTGGGCGCGGACGGATCATCCTCGACCTTCATACGCAGCCTGCGTATATTGACATCGACTATCTTTTCCTCGCCGAAATAGTCGCTGCCCCAAACTTTTTCAAGAATATCGGTTCTTGAAAGCGCCGCGTCCTGGTTCGTGAAGAAATATTCCATTATCTGAAATTCCACCTGCGTCAGCTCTATCGGAACACCGTTTTTCGTCAGCGTTCTGTTGCGCATATTGAGCTCGAACTCGCCGGAGGTTATCACATTCGCATGGGAATTATCGGCAAGCCCCGCGCTCATCTCCACGCGGCGGTAAAGCACATCGACGCGAGCCATTAGCTCTGAGGTTGAAAACGGCTTTGTAACATAGTCGTCTGCGCCTATTAGCAGACCGGATACCTTGTCCATCTCCTGAGTTTTCGCGGTCAGCATTATTATGCCGAGATTCGCGTTCATCGCGCGCAGCTGCTTGCACACCTCAAGTCCGTCAACATACGGCATCATTATATCAAGGATAGCGACATCTATATCGCCGTTGCAGGCCTTGTATTTTTCAATGGCCTGCGCACCGTCGGACGCTTCAACGACATCATAGCCGTTTCGCTTGAGATTTATTACCACAAACTCTCTTATCGAAGCCTCGTCCTCGGCTACGAGAACTCTTTTCATTTCGACACCAACTCCTTATCCTTAAATACTTTGATGCACGGTTTTATCGATTTTACGGTTATACCTGCCTTTGCGCCCTTTTCGCGGGCTTCAAAATAAATGACCGTCCCGTCGTCGTTTTCTATAAGATAATTCTCGGGTTTTACTCCGTTTTTATTGGCGCTGTCTTTGGTTGTGCAGATTATGGCGAAAAGGTCCTCGCCCGCGGTTTCATATCTTGCGCTGTATTCCTTGAAAACCCATGTGCGCGTATTGATGTAGGAATACACGGTAAACTCACCCATGATGTTTTCGAGGGGCTTAAAATCGAGTATATACGAATCGGCGGCATTGACGAGCGTTTCGGTAAATTGAAAATCCTTTGAAGAGTGAACCTCGATCCAGCTTGTGACATTCATCTGCGCATAAAGATTCTTCGGCGATTCGTATTTTCTGCTGCCCATCAGCGGGCGCTGGCTCGGTATTTCGATTATTCCGTCTCCGTCATAGTCCTGCGAAGCGAGCAACTCGGAGCGCGCGGTAAACATATTTGACTGCGTGTCAAGGCTGAACATCGGCGTCACAAGCGACTTGCTTGAAGTGCTCCAATAAAGCACCTCGGTTATAGCCTGAGCATCGCCCTTTATTGCGTCAACATAGATTCTCAGCGGTGACGAGGCGCTGACCTTGTCCGTCTGTATCGAGCAATACTTGCTGATTCCGCCGTCAAGCCTTGCCGTTCCGAATTCATCGAGTGTGCCGGAGGCGTTCATCTTGAAGACCTTTGCCGTAGAGCGCGGTGAATTGTTGTTTGTCAAATCCTGCTGAATGAGGAATATATCAAGCTGACCGTCGGAATCGACATCAATATTTTCCATAATGGAGTACACTTCGGTACAGACATCTTTTACAGTGAGTTTCTCCTCCGTCCCCGTGCAGACATAGACGGAAAGTATTTTGCTCGAATCGTTTTCGTAAAGGCTCTGCGAAACGAGTATAGCGGGATATCCTGTCTCCGTCATCTGAACGAATCTGACAAAGTTGACACCGGTGCCCGTGCCCGAAAAGTCGCCCACGGAGACCCATTTGCCGTTTACGTTGTCAAGCACGTTCATATGCTCCTTTGACGGCTCGTTTTCGAGCTTATAAAATACCAGAGCCTCATCGACCCCGTCATTGTCGATATCATGGAGCACAAAAGCGGAGCGGTAATCGCCCGAAAGCGGAGATATCAAAGAGATATCCGAAGAAGAAGCGGCCTTTCCTTTTCCCGTGGCGGCGGCAAGAAACGCGCTTTTAAGCTCACTGTCAACGCCTGCGGAAAGCGGAGGGCGCATAAGGCCCATAGGCGATTTCATTTTCGCGCCGCTGCAGCCCGTAAATGCCGCAGCAAGCAGGCAAAGCATAATTACCGACGCAATCAGCCGTCTTTTCAACGCCATTCTCCTCTCCGCTTAAAGCCTATTTTTCATCGTGATATTATAGCATATATTATACAAGCTTTTCAACACCCGCGGGCAACAATTCACAAAAAATCCACAAACGGCGCATTGAAGATATGCGCTAATTTTTTTGCTTTGCAAGCCGTATTTAAACAAAAATTCGCCTTTCCGGCAAATTCATGATTTTTTGTCGTTGTATTTCTTTTTAGCAAAATTAAAAGCACTCATCGGTGTTAGTATCAATGATAATATCAAACCCGGAGGATTAAACCTATGGAAAAGAAAAAAAACAGCAAGCAGCTCATTTATGTCGTTATGGCGGCACTTTTTGCGGCTATGATAACCGTTTTTACCGCGTATGTTCTTCGCATTCCCGCCGGTAACGGATATATACACCTCGGCGACTCTTTCATTTTCCTTGCGGCCTCTCTCCTGCCCCTGCCCTACGCAATAGTTGCGGCGGCTGTCGGCGCCGGACTTGCGGACGCCCTGACTGCGCCCATATGGGTCATTGCAACGGTTATAATAAAGTCCGTTATCGTCCTGCCGTTCACTTCGAAAAAGGACAAGATAATAAACTCGCGCAATCTTATCGCCCTCATTCCCGCGCTCGTAGTCACCTGCGTCGGCTACTATCTCGCCGATAAAATCCTTTTCGGCGCATGGGGAGCTTTCGCGGCGGTTATCCCGAATATTATTCAGATTGCCGCAAACGCCGCAATATATATCATCTTCGGTCTTGCGCTTGACGCCGCAGGCTTCAAAAAAAAGGTTCTCAAATGAGGAGGCAGCAATCTTGGCTGATATAATTTACACTTACAGAAACAAAGTTTATCTCAACTTAACCAACCGCTGTCCGTGCAGCTGCACATTCTGCATACGTTCAAACGCGGACGGACTCGGCTCGGCGGACACCCTTTGGCACAAGTCCGACCCCACGGCGGAAGAAATCACAGCGGCAATTGAAAGCTTTGACTTCTCGGGCTTCCCCGAGGTCACGTTCTGCGGCTACGGCGAGCCGCTGTGCGCGTTTGACAATCTCGTCATGGCGGGAAAGCTCATAAAGCGCAAGTACCCCGACATAAAAGTTCGCATCAACACTAACGGCTTGGGAAACCTCGTCAACGAAAAAGATACCGTGCCGGCACTCGCCGAGTTCACCGACACCGTTTCGATAAGCCTCAACGCACCCAATGCGGAGCGTTACAACGAGATATCAAGACCGAAATACGGCGCCCGCTCTTTTGAAGAGATTTTGAGATTTGCCGAGGAATGCAAAAAGTATATCCCGACGGTCAAGTTCTCGGTAGTTGATGTTATATCCCCGGAAGAGATAGAAGAATGTCAAAAAATCGCCGACAAAATGGGCATTCCCCTGCGCGTGAGAACAAAAGAAAACTGAGCAGTATAAGAAAATCCGCTGTCTTTTTCAGGCAGCGGATTTTTTGCTTTATTTTATGAGATAGACTCTCGACTCATAGGGGCGAAGCTCAATATTGTTTGACTTACTCTTGCAATCGTAGTTTGAGATTAACAGCTCGGCCTTTGTGATGTCGAAATCTGCGGGAGCTTTGAAGTTCACGCGCTTTTCGGAGAACGAGTTTATAACCAGCATTCTCTGTCCCTCATAGCTGCGCTCGTAGACGAAAAGCTTTCTGCTGAGCTTGTTGTACATCTTGAAATCGCCGTAGATGATAATGGGATTCTCCTTACGGAGCTTGAGAAGCTTTCTGTAATAATTGAGAATAGAGTTCTCGTCCTTCTCTGCCGCCTCAACATTTATCTCTTTGTAGTTATCGTTGATATAGAACCAAGGCTTATCGGCGGTGGTGAAGCCGGCATTTTTCTCTGCGCTCCACTGGACGGGCGTTCTCGCGTTGTCACGCGACGCATACTTTGCGACTTTCATGACCATGTTGTGCGTGAAGCCGAGATGGCGCATGGTGTGATAGGCGTTCTGGGTCGAGACATCCTCATACATCTCAATCTCCGGCAGACCGATATTGACCATACCGATCTCCTGACCCTGATATATGAACGGAGTGCCGCTCTGGCAGATATACATCGTCGCGAGCATCTTGCCGCTCTCGACTCTGTATTTGAGGCTGCCGTATCTGTTTATGATACGCGGCTGATCGTGGTTCTCGATATAGAGTGTATTCCACGCCTTACCGTAGAGCTTTGTCTGCCAGTTGTTATAAACATTCTTGAGCTTTCTGAGGCTGAACGGCGCTCTTATCCAGCTGTAGAACAGGCAGTCGGCTTCCATATGCTGGAAGTGGAACATCATATTGAGCTTCTGATTCTCGTCCTCCGCGATGAACCTCATGGCGGTTTTCGGGGTCATCATGGGCGCTTCGCCGACCGTCATGCAGTCGTATTCATCGAGCACCTTTCTGAACTCACCGAGATATTCCTGAAGATGCGGCCCGCTCTTGTAATGCTCAATGCCCGTGGCGACAGGCAGCGGGAAGCCGTTGGGCAGACCCTCGGCCTTGGATATAAATGTGATAACATCCTCTCTGAAGCCGTCAACGCCCATATCGAGCCAGAAGCGCATGATATCCTTTATCTCCTCGCGCACCTTGGGGTTATCCATATTGAGATCGGGCTGACCCTCGGCAAAGAGATGGAGATAATACTGATTGAGATCTTCGTTATATTTCCATGCGGGACCTGAGAAAGTCGAAAGCCAGTTATTCGGGGGCTTCTTGCCGCCCTTTTTGCCGTCGCGCCAGAAATAATAGTCGTGATAAGGGTTATCCTTGCTCTTCATGCTCTCAATAAACCACTGATGCTGATTCGAGGTGTGGTTTATGACGAGATCCATTATGACCTTCATGCCCCTTGCGTGAATGGCCTCAAGCAGCTCTTTGAACTCATCAAGAGTGCCGTACTCCTCGGCAATGTCCCTGTAATCGGCTATGTCGTAGCCCATATCCTCCTGGGGGGACTTATAGAGCGGAGAGAACCAAATGGCGTCAACGCCAAGGCTCTTTATGTAATCGAGCTTTGACATGATACCCTTGATATCGCCGATGCCGTCGCCGTTTCCGTCGCAGAAGCTTCTCGGCCATATCTGATATACGGCCATTTCCTTATACCAGCACTTGTTTATGCTCATAGTCCGTACCTTCCTTCTTTTTTTATTTACCAGCCGAGCGTTTTGAGATACTCGCGGCTGAGCTTTGCTGAATTAATCGGCGTGTCTCCGGGTGCGGGTCTGTCCTGCTCGACGACCACCCACTCAGCGCCTGCCTTTACGGACGCGTCAAGTATAGCGGGCATATTCTGAACGCCGTAGCCGACGGGTCTGAAGCCGAAAGCTTCTTCCGACGCGCTCTCGCCGTCATCCTCTATGCCGATAAGCTCATAGAGCTTTTTAGGCTTCTCCTTGCCCTGCATATGATAATCCTTGAGATGAACAACGGGCGCTCTGCCGCTGTATTTGAGAACATATGCGGCGGGATCCTCTCCTGCGACTCCGACCCAGCAGGTGTCAATCTCCGTCTCGAGTCTGTCGGCGGAAATCTCCGAATAGAGAATGTCGAGCGCATATTTGCCGTCAAGCTTTTTGAACTCGAAATCGTGGTTGTGATAGAGCAGCCGAACCCCCTGCGCATTGCAGACATCGGCAATTTTCTTTATGTCCTCTATCGTGCGGTCAAAGCCCTCTGTTCCGGGTCGTCTGTCCTCCGGAAGATAGGGCACGACGATATATTTGCAGCCTATTTCCTTATAGGTTGCAACTACCGCCTGCGTGTCTCCGAGCAGCTCGTCGAGCGGAACATGAGCCGAAACGGGAGTGAGCCCTGCGTCGGCAAGAATCTTCTTGACCTGCTCGGCACTTTTGCCGTAAAGTCCCGCGAATTCGACTCCGTCATAGCCGAACTCCTTGACTTTTGCTATAGTGCCCTCAAAATCTGCTTCAAGCTCGTCTCTGACGCTGTAGAGCTGAAGTGCTACCGGTAATGCCATTGTTTATACCTCCGTGAAATTCATTATATTTATCCTCTCCGCATCTTATTTGCCGGAGAGCTTCAAATCCTTTTCGTATGCCGCCGTCACAGCCTGCATAACAGCATTTGCGAAGCCGTTTTCGTTGAGCGCCGCAACGCCCTCGACAGTTGTTCCGCCGGGCGAGCAGACTTTATCCACAAGCGCATAGGGGTGCTCCCCGCTCTCCGCTATCATCTTTGCGCTGCCGAGTACGGTCTGAGCCGCAACCTTCAGAGCAACCTGCTTATTCATGCCGATTTTCACTCCGCCGCGCGCAAGCTCGTCGATGAACATATATGCAAATGCGGGAGCTGCGCCGCCGATAACGCCGAAGGCCGAGAAGAATTTTTCGTCGAGCTCGACCGCTTCGCCGATAGACGAGCACAGTTTTGCAACAAATGCTTTCTGTTCCGCGCTGACTCGTCCGTTCGCGCAGTATGCGCTCATGGATGCGCCTATCGTGGCGTTTATATTCGGCATGACGCGCACAAGTGCGGGTTCATAGCTGAGATATGATGAAATAGTATCAATGGTCTTGCCGGCAGCTATGGAAATTATAAGCGGGTCGTGATATTTGAGTTGAGCATCAAGTCCGCCGAGCAGTTTTTCAAAGCCGTAAGGCTTGATTGCAACAACTATCTCGCTGCACCCGCTCACAAGTTCTTCAAGGCTTGACATCGCATTGACTCCGTAATCCGCTGCGACCTTTTCGCGCTTTTCGGGGTGAATATCGTAGACCGCTATATCCTTGCCCTCTTGGGCACCGGACGATACCATCCCTTTTATAATGGCGTTTGCCATATTGCCCGCTCCGATAAAACCTGTCATATTAAACCTTCCCTTCGGTCAACAAATTAAATTTATATAAGCCCCTCAAGGGACTGAAAATCCGGAATAAAATCTTTTTGTGCCGAGCGGCGGCTCTGCACATAGCCGTTGTCAAAGCCGAGCCCGATCATCGTATTGAGCGCTATCTCGTATTCGTATTTTGAAATGCACCTGTCAAGAGGCGGATGCTCGGCAGCCTTGGCGCAGGGCGTATACTGACTCATCAGGCTGACCACCGTTCCCTCGGGCAGGGTTTCCTTTATCCAGCGAAGTACTTTCTTAGTATTTGAAACAGCCCCCGGAAGCACGAGGTGGCGCACAATTAGTCCCCGTTCGGCTATGCCGTCATCGTTGAGCTTCAGCACTCCGACCTGGCGGTTCATCTCTTTTATCGCCGCGCCCGCGCGCTCAAAATAATCGGGCGCGTTGGAATATTCCGCCGCAAGAGCGGAGTCGGCGTATTTGAAATCAGGCAGATATATATCGACAAGCCCCTCAAGCATTTTGAGCGTATCTAACGATTCATAGCCCCCGCAGTTATATACAACCGGCACGGGCGAACGGTATTTTTCGAGTATCCGCGCCACGGAATCGGCATAATGAGTCGGGGTGACAAGATTCAGATTGTGTGCGCCCTTTTCAATGAGCCTGTCAAAGGTTCGCATGACCTCGTCGTCGGTCATCGGAATCCCCGCTTCTCCGCCGCTTATCTCGCTGTTTTGGCAATACACGCACCTGAGGTTGCAGCCGCAGAAGAACACGGTGCCCGAGCCGTTTGTACCGCTGATACACGGCTCCTCCCAAAAATGCAGCGCCGCCCGCGCGAGCCTTACGGTACTCGGACTCAGACAATATCCCTGCTTGACATCGCGGTCAACACCGCAGCGCCTCGGGCACAGCGTACACAGCATAACGGTTCTCATTCCTTTCTTTGAATAATTATACCATAATGCAGCGGGAAAATAAACAGTGAAATTTATTATAAGTTTGCTTTTTTTAACTTTATAGTGTATAATTAGAGCAGTTCAAACGCTTTCCGAGAGGTGATCGCATTGCTCCTGACTGTTGACATAGGCAACACCAATTTAACCATCGGCGCATACAGCGGCGAAGAGCTGAAGTTTGTTGCGAGACTCGCCACAGACCGCTCGCGCACGGAGGATCAGTACGCCATTGAGCTCAAGAGCATTTTTGACCTCCACGGCTATGCTTTCGACCAATTCAGCGGCTGCGCTATAAGCTCCGTTGTTCCGGAGCTCACCGGCGCTGTCGCCCATGCGGCAAAGCGCATAACCGGAAACGACCCCGTCGTGCTCGGCCCCGGAGTTAAAACAGGCATTAACATTCTGGCGGACGACCCGTCGCAGGCGGGCGCCGACCTCGTTGCCGCTTCGGTGGCGGCAGCTAATCTCTATGAGCTGCCATGCTTTGTCATTGACCTCGGAACCGCCACAAAAATCAATGTCATAGACGAAAGCGGAGCCTTCTGCGGCTGCGCCATAGCTCCCGGGGTCGGCATTTCGCTCGAGGCGCTCTCCGCAAGAACTTCTCAGCTCCCGGCAATAAGCCTTTCCACACCCAAAAAGGCCATAGGGACAAATTCGATAGACTGTATGCAGTCGGGCGTCGTTTTCGGCACCGCCGCCATGCTCGACGGACTCTGCGACAGAATGGAACGGGAGCTCGGCAAAAAAGTCAAATCTTTTGTTGCAACGGGCGGCCTTTCCGGCGAGATAATCAAAAGCTGCAATCATCAGATGATCTATGACCCCGAGCTTATTCTCAAGGGACTTCGTATAATATACGAAAAGAACAGAAAATAATAAAACCGCATATTAAAAGCAATGCTTTTGATATAGACTCAAAAATTTGCGCTGCATCCTTAAAGGAGCAACAGCAAGGAGGAAAAAATCATGTCAAAAACATCGTCTGCCGCATCGCGGCAAAAGCTCGTGCGTCTCGTACTCACGGCACTGCTCACCGCGCTGATAATCGTCATGGCGTTCACGCCGCTCGGTTATCTCAAATCCGGAGCCATCGAGATAACGTTCATCCCCGTACCGATAGTTATCGGCGCCGTTCTTCTCGGCCCGGCCGGCGGAGCATTTTTAGGTGCGGTATTCGGAATAACAAGCTTTATCCAGTGCTTCGGAATGAGCACATTCGGCGTTGCGCTTTTCAGCGTCAGTCCCCTGCGCACCGCAATCGTCTGCATTGTGCCCAGAATTCTTATGGGCTGGCTGACCGCGCTTATCTTCAAGGCTGTTGCTTTGAAGGACAAAACAAGCTTTGTGCAGTATCTTGTAGCGAGCATATCGGGTCCCATACTCAATACGGTGCTGTTCACTTCCGCTTTGCTTCTTTTGTTCAGCGACGCTCCGATAATCCTTCAGCTCAAGGAGACCTTCGGCGCGACAAATGTTTTTGCCTTTGCCGCAGCGTTTGTCGGAATCAACGGACTTATCGAGGCGGCCACCTGCGCCGTTCTCGGAACAGCGCTTTGCAAGGCGCTTTCGGTCGCTATGAAAAAGATGAAAATTTAACACTCAAGGTACTTGGCTGTGTCCGGCTCTTTTGAGCTCGGGCGCAGCTTTTTTATTTGCGCACGGCTTCGGTGCTATTTCTCTTGTGCAATATTCACAAACATTTTTGTGCTAATTTTACAAAAATCGGCTTTTTCTATTGCTTTTACGACAAAATTGTGATAATTTCTCCATAATATATTTTACGCATAAGCGGTGATTAGGCTTTGGAGATAATAACGAGATTCGCAAAGCGTTTTTGCACGGCAGCGGCTGCAATAACGTTTATTTTTATATTGTCAATGCAGGCGCTTGCGATATCTGTGGATGGTATCGTGTCGCACGACGAGGTACACAGCGCTAATGTTCAGATGCAGTGCGAAAACAAAAACGGCGGAAACGGCATTTGCACGCTCGTCACATATTACACAAAGACCGAAAGCGGTTCTCTTTATGTCGCGATGAGCGGAGATATCTCTTACGCCGAGCTGACCGATGAGAGCCCGATAGTTTATGAAATATATATCGACGGCAACGACCCGATAAAAATCGATATTACAGGCAAAGCCGAATATGACGAGCAGCTGTTCAGCGTTAAATCGCGCGCAAAGTTTGAGGGAGACGGAATGGCCTGCGAGGCGCTTATAGACAGAAAATATTCGTTCGGCGCCGACCCCGAAATTTTCGTCAGAGTCACCGACGACAGCGGTATACCGTCAAAAATGTTTGAGATAGACACCTATATAGCACCTCCGGAGACGACCGCCGAGCAAAGTGAAAAGTCTAACAGTACGAAACCCGAAAGCCGCGCAGGCAGCACAAAAACCGGCAGAAAATCAAGCTCCGATAAATCATCGGCGGAAAAAGAAAGCACAACAAAGAAAAAGAAGAAAAGCTCAAGGTCAAAAACAAGCTCAAAATCTAAAGCTAAAACAACAAAAGCAAAATCCAAAACAACAAACGCGGGCACTTCCAATTCCGAGCAGTTTGCTTCGGCAAGGGAATTAGCCAACGACAGCGTAATAAATTATGACGGCGAAATCGAGACCTACACTCTCCCGAACGGCGGAAGCACGCGAAATGCTGCGAGAGTAAAGCAGGGTGTGACCGCAGTCGGAATAACGGTAATAGTGGCGGCAATGGTATCAATATCGCTTCTGATGTTCAAAAAGTCCGGCAAGAAATAAGTAACAAGACCTCCGATGCACTTTTGTGTATCGAAGGTCTCTTTTATTACGGCTTATTATTTTGTCAGCAAGCTTGCGGCGGCCTCATCAAGAAACAGGGTCACATCGTCATGCTTTTGAAGTATCGATGCCGGGCAATGCGGAGTTACTTCTCCCTCCACAGTTGCCTTTATCGCTTCGGCCTTGCTGTCGCCTGTTGCAATAAGAATGATTTTTCTCGCTCTCATTATAGACCCGATACCCATGGTTATGGCGTAATGAGGCATGGCAATATCGGTGAAATACTTTGAGTTGGCGGCTATAGTGCTGTCGGTAAGCCTGACCTTAAAAGCCTCGTCCGTGAACTCATCCGCAGGCTCGTTGAAGCCGATATGACCGTTTCTGCCGATTCCGAGAAGCTGAATATCTATTCCGCCGGCGTTCTTTATAGCCTGCGCATAGCGTGCGCTCTCGGCAACGGGTTCAACGTTTCCGTCAAGGAAATTGACATTCTCGGGCTTTATATCGACCTTCGAGAAAAGGTTCTCTTCCATAAATGAATAGAAGCTGTTGGGGTGGTTCTTCGGCAGATCGCAGTATTCGTCAAGGTTGAAGGTCTTGACATCTTTGAAGCTCACCTTGCCGCTGCGATACTGCTCGGTCATATACTCATATGTAGGTATCGGGGACGCTCCGGTTGCAAGTCCGAGAACCGCATTATGCTTTGCATTGACCTCATCGCAGAAAATTTTTCCAACTTCCTCGCCAACCTGTGCCGCCGAGTTCAAAACAATAACTTTCATCTGTATTCCTCTTCATTCTTAAAAATCCGCGATAGATTATATCATCACTTTATAAATATTACCATAGTTTTTATAAAAAAATAGATAATATATTAAAAAAAGCTACCAAAATAGAGCAAAATGTGCTATAATACTCCCGCTAAAAAAAATATAAAAAGGAGAATTCCAATGAAAGCAGCAAAACGGACGCTGTCCATTCTGCTCGCACTGCTCATGCTCGCCTCGTGCCTTGCTATCGGCACCTCGGCAGACGGAAGCAATGTGCTCACTCAGCCCGAATGGAACAGCTACTGGGAAACTGTACGAAACGACAACACGCTTATCGCGCTCACCCCGGGTGCAGACGCAACGCAGCTCAACTTCTGCTGGCACTCCGACGACACGGCAAAGAGCGGCGTTGTCCGCATCGGCAAAAGCGCCGACATGACCTCGTTTAAAGAGTTCGTAGGCAAGGCCTCGACCGACAGCTATACCGGTCAAAGCATCTACAAAGTGACGGCAACCGGACTTGAGCCGAACACCGTTTATTACTATGTCTACGGTAGCAACGGAAAGTTCAGCAGTCCCGTTATGTACAGAACTCTCTCCACCGAGAAGTTCAAACTCCTCTATATCAGCGATATCCAGGTCAGCAGCGACGTTGAAGACGGACGCGAGGAAGCCTATGTGTGGCAGAAAACTCTCGGCACCGCACTCGACAAGAACAGCGACATCAGCTTTATACTCTCCGCGGGCGACCAAACCCAGCACGGAGACAGAGCAAACGAGTGGGCGGGTACGCTCTCCCCCGCGGCGCTCAGATCTTATCCCCTTGCGACAACCGTCGGCAACCACGACCGCAAAGGCAAGACATATCCTCTCTATGTCAACAACCCCAACGAATACCGCGGCACGACACCCGCAAACGTTGACGAGAACTACTGGTTCCGTTACGGCGATGTGCTTTTCATCGTCTATAACACCCAGATTTTCAATGTTTACGACCAGTATCAGTTCACCCTTGACGCTATCGCCAAGAATCCCGATGCCACATGGCGCGTAGCCGTTATGCATCACGATATCTACGGAACGGGACACCACGCCGCAGATGACGACAACAAGCTGCTTGCGGCTATATACAGCGCGCTTATCGACAGATTTGAGATAGACGTCTGCCTGACCGGTCATGAGCATCTTTACGGACGCTCCTTCTTCATGAAGGACACAAAGCCCGTCAAGGATCAGAAATACAATGCGGACGGCGCAGTTGTCGATCCCGTCGGCACCGTATACTTTACCGCGAGCTCCGCTTCCGGCAAGAACCGTATCGAGGATTACGATTACGAGTGGCTTGATTTTAAATATGTCTCCGAAGAGCCGAGCTATTCGACCGTCGAGTTTACGAAGAACTCTTTCACTCTCAAGACCTACGGCGTCGACAGCGAAGAGCTGATAGACGAGTGCAAGATAGTCAAAACCGACACATCCTACTCCCCCGTCGACCCCAACTACAAGGGCATGGACACCGATATGCTTCAGCGCTATCTCGGCAAGTGGTATGTCGTAATACAGATAGCAATTGAGGTTGCCAGATATATAATAAAGATAACGAGCGTTATCGCCCCGGTTATTGCGAAGATTATAATTAAAATCCTCAAGGAGCTTATCCCGCAAATAATCAATATTCTCTAAAAAATTGCCGCACAGTCGGCGCCAAAGAGACACAGTTTTCGCTGTGTCTCTTTTTTCTGCCCGGCTCAGACTCGACGCTCTTTATTTGTAACTCTTTTGTAATTGCAAAACCGCTTAAAATGTGTATAATAATTAGGTATATTATAAGTTACCGTATGCACATACTATATGCACAAAAAGGGGGAAGTCAAGTGGTCTTTTCGAGTCTCGTGTTTCTTTTTATTTTCTTTCCCGTGACTCTGTTCTTCTATTTTATTATGAAGAACGACAAGGCAAAAAATATTATTCTTGTCATTGCATCGCTTATATTTTATTCGTGGGGTGAACCCGTTTGGGTGTGCCTGCTGATATTCAGCTCCGTGCTCGACTATTCGGTGTCGCTCGGAATCGAAAAATACCGAGGCAAAAAGATAACAAAGCTGTTTGTAGCGCTTTCGGTCATTATCAATCTCGGATTGCTCGCGGCTTTTAAATACAGCGGATTCTTTGTTTCAACACTCAACGGCATATTCCGCCTCTCGCTCCATGTTCCGACCTTCTCTCTGCCGATAGGCATTTCGTTCTACACATTCCAGACGATGTCCTACTCTCTCGACGTCTACAAGGGCGAAGTCAAGGCGCAGAAGTCGTTTATCAACTTCCTGATGTTCGTCTCGCTCTTCCCGCAGCTCATAGCGGGACCGATTGTCAGATATTCGGATATTGACACGCAGATAGACCACAGGACAATCACAATAGACGGCTTTGCAAACGGCATGACGAGATTCATGGCCGGCCTCGGCAAGAAGGTGCTCATAGCGAACTACGCGGGCTCCCTTGCGGAATCGCTGCTCAAGGATGTCGACAACGCGGCGGTGCTCAGCGTATGGATAGGCGTTCTGTTCTATGCATTCCAGATATACTTCGACTTCTCGGGATATTCCGATATGGCTATCGGACTCGGGCGTATGTTCGGCTTCGATTATCCCGAAAACTTCAAGCATCCTTATATAGCAACTTCGATAACCGACTTTTGGCGCAGATGGCACATAACGCTCAGCTCCTTCTTCAGGGATTATGTCTATATCCCGCTCGGAGGAAACAGAGTCAGCCTGCCGCGTCAGATACTCAACCTCTTCATCGTCTGGGGTCTTACGGGACTCTGGCACGGCGCGAGCTGGAACTTCGTGATATGGGGACTCTACTATTTCGTGTTCCTCTGCCTTGAAAAGTTCGTGCTCAAAAAGTTCTTTGACAAGATACCGAAAGTCATTCGCTGGATGTATTCGATGTTCGTTGTGCTCATCGGCTGGATGATCTTCTACTTCGAGGATTTCTCGGCGATGAAGTCGGCGTTCTCCGTAGCGTTCGGCGCTTCGGGCAACTCGCTCACCGATCCTGTTATGAACGCAATGATAATCAACAACATCCCGTTCATCATAATCGCCGCTATCGCCTGTGCGCCTGTAGCGAAGCTCGTCAAGGCAGGCATAGCAAAGCTCAAGCAGCGCGCCCCGGTAACAGCGCCGATATTCGGCACCGTTTTCAATGTCGCTATGCTCATACTCTGCGTAGCATCGCTTGCAGGCTCGACATATAATCCGTTCCTGTATTTCAGATTCTGAGGAGGCGTTAAGATAAAATGAAAAAGCTTCAAAAAATCCTTACCGTCGTCTCTTTCAGCGTTGTTCTGGCAGTCTTTGCTTCTGTCGGCTTCTACAGCTTCTTTGACAAGGACGAAAAGTCTTCGGCGATGGAAAACAGGAATCTCGCGCAAAAGCCCGCTATATCAATCAGCTCATATTTTTCGGGCGACTTTGCCTCAAAGTTTGAGGAATACTACAACGACCAGTTCCCCGGCAGAAACGGGCTTGTCAAAATAAGCAACAAGATAAAAGCTTTCTACTCGTTCCTTAAAATCGGCGACGGAGCCACCATTTTGCAGAACAAAGGCGGAGTAGGCGACGGCGAGGCTCTCTCACATGAGGCGGAGAGCAATACCGCCACCTCCGAGCAGACCACCGCCGCCCCCTCTCAGACCGAGGCAAACACCGAAACCACCCAACCGGAAAACGCTTTTAAAGTTAACGAGGGCGACAAAGAGACCGTCTACACGAACAATTATATAGTCCTCCTCGATAACCGCCTCATGGAGCAGTATACAAATGTCTACAAGAAGATGGATGTCTATGCCAAGACGCTCAATAAGCTCAAGTCTCAGATGCCCGATGTCAAGGTATACAGCCTCATGGCTCCGACTTCGATAGAGTTCTACGCTCCCAAGAAGTACAACTCCGGCAAATCACATTCGCAGTATCAGGGCATCAACTATATCTACGGCGAGCTCAAGGGCATAACTCCCGTCGATGTCTATCCGGAGATAGCCGCTCACACGAACGAATATCTGTATTTCAGGAGCGATCACCACTGGACGGCTCGCGGCGCATATTATGCATACAGGGCGTTCGCAAAGACCGCGGGATTCACTCCCGTTGACATCAACACCCTCGAGACCGGCAAACTCTCCCCGTTCCTCGGCACGCTTTACAGAGCGACGCAGAGCTCGGCGGTTGAAAAGCATCCCGACTATGTCGAATATTTCATTCCAAAAACCCACACCGAGGCCATTGCTTCCGACACTGACCCGACACTCGGCAGCAACTACAAGGTCAAGGTCATAAACACGGAAATTAAATCCTCGAACAAGTATCTTGCCTTCCTCGGCGGCGATCACGGAGTAACGAAGATAACCACCGACGCGCCGGGCGACCGCAGCATCGTAGTTATAAAAGAGAGCTACGCAAATGCATTTGTGCCGTGGCTTTGCAACAACTACAAGACCATCTATGTCGTAGACCCGAGGCAGCTGGACGTCAATCTTGTGAGCTTCGTCAAGACAAACGCTATAGATGAGGTGCTCTTCCTCAACTATATGTTCATCCCGACGAACCCGAAATATATGGCGGCTCTCGAAAAGATGGGTTAAGTTAAAATTACAACCGAAGACTCTCCGTTTGGGGAGCCTTTTTGCTGTGTTTTTCAATAATAAACTAAAAAATCATTGTATATTTTTAGTATATATGCTATAATAAACTAAAAAAAGTAAGCACGGCTGAGGGCTGCTGCAACTAAATTAGGAGGATTTTTAAATGAGCGAGATACCCAGGACTTATCCTAGCTGGCTCAAGGGAGAGTTCAAGAGCGTACAAAAGGAGTACACGGAGCCGACAAAGCTTCTTGCCGACGACGGAACACTGCTTTCGCCCGGCTGGGCGCGGCACATGGTTTTTGACTATGACCGCACGAAATCGACGCCCACCATGCGCCGCAAGGAATGGGACTTCTATCAGATATCCGACGGAAGATATATGATTCAGATAAGCTTTGCCAATATTTCTATCGGCGGCTACGCTTCGGCGGCGCTGGTCGATTTGAGAAACCCGAAGAAGAACAAGAAGCTTGCGGCGGGCACCATCACTGCCCCCACGGCACTCTTCCTCGGCGGAAAGGACAAATATGTTCTCCCGCCCAAGGGCGACGTTCCGAACCACGTCAAATTGGAGATAAAGGGCATAGGCAAGGCCACCTTTGATGTTCTGACCGAGGAGCATAAGCGCACCATATATTTCAAGTCCGGCAATGTCGAGTGTCATTTTGAGATGGATATCCCGGATGGACTCGAGAATATCACGACCGTCCTCCCCTTCAAGGATCACCCGAAAAGCTATTTTATGACCACAAAGCAGAATTGTATGCCCTGCAGCGGCACTTATAAGTGGGGCGACAAGGTCTATAAATTCTCTAAGGACGACACGTTCTGCTGCCTCGATTGGGGCCGCGTCAACACCCCCTACAAGCTCGTCTGGTATTGGGGCAACGGCTCTACATATCTGACCGACGAAAACGGCAAAAAGCACATTTTCGGCTTTGAGATAACCTGGGGTATAGGCGACGAGAGCAACGCAACCGAGACCTGCATATTCTATGACGGCAAGGCTCACAAGTTCGGCGCCGTAGATGTCGAGACCTTCCCGAAGCCCGACAAATATATGGAGCCGTGGCATCTCGTCTCCGAGGACGGCAGATTCGATTTCGTGATGACTCCGTTCTACGACCACCATGCCGATACGAACGCGCTCAATCTCCTTCGTATGCACTCGCATCAGGTTCACGGTATGTGGAACGGCACAGCCGTACTTGACGACGGCACAAAGCTCGAGGTCAAGGATATGTACGCATTCTGCGAATATGTCGAAAACAAGTGGTAATTAACCGACGCGAACCCTCCCGAGGGAGGGTTCGTTTTTTATAAAAAAAATCACACCACAGGTTTTAACTTACGGTGTGATTATATATTTCTTAATTATACAAAATTATTCAAACCAAAAAGTTTATCAATTGAAAATCCATACAATTTTGCGAGAACGACAAAAGTCTGAATATCGGGCTGCGACACGCCGTTTTCATACCCAGACAGCGTTTTGTTATTTATGCCGGTCAGTTCCATGACTTTAATCTGTGACATATCAAGGTCTTCTCTGGTAGCTTTAAGAAAAGACCCAATATCCACTTCATTTGGCTGATTTTCTCTATGCATCCTAATCACCAAAAAAATTATATAACAAAAGTCCACAAAAGCCCTTGACTTCTTAAAATCTAAGAACTATACTTAATGTAGTTCTTAGATTTTAAGAATAATATAAAAACAGGGGTTGTTGAAATGTACACAAAAGCGGAAAAAGAAAAACAAACAATGCTGTATGTCATAACGTCATTAAGTTTTGTTTTTTCAGGAATACTAACATCAGTGATACATAACATTTTCTATCAATCAGATATTGTGCCATGGGGATTTTTGTCGTCGGAAGAAGAAATTTTGAATTATTTGTATACCTCATTCTTTGATGCCTTTACATCGATAATTTCTTTTGTGCCGTTCGTCATTTCCATTCTGATTTACAATTCAATGTGTTCTGAACCGAAATTCAGCCGATGCAAAATTGATCCCCTTTGCTGCTTATACGGAAGCGGAATATCATATATCGGCTCTCTTCTTTCAGAGATTATTGTTACCGCAGTGCTTGGAATCCTGCTTGCTTGCGGATACTCCGGCACCGAAATTCCTCGTCCGGTAAATCGCTTGTATGTTGCTCCGTTCTTTTACATACCTTCTTGTATCGCATGCATAGTTTTAAATATAATTTTTTGGAGATTGTATTTTAAGCACAATGAAAAGAATTTGCAGAAAGATTCGGAAGTTGAGAACATGGACAAAAATCACGCAACAGCAAAGAATGCTTCTGTTTGCGCCCTATTGATAACTACTCTCACCTTTATTGCTTTCATATGCTCATTGTTCTTTCCCGAGCTTTTTTCCGACTTAATTACTTCACTTAATACAAAAAGGGACTCGAGCACCATTTATGAGGAATATTTCTTTTATAACAGCATAAAAGAAATTATTATTTATTCTATTCCTAAACTTGCGGGAATATTTCTTTCTATCTTCATATACAATTTAATTTCAAAAAAGTGCAAAGCTTCATATCTGGGATTTTCCTATGTCGTCGCTTCAATGCGGCTTAGCACCATAGTCTCATATTTATTGTTAGGGATTGTGGAAGTTTTTTATTTTTTAATATATCTTAACGCTCCCGATTTTTACGAGAGCATAAGAGAAACAAATTCCATTATAAAACACACACTTATTAATTCAATAACATATTATATTTCTTTTTGGGCAACCAGTATGCTTGTTTGGACATCTTACTTCAAGCAAAAATTAAATGTTCCAAAGGATGCAAAAATCGTTTCTGCGCAATATAACACCGCTCCACAATATGTCGTGACAGCTTCGACTTCTAACTCAGCCGATCCGGCAAATCAAAATCAACAGGTAGTTCAAATTACACAGCCGTCCGAACAGCGTTCCGATAAAAGCCGCGGCATCGCCGCCGTTCTCTGCTTCTTCTTTGGCACATTGGGTATTCACAGGTTTTATGTCGGAAAAATAGGCACCGGTTTGCTTTGGCTGTTCACTCTCGGATTTTTTGGAATCGGAGATATAATAGATTTTCTGATGATAATTTGCGGTTCTTTTAAAGATTCGGAGGGCAGGAAAATATAATGAAAAACGGCTTTCTCTTTTCGGAGCAAAGCCGTTTTTTTTGATTAAGTTAAAAAAATCCCCTATCCCCCTTGACTTTTTCTTCTCAAAAGGCGAAAATATCAGCGGAGAGTGATAACTATGGCAAACTTAAAAGAACACGGTCTTATTGTCTCATGTCAGGCGGTCAAGGGCGAGCCGCTCTACGGGCTGCACATGATGGGACATTTCGCCCGGGCTGCCGTACTCGGCGGCGCGTCGGGCATAAGAGCCAACTATGTCGACGACATAAACGAGATAACCGCACAGGTCGACGTGCCCGTAATAGGCATAATAAAGGCGGTATACCCGGACTCCGAGATTTATATAACACCGACGCTTAAAGAGGTCAAAGCCCTGCTGACCACAAAGTGCAGCGTTATTGCGCTCGACGCGACAAACCGCACGCGACCGAACGGCGAAAAGCTCGAGGATCTCATAAAATACATAAGAGAGAATGCGCCGCAGGTCGAGATAATGGCGGACTGCTCGAACTACGAGGAGGCAAAGCGTGCCGATGAGCTGGGCTTCGACTATATCGGCACTACACTGCGCGGCTACACGGAATACACCAAGGGTATTGCTATTCCCGACTGCGAGCTGCTCAGAAAGATGACCTCCACCCTGCGCGCGCACATTATCGCCGAGGGCGGAATATGGGAAGTCGGTCAGCTCAAGGCCGTGCTTGACACGGGCGTTTACACCGTTGTTATCGGCAGTGCGATAACCCGACCCATGGACATTACCAAACACTTTATGAAGGCTTTCGGTGAATAATATGAAACACATAGGCATCGACATCGGCGGAACATCTATCAAGGGCGCCGTAATAGAAAACGGCGCGGTTACGGCGAGAGCCAAGCGCTCGACGGACACCTCACGCGGGCGCGACAGCATAAAGGATTGTATATTCGAAGTTATAAAATCCCTGCTCCCGCTTATCGGCACCGATGCGGGCATAGGCATCGGCTCCGCGGGAGATATAGACCCCTATGAGGGCAAGGTGCTCTACGCGACCGACAATCTGCCCGGATTCACGGGATTTGAGATAAAAAAAGATGTTGAAAGCGCTTTTAACCGTCGCTCTTTCGTTGTAAACGACGCGGTGGCGGCATTTATAGGCGAGTCATATTTCGGCGCGGCAAAGGACTGCAAAAACGCCGTTATGCTGACCCTCGGCACGGGGCTCGGCGGCGCGGCGTCGATAAACGGAAAGCTGTTCACGGGCTCAAACTTCCACGCGGCGCGGATAGGACATATCCCGCTGCACATCGGCGGGCGCGAATGCACCTGCGGTAAAATCGGCTGCGCCGAGCAGTATGTCTCGGCAACCGGACTTATGCGAACGGCGAACGGGCTTGACTGCCAATGCTTCAACTGCAACGAGATTTTCAAAAAGGCTGCAGACGGTGACGAAAATTGCCGCGAGGCCGTAAAGCTTTTTATTTCAGACTTCTGCACGGTCGCGGACACGGTAAAATGTATCTTTGATCCCGACTGCATTGTTATAGGCGGCGGACTCATCGAGCTCAAGCAATACTGGCTCGAGGATTTTCTGAACGCTCTGCCCGAATCCGACGCAAAGCTTATCCGCCCCGCCGTGCTCGGCAACGACGCAGGTGCTATAGGTGCGGCATACCTGCTCGAAAACAGCGAAATATTATAAAGCGAACCGCAATGATTTTTGGGGTCATTGCGGTTTTTTATTACTCAATCAGTTCTATTTGCGTGTTATAATACTGCTCCTGAAAATGCACCGCCCGTTCGACCTCGTCGCGGGTGAATTTCTTGTCCGGCGGAGCCATTATCAGCTTATCCTCAACATCATTTTTGCGGTGAGCGATGCCGATTATTCTGCCCGTAAAGCGCTCCACAGGCTCGTTGACGCCGATGAGATAAACATCAAGTTCCTCGCCGTCGCCGCCGAGAACACCCGGAATGTAACCGTAATTGAGCGGATAGACAAGCTCATAGCCGGATTTTCTGTGCACATACCCAATCGGGCGGTCGGTCTCCATTGTAACGGTCTTTCCGAGAAAAGACCACGCCGTTGCCTTTCGGAGAATGCGGCTTATGAACTCCGCCTTTCCCTCGACATAACCGTTCCTGCTCCCGACGCTCCCGAGCTTTTCGACAAGACCCGTTTTCACGCTCTCATACTGCTTTGCTTTCTCCGGGAAAGCATTCAGAAAGTCGCGGAAATTTATGTAGTTTCGCCACTGCATACTGTTGTATTTCACAACGTGAATAAAGTGCGTCTGCATATCGCCGCCCTCATAGTAGCTTCCTTTGGCGAAGAGCAGCTGCTCGCCGTCCGTAGTCTTATCGGGGCGATAATGATAGCCCGATTGCAGCAGCTCGTTTTCGTGCGATAAAATACGTTCGAAGCTGTCTGCGGCAACTGCGATATCGATTATCGGCTTCGCCTTTATGCTCTTTACAGATGTGCTGCCGATATGCTGAATGTCGCGGGCGTCGCCGCCGAGAATTTCGAAAAGCTCGTTTACCGTGCGCTCGCCCTCCGTATCCCACTCATTTTCATGGTCATAAAGGCTTACGTCTCCGCGTTTTAGTCCTATCATATATTTCCCCTCCTTCGATTGCTGCGGGCTAAAATAATATCACAAAGCATAGGATTTTGCAAGAAATATCCGTTTGACGCGTACACTGTCGGATCTGGCACAAATTTTCGATATTTTTTTATTTATTAATTGTTTATTTTTCTAAATTGCAAATCATTTTATTTGCGATTTGTGATACTATTTATTTGTCAGATTGCTTACTGTGAAATTTTTATTGAAAGGTGGATATACATGAATTACAAAATGCACCTTACTCCCGAAGAGGAGGACATCCTCAACGGCGGGAAAGGCGAAACCATGGCGAAGGTCATGAAGACCCTTGTCATGTACGGTGACGCTTTCGGCGCCACAAAAATGGTGCCTGTCACAAGCAAGATGGGACACCTTGTCACAAGCTTCGGTCTCGGAGTTATGCAGCCCGTCTATGATCTTATGGATCAGCTTATCGCGGGCGGCGCCGTTTCGAGCCAGAAGTTCTCCGTTGATCCAAAGCCCCTCGACCCCAATGTGCCCTCAAGCTTCCTGAAGAACATCGTTTTCAAAAAGTTCATGTACAATATGCAGGACAGCTACGACGCGCAGCTTGCAAAGCTCGGTCTTGTCGACAGCAAGTCCTACACCTGCACCTGCTACATGGATGAGGTCGGCAACATCCCCAACAAGGGCGATGTGCTCTCATGGGCAGAATCCTCCGCCGTTGTCTACGCAAACTCCGTTCTCGGCGCGCGCTGCAACAGAAACTCCGGCATAATCGAGCTTTTCGGCTCCATCATCGGCCGTGTCCCCTATTTCGGACTTGTCACCGACGAGGGCAGAAAGGCCACATGGATAGTCGAAGTTAAGACAACGAAGAAGCCCGAGGCTCAGATTCTCGGCTCGGCTATCGGCATGAAGGTCATGGAGGATGTCCCCTATGTCAAGGGTCTCGACAAGTGGATAGGCACGGAGCTTGACGGCGACGCAAAGGCGTACCTCAAGGATTTCGGTGCGGCTACCGCCTCCAACGGCGCTGTCGGTCTCTATCACATCGACGGTCTCACTCCCGAAGCGGTCGAGCAGGGCGAGAGCCTTATCGCCGAGGGCGCAAAGGTCTATGTCATTGACGACGCCGAGCTTGACAGGGTTAAGAACAACTATCCCGTCATGTGGAAGGATAAGAACGCAACTCCGAAGCTCTGCTTTGTCGGCTGCCCTCATCTCTCATACGATCAGCTCGTCGAATGGACAGAGAACGTCTCCGAGGCGCTCAAGAAGAACGGCAGAAGCAAGGTCTCGATACCGACCGTATTCACCGCCGCTCCGGCTGTTGTCGAGAAATTCAACGCAACGCCCAACGCCGCGAAGCTCAAGGCTACCGGCGTAGTTCTCAGCTACATATGCCCGCTGATGTATATGAACAACCCGCTTGCAGGCAAGATGCCCGTCATCACAAACTCCAACAAGCTCAGGACATATACGACCTCGCGCTATTACACAAGCGCCGAGATTCTCGATATTATCACAAAGGAGGCAAAGTAACATGAAACAGTTCAAAGGACGCCCCGTTGCCGCAGGCAAATGCACGGCAAAAGCTCTCGTTTCACACAACGGCTTTAACACCCTTGCTTCCTTCCAGAAGAGCCTCCAGTTCGGCGACAAGACCGCTAAGTGCGGCGATCAGAACAATCCCGATCTCTTCGGCAAACCTATGGTCGGCACAGCTCTCTGCCTGCCCCAGACTATCGGCTCGACGACCGGCGGAATGGTTCTCTACTGCGCAAAGGTCATGGGCAGAACTCCCGCCTGCCTGCTCTTCTCGGAGCATATAGACTCGCTCGCGGCTGCCGGAGCTATTCTCTCCGCAGTTTGGACGGACAGCCCGATGCCCACGGTCGACTGCCTCGGCGAGGAATTTTTAAACTATGTCAAGGACGGCATGACTATCACCGTTGACGAGGACGGAACAGTCACTGTCGAAGACTGATAAACCGAAAGTTAAAAAAGGCATCTGCGTGTGTATTCACGCGGATGCCTTCTTTTTATATGAGCTTAAACTCTGTCCATTTCTGTTTTTTATAGCGCACGAAGAATATCGCCCCGCGGAAGAGCAAATCCATACTCGTGCCTATCGCCACGCCGACAGCGCCCATGTTGAGCCACAGTCCGAACAGCGCGGAGAAGAACAGCCGCGCGGCAATAGTCAGCACAACGGAGACTGTCATGGTGAATTTAACATCGCCCGCCGCCCTGAGTCCGTTGCCGAGAGGTCCTGCAAAGGTGTATGCGAATGCGTTTATGGCGTTATTTATGAGCACCATCATGAGCGCAAGATGCTTCGCCTCGTCGGATATCGCAAAGAACTTCAAAAACAGCGGCGTCATCGCAAACACTGCCGCATTCCACACCAAAGACAGGATAAAGGTCAGCTTGTTGAGCTTTTTGAAATAGTGATTGGCGGCATCTGTATCTCCCGCCCCCATGCACCGGCCTATAACGGTAGTATAGACGGGCGCCATAGCCATGCCCATAAGCGCCGCGAGCGACCATATACTCTGCGACACGCCCGTTGCGGCTATCTGATATGTTCCGAACTGCGCAACCATGCTGCTCAAAGCGACCTTAACGAGCTGATGCACGCCGTTTTCAACGCCGTTGGGAACGGCTATACCGAGCACCTTTTTGAGCAGTGAGCCGTGCCATGCGAATATGCCCGATAAAGTATATCTGACAGGCGTTTTCTTGTGCATGAAGCAATAGAGGGTTATGGCGACGGCGGAAATAATCCGCGCTGCCAGCGACGGATAAGCGACACCCGCGACGCCCGCCTTGAGCGCAAACACGCCTATTATATTTCCGATTATATTGACGGCATTTGCAAAGGCGGATATGTACATCGACACATCCGCTCTGCCGACGCTGCGGCACATGGCCGCGCCCGCATTATAGACCGCGAGCGCCGGGAAAGAGCACGCGGTTATGCACATATACTCGACGCACGCCGCCATAACATCGTACTCCACCCTGCCGAAAAGCAGATTGAGGAGAGGGCGGGTAAAAATCAGTATGAGCGCGGACACACAGACGGAGCTGACGGTCGAAAACATCAACAGCTGACTTGCCGCTTTGCCCGCCTGCACGTTATCCCTGCTGCCGATATACTGGCTGATTATGACTGCGCCGCCGGACGCAAGGGCGGAAAAGAGGAAAATTATAACGGTGTTAAAGGAATTGACGAGCGACACGCCCGAAACTGCGGAGTCGCCGACAAAGCTGACGACAAACGTATCCGCTATACCGACGAGCAGCAGCAAAAACTGCTCGACAAAAAGCGGAATTATCATCGCCCGCAAATCTTTGTTTGTGAATAGCCTGTCATCCATTTAAGCCGTCAATCCTCAAAAACAGTATAGGAATATTTTATCACACTTGAAAAGATAAATCTACCGCATTAAAGCTAAAAAGTAAAATCTGCGAAACATATTTATTTGCAGTGTTCACACCTTACGGATACATCGAAGAAACAAAAAAATCCTACCCGAGATACTTCTTTCGGGCAGGATTTTTCGGTTAGAATCGGGGGCTGTTCGTTCTACGGGGTCAGCTTTCCCATTTGCTGAGATGCTGATCGAAGCCCGAGAGCATGAACTGCGGATAGGCCTCATACTTTCCGGCGCGGAAGTCGCCGTCATAGGTGAGAAGCCAGAGGAAGAACCGGCTGTATTCCGTGCCGTAAGCTGCGGCGACGTGGGGCGCACCCTTGATTATATAGGTGTGCTCCGGAAAGAGCGCGGTCGAGAGGTCGACGCATCTGTCGGGAGAGAGATACTCGGCCTTAGCGGGAACATAGTCGTCGCCGAGGGTTTGGCCATACTTTGCAACAGTCGCATAGCCGGACATCTGATATGTCTCAAGCACGCCGTCACCGTTGAAATTCGCGTTCTCATAGAGAGGCGCAAGCGGTCTGTCATAATGGGCAACCACAGCGACCTTGACGCCGTCGCGAATCATATTTTCAATCAGCGCGGTGCGGTTCGCCATCATCTTCTGAAGCCGCTCGCCGCAAGCGAGGAAGTCCGCATGGGCGGAGGCGTTATCGCCGAAAACGAAATCCACCGCTTCATCGTAATCCTCCGGCTGGAGAAGTCCCCACAGAACGGGCATATAGGCAAAATCGGGAATGAGCACGCGCTCATAGACATCGTCCTTGTAGTTGTCGATAATGCAATCCGTAACTTTTTGGAGCAGCTTGAACACGCCGACGAAGTTCAGCGTCTTCATCATCGCGGACACAATCTCGTTCGAGCCGGTAACATCGGCAAGCAGGCCCGAGAAGTAGTTATACATCTCATCCGCTTTTATCGCTATCTTTCCGGTAAGAACGTCCGAAGCCACCTGCGCTCCGCACATGGTCGACGACATAAACAGGCAGCGGTCAACCTTGCTGTAGCCGTACTTCGAGAGATAGGCGACGGTCATTATGCCGCCCATGCTCGCGCAGACTATCGTGACTTTTTTATGACCCGACTTTGCTATCGCCCTGTCAACAGTCGCGGCTATTTCGTCCGCCACGGCATAGGGATCGCTGCGCCAGTCATATGTAAAGAAAAACGTATGGTCGGCGGGAAGATTCTCGGCGCAGGCGCGAGCCATTCCGCGCTCTCCCTCGGAGTCGTAATCCTCCCAAATTTCCGGATGATTCTCCGCACTCTCGGGATACTGATCGACGCTGACATTGTACTTTGACGTGCCGTTTTCCTTCATCGCATAGCCGTCAAGCAATTTGGCCGCATAGTCTATAACGGCTTGGACAAAGGGGTCGAAGTTTTTCTCTTTGACCGCCCCGTAAATGCCCTTGCAGAGCATAAAGAGCAAATCTTTAATGCTGAAATTGAGGGCGTTGCGCTCATTCTCCGTATCCTTGTCGATATAGAGCCCCATCATATCCATTCCCCTGACCAGAACCACGGGAGTAACATTGCAGGCTGCGGGGTCGTGCGCTTCCTCCGCCTGTGCGGGCGTGTTTGCCGTCTCCGCGCCCTTATACGCGAACGCCGGAGTTACAAAGCTCAGCAGCAGCGCAAAGGCGAGGAGAACACTCAAAAGTTTTTTCATCAGTTTCATCCTTCGTTTCTTTTATATTTTCCCGAGGTCCTTGAACACCGACCACGAGACTAATTCTATGTTGTTCTTATGCGCGGCCTCAAGGAGATCACCGCTTTGGAGAAGCTTAAATTCATAGACGCGCTTTGTCCATTCGCCGGGCTTGTCGTCTATCGGATACGCCGGATGCATAAAAATCTCGGTCACTCCGTCGATACAGTTTTCGACAGCGTCAAGATAATATTTTCTCAAGGTGTCGTAATCTTTTATACGATCCATTGACCAGGGATTTGACACAAGGTCATCGAGTTGGGCGACTCCGCGCCGCTCGCCCGCTCCGACAATAATTTTTTGAAGGCATTTTACTATTCCCGGGGCTTCCCTGTCAATCTGCCTCGACAAAAAGCCGGGTGTTTTCGGGAACCTGTAGGGCAGAGAATGCTCGGCGCAGAAATTATAGGCGTCAATATAAAAACGTCTGCCGTTTATTCCGTAGAGCGTGGCGCAGTGGTTGTCCGCGTGGTCGACCTCAACGCCCCTTGAGCTGATGAAGTTATACTGAGCCTCAAGCTCCGTGCGGACATCGCGGCGGCGGGCGTGAAGAGCGAGTCCCACCTGGCTCTCATAGAGTCCCATCCCCTTTTCGCACAGCGACGGGGCGCCGCTGTTGCTCTGCCAGCGATTTTTGCTGTCATCTGAATTTATCGTCAGATGCACGCCGACGGGATAACCGCCGAGACTCGCAAGCTCGGCGGCGTTTGCAGCGTCGGGTGCGACGGTCATAAGCGAGGTCGAGGTTATCAGCCCGCCGCGCATCAGCTCGTCTATCGCCTTTGTCTGCTGTGGATTGTAGCCGAAATCATCGGCGTTGATTATAAGATACTTAGCCATTTGCATTTTTCTCTTTCTTCTTTTTTAAAACGAACCAATCTTTATCCTCGTCTTTGAAATGCAGGAACAGCGTAAAGACGGTGGACACTGCCAGCGCGACAAACGGGAACACGCAGAGCAGGAACCGCGATGCCATATCCGGATTTGTTCCGGGATTCAAACCGCTCTCAAAGCCGAACGCCGAGCCGATAACTTTATAGCCGAGCGAAACATAAATTCCGCTCAGGCGACCCATGACGCCGATAAGACTCGTCAGCATTCCCTCGCGCTTTACTCCGTGGCGCTCATAGTCGTCATCGATTATTTTGGCGCTGATACAGTCGAGGGTAACAAGTATACCCGCAACTCCTATACCCATAACACTCATTATGGCGGCGGCAAAGAACATTTTTTTCGCAAAGAACAACGGAATGAAGCCCACGGTCATAATAATAAATCCGAGACGGAAAACATTCATTATGCCGATGTTTTTTACGACATTAGACCATATGATTATGCCGATAAGGGCGAAGCCGAACACCACAGCGAGCATGACGGTAGTCATGGAGCTGCCAAGCTTCAGGGTATATTCCACATAGAACGGTACAGCCTGAGCAATAAGCGAAAATGCTGCGGAATAAAGCGCAAAAGCCAAGCCGTATATCCAGAACTTGCCGTTGGTGATAAGAGCGAATATCGCCTTAAAGAGATCGGGCTTTTCGCTGTTTTCCGACTCCTCTCTCTCTTCCTCGATGTTTTCATAGCATCCGAAAGCAGTATACAGTATAACCACCAGAGCTATCGCGCCGTATATAACAGCCGTGACGCCGTAGCCTATCTTCGAGGTGACAACGGGAGTGAGAACAATAGAAATAACCATTGCGACGAGCTGGCAAATCTGTCTTATGGCGCTTGTCTTTGCCCTGAGCTCATCGGTTTTGAAAAGAGTCGGGAACAGTGCGCTGTAGTTTGCATACATGAGCGAGTCGAGAGTACCTGCAAGTATGTACATAAGTAAAATATACAAATACGCCTTTCCCGAGTCGGACTGTACTCTTGCCGGCATATTAAAGAACAGCACGAACGCCAAAGCCATCAGCGGAGTGCCGATAACAAGCCAAGGTCTGCGCTTGCCCCACCGCGTATTGGTTCTGTCCGAAAAGAAGCCGTAGATAGGATTGTCAACGGCATCGACAAAGGTGTAGATAAACAGTATCTTCGCCATCTGGTCGGTCGTGATAAGACCGAGCTTCAGTACATAATATGCGGCCGCATATGACTTCAGCATATTTATCGGAATAGATGTGCCGAACATACCGAAGCCGTAGCGGAAGGGGGATGTGCGTTTTCGGTTCAAGGTGTTTGAAGGTTCCATCGGTTATCCTCCTTTTTCTCTTCAACAAAATATATCGGAGCTTGGCATTTTGTGCAAACTCCATAAAAATAATTTCATCATTATTATAAAACAGTACATTTTGTTTTTCTTGCTATTTTTTAACAGTAATGAGTGATTTTTTAAATTTTATATCTCGGGAGTCAATATAAGCTCTTGAAATCGGCAATAAATTGTGGTATTTTTAAGTAAGTACGGCGAGAAGGAGTGAATCGCACAGATATGACGAATATTATCGACTACAAAACGCACCCGATAATCGGCAAATATTCCGTGTCCTTTCACCGCTGGGGCTCGTCGGGCACGGCAGCGCACGGACACAACTACTATGAGATTTTTCTCGTCACGGACGGGCGTTTATGCCACGAGATAAACGAAAAGCCCTCGGAAATAGGCAAAGGCACGCTTTGCATGATATGCCCGGGCGACATTCACCGCTTGAGCCGCATAGAAAATTTTTCGAGCGCGCATATGAACATCTGCATCTCGCCGAAAAAATTTGACGAAATCTGCTCGGCTATCGGGATAGACCCGCGGGAGCTTGAGACGCAGAAGCCGCTGACGGCTGTGCTCTCTGCCGAGGAGCAGGCATACTTCGACTCGCGCGCAAGTCTCATAAGCAAGCTCATAGGCGACGGATACGAAAAGGCGGCGAGCGTAATATGCTCGACCGCAGCGGATTTTATCTCTATATTAAACAGCTCGAAGCTAACGCAGAAGATAATCTGTCCCGAATGGTTTGAAGATATTATTGAAAAAATACACGCGCCGGAATACATGACGTGCAGCGCGGCGGATGTATATGAGATGAGCAACTTTTCGCCGCCCATTGTCATTGAGGCTTTTAAGAAATATACGGGCAAGACGGTGTCGGCATATCTCAGGGACGCAAAATGCGAATACGCCTGTCTCCTGCTCAGCGGAACCAAAATGACTACGCTCGAAATCTCCATACAGCTCGGCTACTACAGCCTGAGCCACTTCAACAGGGTTTTTAAGAGCTATTCGGGGCTCTCCCCGGCGGCATACAGACGAGAATATCAAAAATAGAGCATCCGCACAGTAAATCTGTACGGATGCTTGTCTGTTATTCCTGAGCCATTTTCATCAGGTCGTCCTGCGTTATTACGGGTATACCGAGGTCGTTGGCTTTCTGAAGCTTGCTTCCCGCCTCCTCGCCTGCGACGACATACGAAGTCTTTTTCGAGACGGAGGACGAGGCTTTGCCGCCGAGACCTTCGATTATATCTGTTGCCTCTTTTCTCGAGAGCGTGGGCAGAGTGCCTGTGAGAACGAAGGTCAGGCCTTTGAAGCGCTGATCGTCGCTCTTTTCTTTCAGCGACTTCATGTTGACCCCGGCGGCTTTAAGTCTCGCTATAAGATCCGAGGTCTGGCTCAGGGAGAAAAATTCAACCGCGCTCTTTGCCATTATGCCACCGAAGCCGTCTATTGCCGATATCTCATCCTCGGAAGCGGCGGCTATCGAATCTATATCGCCGAAATGCTCGGACAGGAGCTTCGCCGCTTTCTGGCCGATATGGCGTATTCCGAGCGCGAACAGCAGACGCGAAAGGTCGTTTTGCTTCGAGCGCTCTATGGCCTCAATAAGATTATTTGCCGACTTCTCCTGATGTCCCTCGAGAGCTGTTATTTCGCCTGCCGTTATGTCATATATATCGGCTACATTCGATATCAGACCCTCCGAGATAAACTTTTCGACGAGTGCATCGCCGAGTCCTTCAATATCCATGGCATCACGCGAGCAGAAATGGATAACATTTCTCAGAAGCTGCGCAGGACACTCGGGATTGACGCAGCGGACAGCCGCCTCACCCTCCTCACGGATAACGGGAGCGGAGCAGGACGGACAAATCGATGGCAAGACATAGGGCTCGGAATCTTTTGCGTGCGACACAACGCGCACGACCTCCGGGATTATATCGCCCGCTTTTCTTATGGCGACCTCGTCACCGATGCGGATATCCTTTTCGGCGATGAAATCCTGATTGTGGAGCGTTGCGCGGCTGACTGTCGAGCCCGCAAGCAGAACAGGCTCAAACACGGCGGTCGGAGTGAGCACGCCCGTGCGCCCGACACCTATCTCTATGTCTATAAGCTTTGTCGTCTTTTCCTCCGGCGGATATTTGAAAGCCACCGCCCATTTGGGGAATTTCGAAGTGCTGCCGAGGCGTCTGCGCTGAACGAAATCGTCAACTTTTATAACAGCGCCGTCTATATCATATTCGAGTCCCGAGCGTATCTCCCCGATGCGCTTGAGCTCCCCTATTACATCCGTTATATTATCAAATCGCGTGTAGAACGGGATTGTATGAAAGCCCTGCTCGCGCAGGAAATCGAGCGACTGCTTATGTGATGTCAGCTCCTTGCCCTCTATCTGCTGGACATTGAAAACGAAAATATCGAGTCCCCTGCCCGCGGTTACTTTGGAGTCCTTCTGTCTGAGCGAGCCCGCGGCTGCGTTGCGCGGATTCTTGAAAGGCTTTTCGCCGTCGAGCTCCTGCCTTGCGACAAGGGAGGCAAAGACGGATTTCGGCATATACACCTCGCCCCTGACCTCCAAAAAAGGAAGCGGGGTTTTTATTTTGAGCGGGATAGAGCGCACTGTACGAAGATTTGCGGTAACATCCTCGCCGACGTCGCCGTCTCCGCGGGTCGAGCCGCGGGTCAGCACACCGTCCGTATATTCGAGCGAGACGGAAAGTCCGTCTATCTTCGGTTCGACCACATAATGCACATCGCGCTCGGTCTCTCTGACCCTGCGGTCAAACTCCTCTATCTCGCCGAAGCCGAACGCATCCTGGAGGCTCTCCATGCGCACGCGGTGCGCTACCTTTGCAAAGAGATTTTCCGCACTGCCGCCGACTCGCACCGTCGGAGAATCGGGCGAAACAAGGTCGGGGTATTTCTCCTCAATAGCCTTGAGCTCGCGCTGGAGCATATCGTATTCATAGTCCTCTATCTCGGGGTCATCGTCGACATAATACTTTTTGCTGTAATAATTGAGCTTATCTCTGAGCTCCTGTGCGCGCTTTGCGCTCTGTTCCTTATCCGTCAAAAGGGATTCCTCCTTTAAAGCCTTCCGTTTTCTCTGCGGATATTATACCACAAACTCGGCATATCTAACAACCGTTTATTTTACTGTCTCTGAGGAATGTCTATTGTCACCGCCGTCTGAGGAACGGAGCCGATAACAATATTCTCGGCGATACAGTACTCATCCGAAAACTCCGCCGCACCCTCGTCCCCGCCCAAAAAGACATAGACGGAGCACTCGACTCTGAGCATTACCCTGTGGCGGGTCTGATTTATGCCCGCCGAGGTAAATTCGTCGGTTATCTGCGCGCTTGCGCCGCCCGTCATACGGACGGTTACGGGTATTTCGGGACCCGCTCCCGCAAAGACCTCGGAGCCCGTGACCGAGCCGAGAGGTATTCTCACGGTAAACCGTGCGTTTTCTTCGAGTGCTTCGTCGACGGCGCGGACAAGGCGCGACTTAAAAAGATTGACGGACGCGGCATTGAGCGACATTGAATTTACTTTTCCGCCGCTGCCGCTTACACTCACAAGAGCCGCGCAGTCCTCGGGATTTTCGGATATAAACTTTTCTATACTGCTGCCTACCGTGCGCACGGCGAGACTCTTGGCGCGGGTCATGGCGATGTTGCGCACCGCCGGGCGAAGCCGCGCATCAAAAACAAGGACTGTGCAAAACGCCAGCGTAAAGGCGCACAGAGCCTTAAACGCCCCGCGCGGCAGAGTGCGTATATTTAATCGACGAATTCGGCGCATAAAAACACCCCCGCAACAGTTTATGCGGAGGCAAGGAAAATTGTTATAGTTTTATTTCGAAGCGCCGACGCCGGCGTTTATTGCTCCCGAATCCGAGCGCAATTATTAAACGGCACAAAAAATTTTCGTAATAGTTAAAATGGCACAAAATGACGAAAAATATAATTACAAAAATATCGATTATGTCGCTTTATGCTATTGTTTGCCGGGCAAAAAAGTGTTATAATACTTCTGTTTGCAAAACCAGCAATACTTTTTCCGTCTGGAGGTAAAAAAATGTCATACGATGTAGCAATTATCGGTGCAGGCGTCAGCGGCGCTTTAGTCGCAAGAGAGCTGTGCCGATATAACATCAAAGTAGCATTGGTTGAAAAATGCATTGACGTGGCAATGGGCACAACAAAAGCAAACAGCGCCATTGTTCACTCGGGTTTCGACGCAATGCCCGGCACTCTCAAAGCAAAACTCAATGTTGAGGGTACGGCAGCAATGCCCGCTCTGTGCGAGACTCTTCATGTCCCGTTCAAGCCCATCGGCTCTTATGTTGTCGCTTTCTCGAACGAGGAGCTCGAGACTCTTGAAGAGCTCAAGGCGAGAGGCGAAGCGAACGGAGTTCCCGGTCTCGAGATAATCGACAAGGAAGCTCTTCACCGCGAAGAGCCCAATCTCAGCGATGAGGCTGTTGCCGCGCTCTATGCTCCGACCGCCGGAATCGTCTGCCCCTACGAGCTGACGATAGCAGCAGTCGAAAACGCAGTCACGAACGGCGTTGAGCTCTTCCGTAATTTTGATGTTACAGCTATTGAAAAGAACGCTCAGGGTAATTTTGTTCTCAAGTCCGACGCAGGCGAGATCGAGGCCGAGTATGTTGTCAACGCCGCAGGCGTTTTCTGCGACAAGGTCGCTTCTCTCATCGGCGACAATTCAATGACAATTATTCCCCGTAAGGGCGAATATATGCTCATGGACAGAGCGGTCGGCGACAAGGTCAAGCACACGATATTCCAGTGCCCCACCAAGATGGGTAAAGGTGTCCTCGTCACTCCCACCGTTGACGGCAACCTGCTCGTCGGTCCGAGCGCCGTCGATATCGACGAAAAGGACGACTGCGCAACCACCGCAGCCGGCACAAACGGCGTTTTCAAGACCGCGCTCAAGTCCGTCCCGTCGCTCTCGACCCGCGACGTCATCACCTCATTCGCAGGTATCCGCGCCCACAGCACCGGTGACGATTTCATCATCGCTCCCAGCGAGAAGGACGCGAAGTTCATAAATGTTGCCGGCATCGAATCCCCCGGCCTCTCCTCCGCTCCCGCTATCGGTCTCTATGTCTGCGACATGATTCTGCAGGACATGGGCGAAGTCAGCAAGAAAGCGGACTTCATTCCCGGCAGACCCGCTCCCGTGCGTTTCCGTCACATGAACGCAGAAGAGCGCAAGGCTCTTGTTGAGAAGAACAGCGCATACGGCAGAGTTATCTGCCGCTGCGAGACTATAACCGAAGGCGAAATTCTCGACGCTATCCATGCACCCGCAGGTGCTGTTGACGTCGACGGCGTAAAGCGCCGCACGAGAGCCGGCATGGGCCGCTGCCAGGGCGGCTTCTGCGGCTCGAAGGTAGTCGAGATACTCGCAAGAGAGCTTGGTCAGGAGCTTGACGACATTACAAAATGCGGCGGAGAGTCCAAAATCCTCTTCGGCAAGACTAAGTGATTTGCGAATTTTCGCAGCATGAAAGGATGAATACTAATGCTTAAATATGATCTTGCCGTTATCGGCGGAGGCCCCGCAGGCATGGCCGCCGCGCTCAAGGCGCGTGAAAGCGGCGTTGAAAAGATAATCATACTCGAGCGCGCAGGGACTCTCGGCGGTATCCTTGAGCAGTGCATACACACCGGCTTCGGTCTGCACTACTTCGGCGAGGAGCTGTCCGGTCCCGAATATGCCGCGCGCTTCATCGAACTCGTTGAGGACACCGACATTGTCGTTAAGACCGACACTATGGTGCTCTCCATCTCCGACGACAACGTTGTCACCGCAGTTAACAAAGAGGACGGTCTTATTGAAATAGACGCTACCGCAGTTATCCTTGCCATGGGCTGCCGTGAGCGTCCGAGAGGCGCACTCAACATAGCGGGCACCCGCTGCGCAGGCGTTCTCTCCGCAGGCACCGCCCAGAAATATGTCAACATCGACGGCTATATGCCCGGTAAAGAAGTCGTTATCCTCGGCTCGGGCGATATCGGTCTTATCATGGCGCGCCGCATGACCCTTGAGGGTGCACATGTCAAGATGGTCTGCGAGCTCATGCCCTATTCGAGCGGTCTTACAAGAAACATCGTCCAGTGCCTCAACGACTTTGATATTCCGCTCAAGCTCAGCACTACCGTTATCGACATCCACGGCAAGGAGCGTCTTGAGGGCGTTACCATTGCACAGGTCGATGACAACCGCCGCCCGATACCCGGCACAGAGGAGTATGTCCCCTGCGATACGCTCATGCTTTCCGTCGGTCTTATCCCCGAGAACGAGCTTAGCAAGAACATGGGCATCGAGTTTGACCGCGTCACCGGCGGCCCTGTAGTTGACGAATACAGAGAGACTACTCACCCCGGCGTTTTCGCCTGCGGCAACGTGCTGCACGTTCACGACCTTGTTGACTTCGTTACCCTCGAGAGCCAGACGGCCGGCGAGGGCGCAGCGAGATATATAAAGAACGGCGGAAACAAGGAAAAGAAATATGTCAAGACCAGAGGCATCAACGGCGTGCGTTACATCGTACCGCAGAAGATAGCTCTGGGTGAGGACGAGGACGTTAAGCTCTTCTTCAGAGTCGGCGACGTTCACAAGAATGCCAAGGTAGTCGTTACCTATAACGGCGAGACGCTCATCAGCAAGAAGCGCCCGAGACTCGCTCCCGGCGAGATGGAGAACGTCATCATCAAGAGCGATATGCTCAAGAACTTTGATGAGAACGGCATAATCGAAATTCAGGTGGAGGAATAATCATGGTAAAAGATATTATTTGTGTCGCCTGCCCCATGGGCTGCCAGATTTCCGTTGAGCTCAGCGACAGCGGAGAGATCCTCAGCGTTACCGGCAACACCTGCAAGCGCGGCGACGCCTATGCGAGAACCGAGTGCACCAACCCCGAGAGAAGCCTTACCACGACCGTCAAGGTCAGCGGCGGCGTTCACCCCGTTGTTCCCGTCAAGTCCGCAAAGGCTGTTCCGAAGGACAAGGTCAAGGACTGCGTCAAGGAGATAGCAAAGCTTGAGATCAAGGCTCCGGTCAAGATCGGCGATGTTGTCTGCGCAAACATTCTCGGCACCGGCGTTGATATCGTTGCGACGAACATCTGCCCCGAGGCATAAAAGCATATAGACAAAACGAAGCATCCGCAGGATGAAAATTTCTGCGGATGCTTTTTTGCGAATATTTTTTAATGCTGTCAGCTTGCAAAATAACTTTCGAGCGCATCGGACAATTTCTGCCCTTCGCCGAGCTTTTTTAGCACTGCGTCGGAATGGATATAAGCTGTTTTCGCCGATTTTTCGGAATCAAGGACAAGCTCATCGCCGCTGATATCAAAACAGTATTCGTCTCTGCCGTTATCATCACAGAGAACAAGGCGGCTGTCCTTTTCTTCGTAAGTACCCGCCGAGCAATCGCTCATGTCACTCCTGTGCATGAAATATTTACCGTCTGCGGGAGAAAGAGAAAGTTCAACATAGAGTTTTATGCCGTTTTGCTCGTTCCTGCCGAGATAGGTTATAGCATCGGTGCGAACAGCCGACGGTGTGAAAAGAGCTTTGTTTTTTATGCACTTCTCCGCTTTATCGGAGCTGTTTGAATATTGCAGCTCCGGCACGGGGTCAGACTTTTGGGGAAGAAATTCGAGCCCGTCTTTCTGCTTTTTGAATGTAAATTTATTTTCCGTTCCGGCGTTTTTCGCGGTAAGCATCAGATAATCGTCATTCTCCTCATAAGAGCCGCTCAGAGCGACGAAAAAACGGTATGACTGCAAGAAATTGAAGGTCTTATCTTTTCTGTTGAGTGCAAGACCCGCATAGTCGTTATCCGACTTAAAACCGAAATATGCCATGCCGTTTTCATCGGCGGAAGCTTTGACAATATCCGGAATATCGCCGGCGCTGCGCCCGGGAAAGAAGTGCGCTGCCAGCGCGGCACATACGGCGACAACAACCACTGCAGCTATACAGATAGTACGTTTGACCGAGCTTTTCATTTTGGCTCCCCTCTCTTAAAGGATTTATCCGAATCTTTTTTTGGCATTACCAGTATAGCAGTTTTTTTCAGAATATTCAAGCAAACTTCAAGTTGTTCATACAAGTTTAAAATATTGGGTGTATCATATAGACTGTGAAAATTGATTCGATTGACTTTTAATGTGTATTCTGTTAATATCAGTATATAATAAAATCATCTTACGGGAGGTCACACAATGAGAAATGTCATAAGGATAAATGACGGCTGGCTCTTTACGCTTGACGGAAAGACCGAGACCGTCAATCTTCCGCACACCTGGAACGCCTTTGACGGTCAGGACGGCACAAACGGATATCTTCGCACAAAGGCGACGTATTCCAAGGAGCTGCCGAAATCGGACAAGAAAACGTTCCTCGAATGCAAGGGCGTCAATTCAAAGGCTGAAATCAGAGTCAACAACGAGCTTGTCGCAGTTCACGAGGGCGGATATTCCGCATTCAGAGTCGATATCTCCGACTATATCAGACACGGCTGCCGCGTTGACATAACCGCCGACAACTCGCCCGACGAGTCCGTTTACCCGACGATGGCGGACTTCACCTTCTACGGCGGCGTTTACCGCGATGTCAATCTTATCGAGGTTCCGGACTGCAGATTTTCCATGAAAGATTACGGCTCGGACGGAATCTATATCACCCCGCGCCACGTAGGTAAGGGCGGCTGGGAGCTTAGCATAAAGGCGCTTATCGACAACGCCGACTGCTCTCACAAGGCTCGCTTCACGCTCATTGACGCAGAAGGCAACGAAAAAGCTTCAACAGTTGCGGATCTCCGCCCGATAATCAGCGCCAAGCTGCCCGTTGAGGATCCGATACTTTGGAACGGCAGAAAGAATCCGTATCTCTACACCGTAAGATGCGAGATATTTGACAGCTCCATAGGCGAAGTCACCGACAATATCGATATCAGAACGGGTCTGCGCGATTACCGCATTGACAGCCACAAGGGCTTCTTCCTCAACGGCGAGCACATCAAGCTTCAGGGCGTCTCCCGCCACCAGGACAGAGAGAATATGGGCAACGCCATAACCGAGAAGCAGCACGCCGAGGACGTCAAACTTATCCTCGACGTCGGCGCTAACTCGGTGCGTCTTGCCCACTATCAGCAGAACAGCTATTTCTATGACCTCTGCGACGAGAGCGGTCTGCTCGTTTGGGCGGAGGTGCCGGTCATCTCCCGTTTCAGCTCCAAGCGCAATAAGAACGCGGAGCAGCAGCTCGTTGAGCTGATAAAGCAAAATTACAATCACCCGTCAATTTTCTGCTGGGGCATCGAAAATGAGATAACAATAGGTGGAAGCGCGAGCAAGAGACTCATAACCTTCCTCAAGCGCATGAACAAGCTCGCGAGATATCTTGACCCGACGAGATACACCACCTGCGCTCAGCTGTGTATGTGCCCGGTGACCTCTCCGCTCAATCATATCACTGACATTCTCGGCTATAACCATTACTTCGGCTGGTATATGGGCTCTTGCAATGAGTTTGATAAATGGCTCGATGAGTGGCACAGAGAGAATCCCGAGGGCAAGCTCTGCCTTTCAGAATACGGCGCCGAGGGTATAACAAAATACCACTCCGACTCCCCTCTCCAGGGCGACTACAGTGAAGACTATCAGGCACTGTTCCATGAGCACTATATCAAGGCGATAAACGAGCGCGACTGGCTCTGGGGCTCATATGTCTGGAATATGTTCGACTTCGGCTCGGCTTCAAGAAACGAGGGCGGAGTCAGAGGCAGAAACAACAAGGGTCTTGTTACCTTTGACCGCAAAATAAAGAAGGATTCGTTCTGGCTTTACAAGGCATATTGGAGCGACAAGAAGTTCGTTCACATCGCCGGCGAAAGATATGTCAACAGACCCGCCGGAAAGAGCAAAATAAAGGTCTACTCCAACTGCCCCGAGGTCACGCTTGAGATAAACGGCAAGGCCTACACGCAGAAAGCGGACAAGGTGTTCATCTTCGAGGATGTTGAGCTCAAGCTCGGCGAAAATGTTATCAAGGCGCGCGGCGGCAAGGCTCGCCCGGCACACACGATAACGGTAAACGGCATAGAAAAAGCCACCGACGAATACAAAATGCCCGCGGAGTACTCCTCATTCGTGCGCAACTGGTTCGTTGCCGACGACGGCAAGGTTGACCCGAGCAAGCTCTCCGTTGAGGACAAAATGGGCGATGTGCTCGGCAACGACGAGATAAACAGGATAATCAAGAACGCCGCCGGCGACTTTGCGGCAAAGGCCGTTTCAAGTCCCCTGCTCAAGCCCATCTATCCGATAAAAATCAAGACGGCAATGAAAATAGCCGGTAAGCTCGGAGTTGACGAGCAGAAGCTCGCGCTTGCGGACGGATTCTTGCAGACCATAGAGAAGAGCAAATAATAAAAATCACAAAAAAGCACCGCTGAAGTCAATTTCAGCGGTGCTTTGCTATTCAGTTATATTCGTCGGTGTCCTCGTTCAGATCCTCGTCATCGGGGTCGTCCGGATCAACAGGGTCGTTTTGCTTTGAGCTCCACTTTCCCGAGATGCCGAACACGGTGCCGCAGCAAAGTCCTATGCCTACTCCGAGGCACAGACACACGGGAAGTCCGCCTGTTACAATACCCATGACCAAGCCTAACGCAAGCCCTACTGCAAGGCCTATTCCGATGCCTGCGCCGGAGACTGATTTCTTGCTCTCTTTCATCAGACAGTCGCCGCCTCTTTTGCCTCGGCTTTTTCGGCTTTCTTCACGGGGAAAACATTCGTGAAGTTGAGCAGGAAGAGCAGAACATATGCCGCCTGCATCGGGATATTTTCAATGATAGCGCTCTTGCCGACAGTCAGCAGGAGAACGAGCATCGTAAGAAGTATCGCACAGAAAACTATGAGTCCGACCATAAAGCGGCCCTTGAGCTCTCTCGCTTTGTTTATGAGCAGGAGCACCATTGGCGCGGCGCAGCAGAAAGCGAACAGGAGCGCCCCTGTCCAATGCGCCATGCAGCGCGCGGAATCGAGATGAATCTCCTCGCCCATTGACGGGCAGTTGATGGTAACATAGATAGCGGCGCTTCCGATTGAGCCGAGAATAACGCCCGCTCGGCTGTGGTAGCCGAATTTACGATAGGCATAGAGCGTGTTGGTGAACACGGTTGCCGACGCTATAACGCCCCATCCTCTGAAATGCCACGGGAAGTCGAGTCCTATCATGCTCGCGGTGATAAACTTCACCTTTTCGATGAAGGGCTGGTCGCCGAAGAAGCCGTACCACGTGACATAGACGCAGCCGAAAATAACACCGAAAAGGCAGAATATTTTCATCGTCTTGCCGGGCTCCTTGCCGTAGAGCAGGACTTTTATGTAGACGATAAACATGGCAAGACACACGCACGAGACTATGACCCATACGGGATAGAGCCACTCACGCCCTATCATGCCGCTGATGTCGGCATGAGTGACGCCGTCAACGGTTCGCTCCTCTGCTGTCGCGTAGTTGACGAGCACTATCTTGCGCATGAACGCTGTCATCCATACCGCATATGCGGCGATAATGGCAATCCACATTGCGGCATACGCCTTAAAGCTCGGCTGTTTTTTCACTTTTGACATTGTTACACCCCTTGTTACCCTGCAACACCTAAAACTTTACAAGCCTTGCGTCGTCTGATTGCGTTTAACTGCGTCTTCAAACTTGACAGGCGGTAGCCTGCCTGCGTTTTCATCCTTGTTTAACACAATCATACTTGCAACCAGATGTAAACTTTTAGATGTTGCAGGGTACTTCGATAAAATTTTATCGTTTTAATTATAAACTCTTTGGGGACGGTTTGTCAACAGTTTATTCTTTGTCTAAAATATAAGAGACTTCTTTATAGGGCTTTCCGTCTTTGAAATAGATTCTCGGCACACGGCGGGCAACTCCGCAGACGAACTCGTAGTTGAAGCTCGCCGACATATTGCCTATCTCCTCCGCACTCACGGTGCAGCCGTTATCGCTGCCCATGAGAATGACCTCATCCTCGATATTCAGCTCACCCTCGATATCGGTTACGTCTATCATGAACTGATCCATGCACACTCTGCCGATTATCGGCGCGAACTGACCGTTGACTATCACCCTGCCCTTTGATGAGAGCGCACGGGGGTAGCCGTCGGCATAGCCCACGGGTATGGTTGCGACACGGGTCTCTCTTTGTGTCACGAATGTGTGACCGTAGCTGACTCCGCAGCCTGCGGGGACAGTTTTAAGATTGACTATTTTAGTGCGCAGCTCCATCGCGGGAACAAGCTCGATTCTCGATTTGTCGACCTCCTCCGAGGGATAGAGCCCGTAGAGCGAGATGCCGAAGCGCACCATATCATAGTGCTCCTCAAACTCCCCTACTGCCGCCGAGTTGCTCAGATGCTTGATCGGTATGTTTATACCCGCCTTTTCAAGCTTATCTATAAACGCATCAAAGCGTTCCGACTGGAGATGCGCGGTTGTTTTATCGAGCTCGTCGGCGCGGGCATAGTGGCTGAAAATACCCTCAAGAACGAGATTCGGGAGTTCGATTATCTTCTTTATAAGCTCAACGCTCTCGTCGTTATCCTGAAATCCGACACGCGACATACCGGTATCGAGTCCGATATGAAAACGAACGGTCTTTCCGAGGGCAACCGCCCTATCGGACAGACGTTTCGCCATTTCATAGGTGTAGATATTCTGCGTGATACCGTAGTTTATCAGCAGATCATCCTGCGAGGGCGAGGTATAGCCGAGAATAAGTATCGGCTTCTTTATACCCGAGCGGCGAAGCTCAACTGCCTCCTCGATAATGGCGACGCCGAAATAGTCAACCTTATCCTCAAGCTGATGCGCAAGCTCGACCGCGCCGTGGCCGTAGCCGTCCGCCTTTATTACCGCGAGAACCTTCGTGCCCTCGGGTATGCAGCGTTTGCACTCGCCGAGATTATGGAGGATCGCGTCTATATCTATCTTTGCATATATACGATGATATTTCACCGTTATCGCTTCCTTTGTCAAATTATTTGCGCAAGCGGAGCGGTCTCGATACCGTTTGCCATGAGCTCGGATTTAATGCGCCTTGCGAATTCGACTGCCTTGACTCCGTCGCCGTGCAGGCATATCGAATCGGGCTTGAGCTCGATTGTTTTTCCGTTTATCGACTCGATCGTGCCGTTTTTAACCATGCCGATAACGCGGCTGACCGCCTCGTCCTCGTCGGTTATGACTGCGCCCGGCTTGCCTCTTGCGACAAGCGAGCCGTCATCCTCGTAGGCTCTGTCCGCAAAAACCTCGCTTGCGGCTCGGAGTCCGATTTTCTTTGCCGCGCTCATCATCTTGCTGCCCGAGAGGCAGAGAAGAATAAGCTCGGGGTCAAATTCATAGACAGCCTCGCATATGGCGGAGGCGAGAATCTCGTCCTTGCCCGCCATATTATAGAGCGCACCGTGGGGCTTGACGTGCTCAAGGCGGCAGCCCGCTGCCTTGCAGAATGCTGCGAGTGCGCCTATCTGATACTGAACGAACGCTTTCGCCTCGGCTGGCGAGACGTTCATATTTCTTCTGCCGAAGCCGACAAGATCCGGAAAGCCGGGATGTGCGCCGACCGCGACGCCGTTTGCGTGCGCGAGGGCAACGGTCTTCTGCATCACGAGCGGATCGGACGCATGGAAGCCGCAGGCTATATTGGCGGACGAAATATATTTTATGACCTCATCGTCGAGACCCAGCTTATAGTTGCCGAAGCTCTCGCCGAGATCGCAGTTAAGATCTATTTTGTGCATATACGTACCCCCTGTCAATATTTAAGCTCGACATTTTTAACGTCGGTTATAAGCATATGCCCGGGCGAATGGGTTATCGCTATGGGCGGTTTTGTGCTCATGAGCGCAGACTGCGGAGTGACACCGCACGGCCAGAACACCGGCACCTCGCCGGGTTTTATCGTAACGGAGTCGCCGAAATCGGGCTTCGAGATATCATCTATGCCTATAACGGACGGATCTCCGATATGTATCGGCGCACCGTGAACCTTGGGCATGGCGGCAGTCGCCGCGACGGCGGTAACTATCTTGTCATAGGGCAGAGGGCGCATACTCACGACCATTTTTCCGTGGAAAATTCCCGCCGGCTCGCACTCGATGTTAGTGAGATACATCGGCACGTTTCTGCCCTCTTCAATATGCCTTATCGGCACATTTGCGGCAATCAGCTCCGACTCGAAGGAGAAGCTGCAGCCAATGAGGAAGCTGACAAAATCGTCGCGCCAGAGATGCTCGACGCTCGTATATTCGCCGGTCATAACTCCGTTTTCATAGACCCTGTATTTCGGAATATCGTTTGCGATATCCGCGCCGGGAGCTATTTTCTTCAAAAAACGCGAGCCGACGTCGCTGACTTCGAGAATCGGACACGGGCGCGGGTTGCGCTGGGCAAAAAGCAGGAAGTCATATGCGAGATCCTTCGGCAGAACGCAGAGGTTCGCCTGAGCATAGCCCGCACACATTCCCGAGGTGTTGCAGGTTATTGCACCCTCTCGTATAAGCTGTCTGACATCACGCGGACTCATCGAAGAATAGTCCATTTTATATGCCTCCAATCAGGAGTCGGATGTAAAGGTATCCGCTCTGAGAATATTAGTCTGTAGTTTTTTGAGCGCCTTTTTATCGGCCTTTATGCGTTTTACGGCATACTGAAGGTCGACCTTTTTAAATCGCAGAGTGCCGCCCGGACGAAGCTGGGCGAGCAGGGGCAGGTCAGAGGTGATAACCGTCGCTATTTTTGCATAGCCGCCAGTAGTCTGTCTGTCCGCCATCATAATTATCGGCTTGCCTGCGGACGGTATTTGAACCGAGCCCGCAACTATGCCGTCCGAAATAATATCGACGCCGTCAATGCTCTCTACCGGTGCTCCGTCGAGCTTTATGCCCATTCTGTCTGAATCAGCGGTGACGGAATAAACTTCTGAATAGAAGGTATTTTTGCCCTTATCGGAAAAGTAATCATCCTGAGGGCCGGGTATAACATGGATAGTAACCGTGCCGTCGGCACGCTTTTCGGGCTCGTACACGCGGCCGACCATACTGAATAGCCAACCCTGCGGATGGCGAAGCGGAATTACATCGCCCGCCTTGAGCTTTCTGCCCTCAAAGCCTCCGGTTTTGCACTTTAGATTTGTAGACATACTGCCCATAACGGGAGCGATATCAAAGCCGCCCGCCACGGCGAGATAGCCGCGCAGTCCGCTCTTTGCGCTGCCGCAGTCGAGCACATCGCCCTTTTTAATGCGTATGGCGCGGTTCATCGGAAGCTCGGTCACTTCTCCCGTTTCAAAATCGGTCACTGTGGGAGTGAACTCGGCTCCGGTTATCGCTATGACATTGTCCTCGTCAAAATAAACCTTCACGCCGAGCATAGTCATTTCGAGCACTCCGTCCCTCTCGCTGTTATCGACCAAGAGGTTTGCTGCCTCGGCGGCAAAGCGATCCATCGCGCCGCTCTGCTGGAAGCCCGACGCCATGTATCCGCAGCGGCCGAGATCCTGAACGGTGGTGAGCATACCGGGCGAGATTATATGCATACTCATATCAGTTCCCCTCCCCGGCAGTTATTTTGCACTCGTATTCATCGCGGTTGACAAGCTCCTCTATTTTTCGGTACTCCTGCTCGTCGACAGCGAAAAATCTGATATAATCGCCCGCGCTGTAAAGTATAGGCTCGGCGCGGTTTGGGTCATAGGGTCTGACCGGCGTTCTGCCGATGAGCTGCCAGCCGCCCGGCGACGCGAGCGGATATATTCCCGTCTGCTCGCCGCCTATGCCGACGGAGCCCGCGGGAATACTCGTTCGCGGGTTTGAAAGGCGCGGAGTGTGCAGGCGCTTATCCATATCACCGAGATAGGCGAAGCCCGGCAGGAATCCGAGCATAAATATGAGATAATCTCTGCCCGTGTGTATGTCTATGACCTCCTGCTCGGTGAGTCCGGCATGGGACGCAACAAAGGCTATATCCTCTCCGAATTCGCCGCCGTAGCAGACGGGAATATTGAACACACGCTTCTCTCCGGCCGACGCCTGATCGAGAGATTTTATACGCTTTTTGAGCTTCTTTATCAAAGCCTCGCAGCCCGTCTGCAAGGGGTCGTAGCAGACGAGCAGGGAACGGAACGTGGGTATACATTCCGTCACCCCGCGTATCGGCTTACGAGACAGCGAGTCAGACAGGCTGCGTATCTTTTTGTTTATTTCGGGGTCTATTATTCTGCCGAACTCGACATTGACCGCCGAATCTCCGGCAGGAAGAAACAACGTTTCATTCATAGTTTTTTACCCCTTTTTTTGGTTATTCGCCGAAAAAGCCCTTGTCGATGACCTTTTCGAACCAGGTCTTGCAGGTCTCCTCAAGCTTCAGCGAGTAGCTGACGCACTCGCGCATGAGGTTGACTATCGACATATTCAGGCTCTTACCGAAGCCGTCGATAGCCGGGATACACCAGCCGTACATATCAATCATACCATTGCGAGCGGCGGTGACTATTGTGTCGCCCTCAAGCTCTGCGGTATGCATGATATCGAGATCCTTTTTGAGATAAGCAATCGCCGCTATCATCGCGTAGCAGCCCCAATCGGAGACAGTGGCGGTGATTATGTTATCGGTGACGGTGCGCACGGCTATTCCGCCGCCGCAGCCGCAACGGCACTCGCCCTCGTCGGCATAAGGAATGTTCTTATGCAGATGAGAAGCAATTGTGCCCATGCCTATCTCGTTGCCGAGGTCGCCTATTGCGATATTGAGCACGCCCATGTCGCGGAGCTTATCGAAGAGGATATCCATTTTGGCCTCGAGATGAGTGACATTGAGTCCGGTGGCGTTATGATATACGCCTATCTTATTCTCGCCGGGCGCCTCAATACTGATAACCGCAGCGGGCTTGCCGTGGGAGATTATCTCGTCGGCGCAGCTCTCCGCCTTGGCCTTATCCTTTGTAAAGGGCACGACAGCCATGGATATCGGATATTTTTTAAGCTCATCTATCGAATCATAGAGATGAAGTCCGACAACTGCGGCCATAGCCTTGACCGCGGGGACGTTCTCCTCCTGGCAGACGATAACGGGCTTTGCGCCGAACGCTATGACGAGCGCACGCGCGAGCAGGACGGAGCTGATAACGCCGTCCGTCTCGGCACTGCCCGACGGGGGCAGAACAAAGCCGGTCATTATATATACGAGGTCATCCTGCTTCAATGTATCGCAGAGCTTTGTCGCGGCATTCATGCAGAGAGGTCCGCCTGTATATTCGCGCGCGGCGGGATAGAGGATATGGCAAACGCCGTAGCCTCTGGGGTCAATGTTGGAGATATTGTCGAGGCTGTCTCCGAGATTGAGAACAGTAAGCTCTTTTTGCGTCATACCGCTCCCCTCCCTCAGACAGTCGTGGCGTCAATAAACTCTTTGACGAGATATTTCTGAAGGATGTCGATAAGCTCGGGGGCTTTGCCGCCTACGGGTTTGCCGTCTATTTCATCTGCGACAAGGCAGAACGAGCCGGACGAGGAAACTATGACTTCGTCGGCATCCATAAGCTCGGCGACGGTGAACGGAGTCTCGTCAACCGTGATGTTGTTAGCCTTGCACGCTCTGATAAGATGGGCGCGGGCAATACCGGGAAGGATATAGTGATCGGTGGGAGCGGTCTTGAATATGCCGTCCTTTATAATATGTACGTTGCTGTGAGCGCACTCCGTGACTCTGTCGCCGCGATGGAAAACGCTCTCGTCGCAGCCGGCCTCGACGGTCTTCTGAGCCGCCATAACGCTCGGGATGAGGTTGAGGGTCTTTATATTGCAATGAAGGAATCTTGTGTCCTCAAGGGTTATGAGCTTAATGCGCTGAGAAAGATCCTTGACCTCTGCGGGCTTGATTGTGACCCAAATGTTGGCCTTGCCCTCTTTGGGGAACGCATGGTTGCGTATTCCGGTTCCGCGGGTCGCCTGCCAATAAACAAAGTTATTGCCGCTGTCAACCTTGCTGACCATATCGTTGAGGATGTCTTTCATCTCATCCTTTGTGCAGGGAAGCTCAATGCGGAGCAGTCCTGCGCTGTTGAAAAAGCGATCAATGTGCTCGTCGAGAGCGAAGATGACGCCGTTGCGGCTGTAGGTAGCGTCATAGACGCCGTCGCCGAAATAGCAGACTCTGTCGTTCATGGGAACCATCATTTCTTCGAGAGGACCGAATTTGCCGTTGTAGTACCCAAGGTTTTTCATTTTGAATATCATTCCTTTCCCTGCACATATGCAGGATATAATCAGCAGCCATTCAAAAACGCGCATTGGTGAAATGTAACAAAAAGGTGCATTTCTCAACGCGTTTTTCAGCATAATAATTATACACACTATTAAATATAAAAGTAAATAGTACGATTTACTTTCAATATTTTTTTGCGAAAAATCGAAGTTTTATGAAAATTTTTCGGAATTTTTTCGAGGTGCAGAGACAAAAATTTCGGAGTGCGACAGAAATAGAAAAAGCGTCCCGCAATCGGAACGCTTTGTTGATTTTTCACATATCGGCGATTATCCGTTTTCCGACGAATTCGCCCGCGCATCCTCGCTGACGGAAAGCGCATTTGCCAAAATGACCGACGCTATGCCGCCGACTGCAGAAAAGGCGAGAATATCGCCGTCGAGCGCGGAAAGAATCATAATAACAAATGAGGTAAACATATAGACCGCGCAGCCCGCAGAGCGGAAAATCTCGGTAAGATTCAAGAGAATATACGCGAGCAGCTTCAGGAATATAAACGCCGCAGGCAGGATATAAACGAGGAAGCCCAAGATGCCGTAGTTGAGCGCAACGGTTATGGGGTCGGAATGTACCTTTGTCGCCGTCTTTATCGAATCCGTCTGATCGAACAGCGCGGCAAATCTCAGGCCGAAGAGCTTAGTCTGAATATCCCCCTCGCCAAACATCTTTGCATAATAGACCGTTCTGTCAATATTTATCGCACCGGCGTTCGGAAGTGCGGGGCTTCTGAGGGCTCCGAAGCCTATCGCGGCGGCGGGGCTGCGATTCTCCTCCGATGCGGCTGTTCCCGGCTCCTCGGTGTCGGACTTGTCGGTGGTGTTTTCGGTGACGGTTTCCGACTCCCCTGTGCTGTCTTCTTCGGGGAGGGTCGGAATATAAGGTTTTATAAAGCTCTCGAGATCGGATTTGTCCGGTAAGGTAGGCTTCGTCTGCCACCACTTTGTGGTCTCGGTGCTTATTTCCGAGGTTTCTTCCGAGGTGTCGTCAGTGCTGTCTCCCGCAGGTTCTTTTGTGGATTCTGTCGCAGGAGTTTCAGAGCTGTTATCGGTAGTCTTCTTTGTTGTATCGTCATCTTTCTTGTCGCTTCCGGGCACATAGCCGGAGTCGAGGTTCGGGACATAGTCGGAGTTGCCGTCATCATCTTCGTCATCAAAAATCGGATCTTCTCCGTTCGGGTTGACTGTCGGCGACTGCTGACCGTTATATGTATAAAACAGTTCCTTGAAGCTCAATCTGCCGTCAAAGCTGCTCTTGACGGGAGAAACGGGCAGAAACGCAAGGACAAGCACGCAGAAAAGCGCACTCGAAATAAACGCGCGCATCATGGGCGGGCGGTTCTCTTTTCTTCCGTCTCTCCACGAAGAAAAGGTCCAAATAAAGAGACCCGCAGAGAATATGACGGACACAAAAAGTACGGGCTTAGAATTTGAAAGCACTGCGCCGACGAGAAGCAAAATACTGCCCGCCGCCGGGACTATCCACGAGAGCGCCGCGTCAATCGGCTTTGCGTTCTCCGCTTTTTTTCTGCCGAGACGCGAGACCAGAAAAACGAGCGCGGAAGGAATAAGCAGGGCGAGCGCCACCGCAAACGAGGTCGAATAGTGGAAGGTGCCCTTCTTGGAAATATAGTTTGTGACAAGAGTAATCGCATAGATAAGCGCCGTTGCCGCAATAACCGAGGGGTGCACTCTGCGTCCGACGGTCTGCGCGGTCTCGAATATAAGCAGGAACATAAAGGCAAAGAAGAACGTATCCGCCATGAGTCCGAGCATATAGAGGAACGTAACATGGTCGCCGCGGGTCGCGCTCATCAGGCACATCAGTATGATATATGCGGCCGCGATGCCGTTATAAATCTTAAACAGCCGGCTGTATCTGCCCTTGTAAAAGCCGAGGGTAAACACGGTGACGGCAACTATTATGAGCGCCCTTACAGCACCCGAGAAGCTGATATAATTCGCCTTGCCGAGATTGATGACAACAGATGAAATTATATCGAGCAGCGGCTGGATAACAACCAGCGCGCAGGTTACGATATAGAGCAGCGCACCCTTTTCGTTGTTTGAACTTTTGACAGTTTTCTGATTCTTCATAATTCACTGTCCTTCCCGAAAATCATTTTCATTTTCCGCTTTGATTATACCACAAACCGCAAGAATTATCAATCAGTATCAGAGCGTTGTAACCGCCATTCCGCGGCTCTCCTTGAACTCGACAAAATCGTCGTAGTTGCCCGAGTGGTCGATAATGCCGTCGTCGCATATTTCAATTATCCTGTTTGCCACGGTATTGACTATTTCATAGTCGTGCGAGCAGAACAGGACATTGCCCTTAAATTCCGACAGTCCGTTGTTGACGGCGGTTATGGATTCGAGGTCGAGGTGGTTCGTCGGCTGATCGAGAATGAGCACGTTTGAGCCGAAGAGCATCATTCGCGAGAGCATACATCTGACCTTTTCGCCGCCCGAAAGGACGTTTACGGGCTTCAAAACCGCGTCGCCCGAGAACAGCATTCTGCCGAGGAAGCCGCGGATATAAGTCTCTGTCTGATCCTTTGAATATTGGCGCATCCAATCGATAAGATTGAGGTCGGAGGCGAAGAATGCGGAATTGTCCGCAGGGAAATAGGAGCGCGATGTGCTCAGTCCCCACTTGAAGCTGCCGCTGTCAGGCTCCTCCTCTTCCGTGAGTATCTTAAATAGCATGGTTATCGCCTGCTCGCTCTTTGCGACAAAGGCGATTTTATCATTCTTGCGCACGGTGAAGCTGACATTGTTGAGCAGCTTTGCGCCGTCGACCTCTTTTGTGAGTCCCTCAACGGTGAGAATATCCTTACCGACTTCTCTGTCCATATCGAAGCCGACAAACGGATATCGGCGGCTCGACGCGGGCAGCTCCTCGATAGTCAGTTTATCAAGCAGCTTCTTTCTCGAGGTCGCCTGACGGGATTTCGATTTGTTTGCGGAGAATCTTGCGATGAACGCCTGAAGCTCCTTCGCCTTCTCCTCATTTTTCTTGTTCTGCTGTTTTATAAGCTTCTGGATAAGCTGGCTCGACTCGTACCAGAATTCGTAGTTACCGACATACATCTTTATCTCGGAATAATCGATATCGACTATTCTCGTGCAGACATTATTTAGGAAATGGCGGTCATGCGAGACGACAATGACCGTTCCGAAATACTCGCTCAGGAAGTCCTCAAGCCACTTGACGGCGGCTATATCGAGGTCGTTTGTAGGCTCGTCGAGCAGGATTATATCGGGGTTTCCGAAAAGCGCCTGCGCAAGCAGCACCTTTACCTTCTGCGAACCCGAGAGAGACGACATCTGTTCATAGAGCAGGCTCTCGTCAAGGCCGAGACCCTGAACCAACTTCGACGCATCGGACTCCGCCTCCCAGCCGTCGAGCTCGGCGAACTCCTCCTCGAGCACGGCGGCACGCATTCCGTCCTCCTCGCTGAAATCCGGCTTCTCATAGAGCGCGTCCTTTTCTTTCATTATATCGTAGAGGCGGCGGTTGCCCATTATCACGGTGTCGAGCACGGTGTATTCATCAAAGGCATAGTGATCCTGACGCAGCACCGACATCCTGACCGTCGGCGGGATTATAACCGAACCGTGCGACGGCTCAAGCTCGCCGCAGAGTATTTTCAGAAATGTTGATTTGCCCGCGCCGTTTGCTCCGATTATACCGTAGCAGTTGCCGGGCGTAAATTTGAGATCGACGCCCTTAAAAAGGGTCTGTGTGCCGAAATTGAAGCTGAGATCGGATACTGTTATCATCTTTTTCTCCCGTTTTGCGTTGCACCGACTCATCCTGTCGGGTGCAATATTGTAATAAATATCTGCGGGCAAACGTATTCACCCGCAGTTTAATATGATACCACAAATACAGAATTTCTTCAAGTGCGGAGAGGATAGATGGTGGGATGGAGCGGTTGAGTAAAAACAAGCAAGCGGTTTTAATAAAATCCGTTTATATATAGCCCAATCTCCGAATCATCATCTGTGCCAAACAGTTCACAGAACTTTTTGTTCGGCTCCTCACGTCTGCATCTGTCGGGTACCGCTTGTGTATGATGATAATCTCTTTCTTTTACAGTGTAATTAAAATACCGCAAGGTTTTTGTCTCATTTGCGGAGAGTCGGATTATACTCGAAACAGATCATTTAGTTTTTGAGCGATATTTGAAGAGTCACATATCGTTTCTATTCCTAACTCCCTCCCACGCTGAATCTCCATATCGTTTTGGGAAGCAGCACTCGAATCAACAAGCAATACCGGTATCGTGTTGATTCCGAACGTTTTTGGCAGCGTGTACAGCTTGTGATAGAATTCGTGACTTATGGCATTTGTCGCCTTGCACTCAACTGTTAAGGTTTGGAACCCTTTCGTCAAAACCACATCTATTTCATTTTTCGTTCCGTGCTCTTCGCTCCATGTTACTTCAACACCCATGCTTACGTCGTCAAAAAAGCCGGATTTTAAAGCTTCATAATATGTATGCAACTTGAACAAATATCCTTCACTTAACAGAAGTCTTATTATCGGCTCTCCCGCAAAAGCAAAGGACATTGTCGGTAAATCTGATTCTTTAGCCGGATCATTCTTTCGCAGGAAGCGAATCAATCCGTATCTTTCCAACGCTTTCAGCATATTCCAGCACAACTCATAAGCCTCTTCGGGTAAGGCCAAATCGGATATTAGCATCGGCTTATAGTTTACCCTGTAACCATCCGGCAATCTTACAATATCCAGCAAACTGTCTTGAGATATTCGTAACGGATCCGACATCAAGCTGTTTATCGCTCCCCTTACGCACGGAATCGGAGCTTTAATGACAAGCTCTTTCATGTTTGAGGATCTGTCTTCCCACGAATAGCCTACAAAAAACGCATTCTCCGAGCCGTTTAGTGCAGAAAGAAATTTTTCCAAAAAATCTTCACAAAAATCGGGAACATATAACAACCAATCCGGTGCGTCAGGATTAAAATCGCTATTATCGCAGTGAATCTCGATCAATTTGCAGTTCGTTTCACAGAACTCCGAAATCGCCTTACACAGCATCTTCCACGCAATACCGCAAGCGTTCTTATCTGATATACAGAATTCTTTCGCTTGTCCGGAATAGAGCTCCCATGTCTTTTTATATGCAAAATATAAATCCGTCTTTGATTCTTGAAGAAATCCTCCTTTTGAGGTATACAAATCTTCCATAAAAAGAATCGGAGAATTTTTTACATATTCCAAGAAAGCGGAATCATCATCTGTGATAAAGCTCCGTGTTATCGCATCAAATCTATACACGGGAAGCTTTCGTTTGTTCGCTGTCTTTTCGTCCTCTGCCACATAGTTGGCACTTTGCAGAAAATCGCTGAGTGCTGTTTCATTAATTTCTATAGCAGTAAATTTTTGGCTGCTTTTCTGCATCAAAAATCTATGCAATACGCTTGTCTGTTGTCCGCAATTATACGGCAACAAATCCACCGCACATATCCTTTGAATCCCCTTGATTTTATAAATTAATTCATAAGGAGTGTCGCATTTAATGTCGAACAGCAGTTTAATGTTGAATTTAGTTTGCAAACCGTGCTTATCGACAATATTTGATGCATAATTCAACGCCTCCAAAAGTCCCGATTTGTCCCCGGTCATCATATTACTGTCAACAACATAAGTTATATATTTCGGATTCAGCATAAGTGCCGACGCAATATTGGAAAAAAGTCCGGAAGATGTATTATCGGACTTTTTTTCGAAGTACAGAGGCACACAAAGGTGAAGAGCCGTGTTATATGTCAATATAAACGGAAGGTTCCTTATAAGTGCATCATCCTTCATTTTCCAATCTGTGAACGAAGTGTATTCGACTATCGGCAGCATATATTTACCGAGTTCGTTCATCCGATCTGTCACTTCTTTAAGTTTGCATTCCTTCGCATACCGTATGATCTGTGTTACAATATGCCTATATTTGTTTAAAATCTCTTTGCCGTTGTCCAAATTATCAAACAAATCATTAATGACACCTAAAAGAGATTCGCACAAAAGCAAAAGCTTACGATCGCCGGCTATGCTATGACATAACAATTCACACTTATCGCGTATAACCTCTTTTGTTCTTTTGTCTTTAATTATTTCCGCCCAATGTCTATGAAATTCAACGCTTAACCGATCAAGCGGGTCAAGAGTCTGTGTGCTAACTGCCGTATCATTCCATCGAGTCCTGTTATCGGTTTTCTTGATATTCCATTCCGGAGTGCTTAAACCTAAAGAAACTTCACTCGGAACGATACACGGATGACTTTTGTTTGCTTCGTTTTTCGTTGTCGTTGTGAGAGCATATATCTCGTTGAGCGGCATAGTCTTCCAGCCATTGGTAATTTTTTCCAAAACCCATCGCCTGTGCTCATACCAGATTAATTCTTTAAATTCACGCCATGCTTCACTGTTTTGTATTATTCCGTTTTTATCAAATTGAAATCTCCTTGAAAACTCCAACGCAGCCTTTTCCGGATTATCAAAGTCCAATTCAATTCCCACGCTGTGAAGCTTATAAACGATACTCAAAGAGTTTTCCATAGATGAGCTGAAATTGTATTTTTTTCTGAATTCCTGCTCCGCACCTTCAAAATCGTTTATATAATCCTTGTACCAAGACATATGGATGTTGAACGCCATCTGCTTGAGAAATCTATATTCCTCAGACTCGCTCAAAACTTCGGCAACATTTACAGGATAAAGATTTTTCTGCGTTCGTTGTCTGTACTGTCTATACTGAACATACGCTATCGTCGTTGTGTCTTCATCAAACACCGGAGTATTATCGGTATTTCTAAGGTTGGCGCAGATATTCGCAACTCCGGAATTTAGAGTTTGTTCGTTCAACGCAATAAATACATAAGAATACTTTTTTTGCTGTATAACCTTTCTGAGCTTCTTTTCTGCAATTCTTACGGAAGTCTCTTCTGAAAAAGACAAATCCAAGTCTACATCACAAAAGTCGAGATATCCATACGGATTCGAGCTTAAATCGGGATACTTTGCAGTTATATTTCCATCTATAACAACAAAATCCCGCAAAGATTTTCGCTTATCGAGATAGTCTTTTTTTCTTCTTTCGCAATCCTTTGTTGCTACGGTTATATGCAGCATACAATCTTTTATCTGCGACAGTTCAAGCGCAAAATCAATAAATTCGGAAGCATAAGCACCGCAGCCGAGCACAAGTACATTATGAACCTTCTCTCCGTTCTCCCCGGTCGAAAAGAACTTATAGAGCGGACGTTTAATCAATAACTTTTCAATTGCTCCGGCTGCACCGTATTCTTTATCTGACGCCTCCTCTTCCTCAACAAGATTAAAGGATGTTCTGTATCCCGGTCGCTTTGCTGCCAATTTCCCGAAACCGGTGTTTTCAAGAATATCTTCAATATCCTTTACCATATCTTCGACGACACAATATTTTCCGCACTCATCATTGAATCGATTCAATGACTTCTTTATTATCAGCGCAAGTTTTTCCTGAATCAAGCTGCTTCTTGTTTCATCTGAAGAATTCAGCAGTTCCGAATTTGCTAAATCAACAGCTATATTATCAAAGGCAGCTTTGCTGTATTCGGGCATCCCTTCACAAAAATGAACATTTTTAAAAGAGCCATTATTTTCTTTTATTACAAGTGCATAAAACAATATTGTGCCTATAGAATAAATATCCGATTGAATTCCGCATCTGTCTGTCCAGCAATTTTTCACCTCTTCGCTTCTGAAAAACCGTGTGCCGGCAGAAAAAACTCTCCGATTTGGATCCATGCCGTAAAGCAAAGAGTTTGTATCATAAAGATTTATAACGGCATTATCCTTGTCAACCTTGTTGGAATATAATTGCACTCCAAAATTATATGGATTCAAATCCAGATGATACAAAGCAAATCTATGAAGTACCTGTATGCATTTCGCAAGTTCAAGAATGCATCTGAGAATGTAATCCGTCTCTTTAATATAGTTTCCGATATTGATATTCCGCTCATAGGACTCCCGCATTTTATCGCACAGTTCGTCCAAATACTCTTGGAATTGTTCATATCCTGCTTCGTTTTCCACCCACACATAAAAGGATGTATTCTTACGAACAATTTCCCTATCAAATTCATCGCTTTCGGGCATGGAAGGTATTCCGCAATAATAACTGTAATGCGGAATATACTTGTTCAGATCTTCTTCAAAAACACTTTTGCTGTCTTTGTTCCTTTTCTCATTTATTATGGCATATGAATTTTCATAGGCACTTCTCAAGGCAAAGAAGTTTTCAAACGTCCCGTACTTAGCATATAACTGATTTCTGCTTGCATCATCTACAGATATCGTCCTGTCCAAGTGGACTTCAAAACCGGAATCATCAAAATCAACAGGATAAAACTCTTTCAATATGCCCCTTCTTGAAAGCTGCTCATCTCCAACGATTTTTCTAGCTCTGTAGCAAACGGCCGAGCTTCCTTTTCCCTCCAGTCCTTCAATGACAAATGAATCCGGCAGCGTATCATTACTGCCTGATTTTAAAGAATCGTCAACATCGCCGGAATTAAACCGCTTAGGAACATACGGAAGCAGTTGAATTATGCTGCCATCAGCCAATATTTTTCTTTGATCGTACAAATCGTTCATAGCGCTTCCTCTCTTTTTCGTTTACAAGACCGCCAAAAATGAACAGTCGTCAAACATCTTAACGCTCTCAAGATAGTCCTCTATGCCTTCAACGCTTTCGCTGCGCATTGCGACACGATTGTCTTCATTCATATAAAACAATTCTTTCCAACACCCGTCCGTGCATAACACAAATTGTGAGTTTTCAAAATAGCTTTCTATACTGAACCCGACATCCTCATTAGCAAAATCGGTTAAAACAGTGCAAGTCTCATTGTTTTTATAAGCGTTCACCGGATTCTTTTGGCATATGCTCTCCGGATACAATGCAAAAACTTTGCTGTCGCCCAAGACAAAGGTCATGACCTGCTGCCTTTTTTTGTGTACACATATGAAGCACAACGTGCTGGCAAAAGACATTTCATTTTCATTTAAGTCACCGGCGACTTTGTTTATCTTGTTCCTTATATTTGATAGGATGAGATTTATAGTTTTCTCCGGCTTGGAATCGAAATAATAATCTATATCATCCAAAATGATCTTCGCGCTTATTTTGCACGCAATCTCGGCGCCTTTTCTGCTGTTTTCGCATGATGACGCACCGTCTGCCACAGCATAAAAAGCCCCCGCAGCCGTTTCTTGAGTATATATATAATCTTGATTATCAAGATTGTTCTCTTTGTGGTATTCACCCGTCTTTGAATACTCTATCGACTGCAAATTAATTGTTTTTCCCTCCTCGAAAGCTTACATCATAGAAAAGCGATACGTTTTCCACAGATTTCTATATGTGAAATAAAGCAGTATTATGTCGAATAAATTCTTATGATTTACTTCCATAAAGCCACCGTCTATGAGCAAATCATTCAGCCCTCTATAGCTTTTCTCTCCAAGCTTAAAACGATGTTTCTCTTGTGCATAGGTATAGAACTGCGAAAAATCATTAAACGGTTTTTCTAAGCCTTTTTTATTTGAGATAATTTTTTCGTTCAAAATATAATTGCAAGCAGCAATCATCAAATTGGCTCTTGTAACAATCAGCGAGCCGTTGTTCTTAATCCCAAACGCAAGCCTTTTATTCTTCTCCTTGTAATAATTTCGGAAAGTCTTTTCGGCTTTTAAGATATCGTCAAAATTCCAACAAGCGCGAAGCAATCCCGCATCATAGCCAATAACGGGGTTGACATAATTGTCGTAAACAAACATTGAAGCGATCTCATCAATACAAACATCTCGTTTTTCCAAGCACTTGCCATTTTTTTCTTCGGAATCAAACACTATTCTAAATTTCTTTTTAATCAATCGTTTTGTTGACTTTAATCTGTCTATAGAGATCGGTTCACTATTCCCGTCAAAGATAAAAATATTGTCGTATTCTTTTTTTCCAATCATCGAGTATGATGAATTTTTCTTTGTCGCATTTATTTCATTGCGCGACAACGGGGTGCCATCGCTACGAAAAAACTCGGTACCCGTAGGTGCCATGAGATAACGAAATCTTTTTTCAAACTCGTCTATAGGCATCATTAATCCGGTTTTATATGCAATTCCGGTTCGCTCTGAGATCAGCTGCTCTACGTCATCCTTCGAAAGCTCTTTTTTGCCGTCGTAAACTCTAAAGTGTCCAATCCCGTTTCTTGCAATAAAATCATCCTGCTGTAATTGCCTTCCGTATTCATCGCGGAATCTAAAACCGCTAACCGTATCGAAATAGTCTACAACAACTTTTTCTTTCATCCGAGCTGTTTCCCGTTTTGTCGGCCGGCCATTATCGTCAATATATACGTACTCTGTATGATAGAAAGGAGAAAGCAGCTCGCCGACAATATATTGAGCGGTCTTTGTTTCAGAATATATATTTGTATTCATTTCACGACTTCCGATTACCAAGCTGCATGTATTAGCTATTCCGTCATAGCTGATGTAACTGTTGTCTAAATTTATATTTTCTAATGAGGTTTTCACAATAAGAGACCTCAGCTCTTTAAGCTTTTTTTCCTCCGAATCACTTCTGTTTTGCTTGCAGTTAAGCTCTTGTATTTCACACCAAACGGAATTTGCATTATTAAAAAACTCTGTTAAATCCAAAACAATACCGTCGGCATATTGATCTACTTCTCCCGGGTCATCACATTCCTTTAACGCTATTTCCATAGCCGCAATCCTGAGCACCTCGGAAAAACGTTTATTGGGCTTTTCACCGCTAAGGGCTTCACTCAAATCAAGGCAGACGGTAATGCTGTCTTTTTTGCAAGCATACCTTCTGAGAATCATATCCTTAAAATCATTTACACCTTTGTGCGCAAATTCGTCAAACCATAATCGGTACTGCTCGGTTCCGGCCTCAATTTGATTTACAACTTCTTCTTCGGATAAAGCTTCTTCGGATTTATTACATTCGCTGATCATAAGTCTTGCATTAACAAATTTTTCCAAAGCAGTCATGTTGTTTTGTGAAATGAAGAACAAATAGATTACTTCCAAATAATTTTTATAATTAATGCCATAGCCACTAATATATTTTTCCCTTGCGGCACTCTCCTCTTTTTTTTCAACATCTTGAGCATTAAGAACGGCATTTACCAAGTTATCACTATAATAATCAAAGAAAAGATTTTTACGAATATCCGTTTCGTATTCGTCGGGGTTTGTATCCTTGTCGGGTATAACCATGGAGAAAGTCATCTCAAACGCTATCGAAAAAACATACAAGTCTTCTCTGGTAGGATTCTTGCTGGCAAAAAAGCCTTTTGCAATGGAATCCGCAACTTTCAGCATTCTAAAGTTATAGCTTTTTATACGTCCTCTGGCGTTATAATCGAACCTGTCAAAGATTGACTCGTCAACAGTAGCCGCGAACTCCGAAATAACATTTTTTTCCTTTCCCCGGGCATCAAAAAGTTCGCCGGCCGCCTCTAAGCGGTCGCGGTATTCGCTTATTTCTTTACGAAGTTTTTCACATCTGTATCCTTCTCCGCGCGCGTCCTTGTCATGGATAACGCCTTCACACCATCCAAATTGCTTAATAAACTGCTTCAATATCAGAAGACGCGTAGAAATGACGTATTTACCGTTCACGTCCTTTTGCATTATATCTTCAAGAATCTGCGGTTTACCTTCTGAATTGCAAACAATATGTCCTTCGGAATTTTTTTTGCAAACAAACTCCGGAGATATTTTGTAAAGTCTTTTTACAACAACTCTTCTGATATAATCCACCGAACTTTTATACTCGGTATATTTTTCAGAAAGCAGCTTAAAAAAGGACCTGTCAGCCTCTTCTTGGGTCTTAAGTTGTGATAAAGCACGGTTCAAATTTTCGAGCAATTGTTCATATTTCTTTTGATCGTATTCGCCCGGCAGCGCAGGAATGATGTCTTGGCTCGGCATGGCTCTGCTAACATAGTCGTTAATCTTTATGAGCACTTCATTAAACAGTGAACCGTACTTATCTCCTTTTTTTGCGTTGTTTACCGCAGTGATAAGTTCGTTGCGAAGGCTTTCAAGTTCATCACGCATCCAAAGCTGCTTGAACTCATCTCCGAGTTCGTCGTGAACCGACATGAGCACTTTTGTATATTCCATTTCCGACATTGTAGACACATGCGGCACCTCTTTCTTATTCGCAATTATACAAGTATAAGTATACACTGCTAATTGCAAAAAAGCAACAGCGAACAAAACCTTGAAAGCCATAAAAAACCGCGTGTGAATTACGAAGGTATTTATCATTAGGTTTATTTTCCTTTAATAAATCACATATAAAAGATAACAGTAAACTTCCGATTTTGGCTATTGGGAGTTTTTTCTTTATTATGTCTTTTACGCGCCGGACAGCACATTTTTTCGACCGTCCGAATTCGCGAGACATCGTTCATATTATTCTTGGAAAGTTATTGCTAAACTACTCTTACAAAAAGTCGGATTTCGTTTTAACAGTGTATATTCAAATTGCAAAGATGTAAGCAGTCGCATTACCGCAATTCAAATTTCAAAGAGGGACAAACCGGTATTGTTAAAGGTGAATATTTGAATATTATCCGTTGTTACGACGAAGCAATAAATGATTACATATTCATATCTTTTTTGCGCCGGCAATATCCCCCCATTTTCCTTTTGTTCCATGTTCATTAAACAAGATGCACCTTGATAATAACAAAAATATGTTTTATAATAGTGGAAATATATTTGTGCGGTGGTTGATTTATGGTTATTTACGAAGGGCACAGAAGCGTAAAAGGCGAGTATCTTTATAATCAGGTGGACAAAAATCTGAACTTTCAAAAGCACACGCACTGCAACTACGAAATAGTGTTTTGCCTGGGCGGCTGCCTTGTGTGCGAGGTGGGCAACACAAAATATGAATTGCACAACGGCGAGGGAATGCTCATACTGCCGGGGTATATTCATTCTTACTCCACGCCCGAGGAGAGCGAGGATTATCTCTGCGTTTTTTCAACCGACCTTGTTTCCCTGTTTTACGAGAAAACAAAAATGAAGTCGTTTTCAAACACGCGGTTCTTGTTCGACGGCAGAGACGACATTGATATTTTGACGGACGAGAGCAGAAGTATTTTTGCAAAGCAGGCTGTTCTTTACAGACTTTGCGCCGCCGTGTTTGAACAGAGCGAGATAGAAAAAATCGATGAGTCCTATTTCGCACTCACTAACTCCCTCTCAATGTATATTCAAAACAATTTCACCAAAAAGCTGAAGCTTCAGGATATAGCAAAGGAATTCGGCTACGATTACAGCTACCTGTCCTCTTTCTTCAACAGGAATTTCGACATGGATTTTGCCTCATTCGTCAACAAATATCGCATACAGTTCGCCTGCGAGCTGCTGAAAAACTCCGACGAGGACGTGACCCAAATAGCAATGAAATGCGGATTCTCCACCATAAGAAACTTTAACCGCGTTTTCAAAAACGAAACTGGACAGACACCCAAAGATTACCGCAGTGCGAACAATTCAAATTACGGCTCGGATTCAAGCCGACCGAAAGCGGATTGAAGCCCAAAGGCTCATTGAGCTTTATAATTATATTCCTCACTTTTACAGCAAAAAATCAAGACAGAGGGCGTGCCTCTGCCTTTGATTTTTTATTCTTATGTGCTTATATCACTCTTTGATTTTGGGATACAGCTCCGCCCATTTCGAATATTTTTCACCGTAGTATTTCGTGAGCTTGCCGTCGGGCAGAACGCGAGTGTAGCCTGACTTGACGGCACTTCTTAACCGTTCATAGCCGTCCTCCGGCAGGCAGGCTCTTGCGCCCAACAGTGCGGCACCCAAAACGGCTCCGTGTTCAACCTCGGGAAGCAAAAGCTCGATGTCCAGAACAGATGCGATGATTTTCACCCATTCTTTGTTTCGCGTGCCGCCGCCGCAGATTTTTGAAGTCTCGATATGTATTCCGAGATCCCTGATGATATCGAGATTTTGCTTTATCGCAAAAGCGACGCCCTCCAATACGGCAAGGGTCATCTCGTCTTTTGTCGTATTGAGCGACAGACCGAAAAATGCGCCGCGAATATTTGAGTCGTTTATCGGCGAGCGCTCGCCCATGAGATAGGGCAGGAACATGACCCGACTTTTGCCGATATATTCGGAGAAAGCTCCGTCATATGATGATTTCGTTATATTTTCGACCCACCATTTTTGGCAGCTTGCCGCGGACAAAATGCAGGCGAGATAATGATATTCGCCCGTCGCGGAGCAAAATGTGTGTATCGCTCCGTTCGGCGCATAGTTGAACTCGTCGCTTGCAACGAAAATCGTGCCCGATGTGCCGAGTGAAATATTGCAGTCTCCGCTTTTAATTGTATCCGTTCCTACGGCGGATGCCGCATTGTCGCCCGCTCCGATAACGATTTTGACGTTTTCGTTAAGTCCCAGCTCATCGGCAACGGATTTTTTGAGCGTCCCTACCGTCTGATAGCTCTCATACACCTTTGGCAAATTTTTTTCGTTTATGCCGAGCACGGACAGCATGGGCTCAGACCAGCAGCGGTTTTTCGTGTCAAAATACAGTGTGCCCGCCGCATCGGAGCAGTCGGTCGCAAACACTCCGCTGAGCCTGTATGCCACATAGTCCTTGGGGAGCATGATTTTTTCCGTCTTTTGAAAATTCTCCGGCTCATTGTTTTTGAGCCAAAGCACTTTGGGCGCGGTGAAGCCGGAGAACGCGATGTTTCCCGTGTTTTGCTGGAGCGTCTCTTTGCCGATAACATTGTTGAGATATTCGGTTTCACGCGAGCTTCGGCTGTCATTCCACAAAATAGCGGGGCGGATCACATTGTCGTTTTCGTCGAGCACGACAAGGCCGTGCATCTGCCCCGAAAAGCTGACAGATGCAACGCTGTTTTTATCGATATCGGACACAAGCTCTTTTATTACGGATATGCTCCCGTCATACCAATCCTGCGGGTTTTGCTCGCTCCAGCCGTCTTTGGGATAATATACGGGATACTCTCTTTCCGCCGTTTTGACTATCGCGTTTTCGCTCAGCAGCATTCCCTTTACCGACGAGGTTCCTATATCGAGCCCTATGAAATAATCCATTTACCGCACCTCATTTAAACAGAATTCGATTTATTTCACCTTGAATTTTTTCCTGTCTGCCGGAGCAGGGCGTCTCGCAGGACTTTTTCTCGCAGGCAAGCTCGGACAGCTGCGAAAGCGTCGCTTCTCCGCTCCTGATTTTTTGACCTAATTCCGAGTTGAAAGAAGCATATTTTTCCTCGATAAATCCGTCAACCGTTTTGCTCTCTATGATTTCGGCGGCCTTTATTAAACCGAGGGCGAACGTGTCCATGCCGAGAATGTAGCCGTAGAACATATCCTCCGCGGTGTTGCTCGTCCTGCGGTTTTTGGCGTCAAAATTAAATCCGCCCGTAAGTCCGCCGTTTTTGAGCACCTCATACATACACATCGTCGCGCTGTAAACATCAAACGGGAATTCATCGGTGTCCCAGCCCAAAAGGAGATCTCCCTGATTCGCGTCTATGGAGCCGAGCATACCGTTTATGGCGGAAATTCTTAATTCATGCTGGAAGGTGTGACCGGCGAGGGTCGCGTGATTGGCTTCAATATTCAGCTTGAAATCCTTATCGAGTCCGTACTGCCTCAAAAAGCCTATCGCCGTCGCCGCGTCGAAATCGTACTGATGCGTCATGGGCTCCTTCGGCTTGGGTTCGATATAGAAATCGCCCTCAAATCCGATGCTTCTGCCGTACTCCACGGCCATGCGCATAAGAGACGCTATGTTTTCCTGCTCAAACTTAACATCGGTGTTAAGCAGAGTCTCGTAGCCCTCTCTTCCGCCCCAGAACACATAGCCCCTGCCGCCGAGCTTGACGGTAATATCGAGCGCTTTTTTTATTTGCGCAGCGGCAAAGCAATAGACATTGACATCGTTGGTACTGCCTGCGCCGTTCATAAATCTCGGATTGCCGAACATATTCGCAGTTCCCCAAAGGCACTTTATGTCCGTGCCGTTCATCTTTTCAAGGATATAATCCGAAATTTCATCAAGGCGCGCGTTTGTAACATTTATGTCTTTATCCTCGGGGACTAAATCGACATCGTGGAAGCAGAAATATTTGATTCCGAGCTTTTGCATGAACTCAAAGCCCGCGTCCACCTTTGCCTTTGCGTGCTCCATGGTGCCAGGAGCTGCTCCGAACGACTTATCCGCCGTGCCGACGCCGAACATATCCGCGCCGCTCGCACCCAAGTTATGCCACCACGCCATGGCAAACGGCAGATGCTCGCTCATTTTTTTGCCGAGTATCACTCTGTCGGGGTCATAAAATTTAAACGCGAGCGGGTTTGAGCTTTGCTCTCCCTCATAATTTACTTTCTTTACAAAATCAAAATATTCCATAATATCAGTCTGCCTTTCTCATATATTCTTAATTAATCAAACAGTGACCTCGAGCTTGCGGCGCATCGCGTCCTCGCTGTCCTGACCGACATAGAATGTATATTTATCCTCTAAATACCATTCTCCGCTCTTTTCGTCATAGAATTTAAGGTCGTCTTTGTAAACGGTTACGGTCTCCTCGACTTCTTCCCCTGCCGGGACATTGATTTTCCTGAAGCCCTTGAGAAGCTTTACGGGATGATCGCCGTCCGCTCCCGCATAAACCTGAACGACCGTCTCTCCGTCGAAGCTGCCGATATTCTTGATTTTCAACGACACTTCTATACTGTCGTCCTTATTTTCAGCATGTATATCTGAGTATTCAAACTCGGTGTAGGACAGACCGAAGCCGAACGGGAACGCGGGCTTTTTGCCCTCCTTGTCGAGCAGCGTATAGCCGTGATAGTAGCCGTAATCGATAACCCTGGTTTTATCTCCGGGGAACAGGAACTTCGGATAATCGTTCTCGTCCTCGGCAATTGTAAACGGCAGATGACCGCTCGGAACCGCTTTGCCCGTCAGGATATCCGCAAGCGCGTTTCCGCCCTCCATTCCGCTGTAGAAAGAATGAAGTATCGCTGATGCCTCGTTCTTCCACTCCTCGATAATATAGGCGCTTCCGCCGACAATATCGACTATCGTATTCTCGCAGTTTGCGCAGATACGGTGAATGAGCGCTACCTCATCCGACGGGATACGCAGCGAATATCTGTCGCCGCCGTGCACTTTTTCCGCCGCATCGTCATTGCTCGAGAAGTTTGCAAGATTCTCGCCCTCTTGCTTATAGTCGCTGCCCACGCAAATCAAAACGCAGGAGCAGTCTTTTATTTCATCCAGCCTTGAAGATATATCGAGGCTCTCACAAAGCACGACATTTTCTTTTCCGAACGCATTGCAAAGACCCTCATACGGCGTTACGGTATACGGACTCGCAACGCTGCTCGAGCCGTGGTCGCCGACATTGATTTTGTTGGCATACCGCCCGACAACGGCGATTTTTTTGATATTTTTAAGCGGAAGTATGCCGTTGTTTTTCAGCAAAACCGTGCCCTCGCACGCAACCTTTTTTGCAAGCATCGCATGGGCTTTGCACGCGATAACATCTTTGGATTGACGCTTGATTTTGGGCGTTATCTTTATTAAGCCCGCCAAGACGTTTTGAACCGCCGTGTCGATATCCCGCTGCGATATTTTTCCGCTCTTTAAATAGATCGGCAGCGCGGTATAAAATATCTTCATCGGCATCTCCACGTCCATGCCGGCTTTTATTGCCTTTTCTCCGTTTCTCAACGCAAAGAGAAAATCGGTAATTGCAAAGCCCTCAAAATGCCACTGGCCGCGCAGAATATCCGTGAGCAAATACCTGCTCTCGCAGCAGTGCTCGCCTCTCAAAAGATTATATGCGCCCATGATAGACATGGCACCTGCGTCAATGCACTTCTTGAAATGAGGGAAATACACCTCCTGCAAGGTCTTTTCATCCGCATGAACATCTACCGAAAATCTGATGTTTTCAATGCTGTTGCAGGCAAAGTGCTTCGGGCAGGCGATAACGCCGTTATCCTGCACAGCGCGCGTCAACGCGGCGCCCATTTTTCCGAGCAAAAACGGATCCTCGCCGTATGTTTCCTGCGCTCTGCCCCAACGGGGATTGCGCAAAAGGTTAATGCATATGCCGGCAAAATAGTTGGCGTCTCCGGCTATAGCCTCTTTTGCTATAGCGGTGCCGACCTCGTATTCAAGGTCGTCGTTGAATGTGGCTCCCCTTGCCATGGAAACGGGGAAGCAGGTGCTGTTGCCCATAACAACGCCGCGGGGCCCGTCCGAAAAAGCTATCGCCGGAATTCCAAGGCGCTTGACTCCGCCCGCAAGGCAGGGACGGTGATTGTACTTTTTGCCCTTGGTTATCAAATCATAGCAGTTTCGCTGAGCAAACTGTCTGCCCGAAAGCATTTTCAGCTTTTCTCTGAGAGTCAATTCGCTGCACAGCTGCCGACAGACCTCCTTCAGCGTTTCGCTCGTCGGAGATTTTTGGTATAAGCTTACCGCTTCGTTGTAATTCATAATTAACGCTCCTTTTCAGACATATTTTTGTTTTATTCTATGTCCATTATACAAGATATATCTTGATAATAACAGAAATATGTTTTATAATAGTGGAAATATATTTGTGCGATGATTAATTTATGGTTATTTACGAAGGGCACAGAAGCGTAATTTGAATTTTATTTGCAGGTATTTGTTATAGACGGTTATCCTGTCGACCGTCTGTTTTATGATGAAGCCATTCTGCGCGTCCGGCACTGTTCCGTTTCCGACTGCTTCTTCGAAGTTTCTGACAATTACTTCGTCGTCACGGAGTGTGCGCCTTGCTCGCAGGAAGTGCGCACGCTTTGATTTTCATGCGGTTCACCGCACTTCATTGGCGAAGCGTCTTCATTTTTCATGCACCGAAGGTGCGCTTAATTGAAAAATATAGGTGCTTTCACCGGAGGTACGCTGAGGGACTCTTTGATATTCAGACCTTTAGCTTACGGTTAACATTCTTCGACGATTAGACGCTTACAGGGTTTTTCATTTTGTCTAAAAAGCCAAGCGCAGCTGACGTAAAATCCATCGGCTGCGCCTATATGTTTTTATATTATTCGGTTATGTCATCACATGGCTTTTTGAATAATATTGCTCACATTTCAACGCTGTACACATATTTTCCGCTTGAAACTTCAAGGCTCTTTCCGTCGGGCAGAGTGATGACAGCGCTCGTGTTAAACGGAACATTAATCGAGAGGACAAAAACGCCGTTTTCAAAATTCCAATTGATTTTGATAGTTCCGCTCGAAAGCTTTTTGAAACATGACACGCTCGTGAGTCCGCCTCCGACGAGGGGTGCAACCTTAAATTTTTTGTAGCCCGGCTCAATCGCTTCGAGTCCCGCGACGCGCCTATATAACCAATCGCCGACTGCACCGTTCGCATAATGGTTGAAAGAAACCATTCCTCCGCCGACAGCGTTTATCAGACCGCTTCCCGGATCTTTTCCGAGATTGACGGTTCCATCGGGTCGAAGCGCGTCCCAACGCTCCCAAATTGATGTTCCCCCGGCTTTGACTTCATACAACCACGACGGGACGGTGTCCTGAAGTAAAAGGTCATATGCTTCATTTATATATCCGTTATCCGAAAGGGCGAAAAGGAGATATGGTGTTCCGAGGAAGCCGGTGGAAAGATGATTATCGGCTTCTTTCACGAGTCTTAAAAGGTTTTCAGCATATTTTTTTCTTTCCTCTCCGCTCACCATTCCAAAATACAGCGGGCAAACATAGGCCGTTTGAAACTCGTTTTTGAGCGTTCCTTTTTTGTCGGTAAAAACGTTCCGATATGCGTTTTCGATGCACTTTCGCTTTTCTTGAAACGCCTTAGCCTCCTCTTCAAAACCGAGAATGGTCGCAATTTTTGATGCGAGGGCGCAATCGTTGGCATAATATGCGGTTGAAATCCACTTCTTTTTTGCCATCCATTGCTTTTGATTTTCGTTCGGAGCGCACCAATCGCCGTAAGAAAATCCGTGCGACCAAATGTATCGCCTTTCCCCCGATGAAAACGCCGCCGCTTTCTTTTCGACTCCCGAAAGATATCTTTTCATCATCGGATAAAACTTTTCAAGAATGGTTTTGTCCCCGCTGTTTTGATAAAGCGCCCACGGGACAAGGAAAACACAGTCGGACCAGCCGGCCGTAATCTTTGTTCCGCCGAAATGTTTGACCCGAGGAACAACGACGGGGATTCCTCCGTCTTTTGTCTGCTGTGCTTTCACATCAATAAGCCACTTTCTAAGAAAGCGGTTCATATTGAAGTTGAAACACGCCGTCGAAGCAAAAACGGAGATGTCGCCCGTCCAACCGAGTCTTTCGTCGCGCTGAGGACAGTCGGTCGGGATCTCAAGGAAGTTTGAAAAACCGCTGTATCTGATATTCTTTTGAAGACGGTTAATGCTTTCGTTGGAGCAGAAAAAGTCTCCCGTTTCCTCGTCAATCGAGGAAATAACCTTCATTCTGACCTTGACGTTTTCAGGCTCAATTCCGCAAAGCTCGGCATAACGAAAACCCATAAAGGTAAATTCCGGGCAGTAGGTCTCTTCTTCTCCGCCGCAAACATATTCAAGCTTTGCTTTCGCCGAACGCAGCGGCTTTGTAAAAAGCTCGCCGTTCAAAAGAACCTCCGCATGTCGAGCGGTTATCCTCTGCCCTTTTCTCCCTTTAATTTCAAGTTCGAGAACTCCGGCGCAGTTTTGACCAAAATCATAGATATAGCCGTTTTGACTTTTTTGAATCTCTTTCGGTTCGAGCGTTTCGATTATTTTTGCAAATTTTCCGTACGATGCGACGAGGCGCGGAGAAATACGGGGCTTCTCTTTTTCGGCATTTTCGAAGATCGCCTTGCTTAAGGTTTTCGTTGCGTCGAATATCTCTCCGTTATAAAACGACACGTCTCTGACAGGCCCGTCAGCGGTAACGAGCCAGCTTTCGTCGGTTTTAATTTCGTCTTTTCGCCCATCGTCATATTCGATTTGAACAAGTGCTTTGAGCGCGAGCCTGTCGGCGCCGAGCTTATTACTTCTATTCAGGCCGAAAATCCCGACCGCCCAACCGCCCGCAACGGTGAAAACCAATTCGTTTTTCTCTTCGAGAAACGGCGCAATGTCATAAACCTGATATTGAAGTTGATCTTCAAAACTCGTGAAACCGGGAGCAAAGCGGTCGTCGGAAATCTCTTTTCCGCAAAGCGTGAAAGAATAAATTCCGAACGCGGTTGAATAAAGCCGCGCTTTTTTCACCTTACCCGAAAGCAAAAACTGACGTTTGAAGACGAGCGGAATGGGGCTTTTTCCGAAACCGACGTGATAGTTCGGCTTCGTTATCCACTCCGCGGAAAAATCACCGGAAAGAAAGCCCGTTTCAAACTCCGCCGTTTTTTCGGCTTTGTTTCCGTAATTGTCACAAACCGTCGCTTCTACCGTATAAACCATGCACGGGAGAAGAGCTCTTCCGCCATAAACGATATTGTCGACAGTAGAGCTTTGCTCTTCTGTCTGCCAAAGGACAGCTTCGTCACTTTTGACCTTAAGAGAATATGAAGAAATAAAAGCGTTTTCAAGCTCGTTTTCGGTTTCAAGAGTGAAGCGCGGATTTTCACTGTCTGTCACGGCAAAGCCGTACAGATCATCGATTCGGATATTTTTAAGTTTCATTTTCCGCCGTCTCCCGTCTTTCTGAAAGCACCGCCTGAATTTTTTCGGCTTCTTCATTGTTGATTCTGTAAAGCAACAAGAATACAATCGCACCAACAAAAACCACTATACCCGGAATCAAGCCGTCAGCAAGGCTGAGGCCTAACTTTGTGTATGAGCCGTCGCCGTTTGCTGTCCATGAAAGAACGTAAAGCGAAAAAGCTGCGCCTATTCCGTTGCTGATTTTTGTAATCATTGAGGTCGCTGCGGCAATCACGCCCTCAGCACGCAGGCCGAGCTTGTAGTCCACATAGTCGATATTATCCGCCTGAATCGAATAATACAAAAGCTGTGCAAAGCTTGTTCCGCAGCTGCAAATTACGCTTGAGACGCAGGCGGCGACAAGGCCGCTCGTTTTGTCGTTGACCGCAACAAGGCGAACGAGACAACCGATTGCCGTGACGATCATTCCGCAAGCATAAATCCTGCGCTTTCCAATCTTCTTCGCGAGCGGAACGGCAAGCAATGAGACGGGGCCGCCGACAATTGCGACCGTATTCATAATAGTGAGCTTTCCGATCGAGCCGAGCGCGTGCGTTGCATAATATGGATTCGACGTTGCAACGAACGCAAGTCCAGTCTGAACAATGAGTCCGCCGATGAAGAAAGCGATAAGCGGCTTCAATTTAATTATTCTTAAAAAATCCTTTGCTTTATATCCGGCATCCTTGAGCGGTTCGACTCGCTGATGAATGCCCGTGATTCCGCCGAGCGAGCACGAAAGGATGATTCCCATAGCAAGCAGATTCATAATATTATAGCCCTTGACGGAAGAGTTGAACTTTGCGAAAACAATAGGAGCTATGAGGTTGAGTCCACCGCCGAGACCGTAAGCAAAATTTTTTAGCATTGCAAGGAAATTTCGCTCCTCCATATCGTTTGTCATTACAGGAAGCATACTGTTGAGTGAAATGTCCATAACGGGGAAGGTCACACCGATAAGCATATATGAAATATAGGCAACCATAACCTTCATCGAGTCCGAAACATATGCCGGACCCATCCATACCACGGCATAGTTCAAGGTGCAGATGATCGTTCCGACAATAAGAATTCGTCTGAATTTTCCGAACTTTGAGTTTGGCGCTCTGTCAATGAAATAACCGATGAACGGGTCATTCACTCCGTCAAAAACTCTTGCGATCAAAAACATTGTTCCGACGACCTTTGCGTCCATACCGAGTGTGTCGGTATAGAAAATCGAAAGGTATGCGTTGACCATGGTCATTATAGGGATGTTTCCGAGGTTCACGAAGAAATATGCCACGCGTTCCTTCCAAAGCGGCTTATTTCCGAGCTGAAGCGTGGCACCCAATCCGGAAAGCTTTGATTTCTTTTCTTGGTTTTCTTTCATTGTTATGACCGTTCCTTTCCGCTGCGTGTAAGACACAAAAGGCTCGGAAAGCCTTGCACCGTAACACAGCATTAAAAATCTGTGTTGAGACATGCTGAAGAATTTATATTCATTGCAGAGTACGTGGATGTGAGTGGGCACAGCAAAAGCTGAACCGCATGTTGTGTGTATCAACTGCTCTTTCAAGCACAAATTACATTATTACTCCTATATTCAACAACGCATCTTTTCAATAAAAAGAAAAAGGCGGCAAAAATCATGATTCATCTTCCCTCTTCATCGGAATTGTAACATATCGTTGTGATTATTTCCACCACTTTCTGAAGAAATATCCGAAATAAAAATCGCAATCAGCGCCTCGAAATGCTGTATAAGACATTTCGAGGCGCTGTTCATTCTTTTTATTCTACATATTGACGGGCGAATGTCACCCCGCATTTGAATTTTATTTGCATATATTTATCGCAGACGGTTATCCTATCGACCGTCTGCTTGATGATGAATCCATTCTGTACATCCGACACTGCGTCTTTATTATTTTCTGTATTTTTTGATTAACTGCTAAGAATCGCATTTTTCCTTTAAAATTTCGATTTTCCTCAAGTTCCAATCACTTTTCGTTGTGAACATTCCTGTATTCATTCGGCGTCATACCCGTAGACTTTTTAAACACGGTTTGGAAATACGCCTGACTTGAAAAGCAAAGATGGGTGCTGATCTCCGACAGACTTCGGTTAGAGTATCTGAGAAGCCTTTTGGCGTCTCTTATTTTACTTTTTATAATGAAATCTGTAATGCTTTCTCCGGTTTCCTGCCTGAATTTTTTTGTTACATATGTCCTGCTCTTTCCGATGAATCCCGCAACATCATCTATTCCTATCTGACAGTTTGTGTGATTTTGAATATACTGCATACAAGCATATATCTCTTTCGACGCATTCCGCGGGGCCTTCACTTGTGCAACCCTGTCCGTGAAATCAAGAAGCATGTTGTACTGCAGCACTTTAACCTCCTCTGTTGAGGAGGTCTTTTCACACTCCTGGATATACAGATCGATAAGGCGATAAGTCTCTTCAACTCCGAGTCCGCCGCCGATAGCGCCGACCTTGCCGACCATGGTTGCTACGCCTATCAAAAGATTTTTTGCCTGACGCAGCGGCGCTTCCGCAAGTTTTCCCTCCCGCAGGTGCGTTGTTTTCGCGGTGGAGGTCAAAAACGCATTCAGTTTGTCTGTCTCGCCGTCCCTTACAAATGAGAGGAGCATATTTTCAAACTGATATGTTCCGTGCAGAACCTGCTCGTCCTGTGATTTGTACAAGTCCTCGGTATATGTAACCGCAAGCTTGTTTCCTACATCTGACGACTCCTCGCGAAACTGCTCCGCAATGTCAAACATCTCACCGTTGATAATAAAATTCAGAAGCGCGGTAAGGTTCACAAACTGATTATATGAGCAATTCGGAATGGAATACAGAAATTCCGCCAACGCATCCATATCTTTTTTATCCGTTAAATTTCTTCGCGCAACAGTCATAACCGTATCTTCCGTGATAGGCGTCGGAAAAACCGGACCGAGAAGCACTCTCATCGGGCTGTTTTTTATTCTTATCTGCCCATACGTCCCCTGTTCAGGCAAAGTCAGGATATACATAGTCTGCTCGGCGGAAAACGACTGAGCCTCAAACAAAGAAAACAAATCGAGACTGCTGCCCGCCGACGAAAAAATATGTACTATAGTCCTTTCTTCATACACCGCCAGCGGTATATAATGTGAAGCGTAAAATAAACTGCATATATTATTTATTCTGTCATCCACAAATAACACCCCCACGAACCTTATTTTATAATATTATACCCGATAGTGAAATACTGTTCAACTGTTTTTGATTAAAATCAATGTATAATGATTATTTTTTGCAGATTTTGTTGACTGATTTTGGGCATTGTGTGTTTGCCGCGTCTAAAATCACAGCAAAAGAGCGAAATCAAAAACAGGAGGATCATATATGAAAAAATTTATCTGCGCGCTTCTTTCACTGGCGATGCTTGCTTTATTTGCAGGCTGCCGCGACCAGAAGAACATCGAAACCGATACCACCGACGCATCCTCGGGAAGCGTTGAAGTTCAAGTTGAGGACCCATCTGCGGCTCCGCAGGACTCCACTGCACCGCAAACAGATTCCGAATCCGCATCCATTGAAGAGACAAAAGCAGATGCCTCTTCAAGCGGAACAACAGCCGTCCCGGCAAAACAGCCGTCTGTTTCTGTCGGCAAGTTTGCCTTCATAAAGGATAAAAAGGGCGACATTCTGCGATCCGATTCCGAAAGCAAGATATGGGCGGGAGTCGTCGGCGATGCATACATACTGCTCAGAAACACCTCTGACGCAAACGAGTGGGGTGAAAAAGGCAGAATCTACGAGCTTCACTGCGCCCAGTTTGCGGGAAAATATTCCATGTGGAGCGACGGTTTCTGGGAGATCAATGACGATGGAACGGAGCTGACCCTCACACCTAAAAACCAGAGTGAAAACGGCAACATAGGCGTTGCCGCCGGAAAAAGCAAGACATTCAAAGGTCAAAACGGCGTTTTCTCCGTTCCGGTAACATTTGAGCAGGGCGGAAAAACAACTATAAAAATAGATTTCAACAAAGTATCGAAATAACACTTCGACGGCACATATTGATAAAAGGGTGAACTTATGAAAGAAATATCCTTGCTTGAAAAAAGCATACTAAATACAAAGTTTTTTGATTCAAAGATAAAAACCTGCTCGGTGTCATGGAAAGAAAAATACCTTGGGCACCTCATCGGTCCCCTCGGACTCATTCTCGTTGTCAACACTGTCGCCGCGCTCGTTGAAAAATTTTTCACTCAGCAGGTCGGCGCAATGTACGGCGAAGGCAACGCCGCGATGATATCCGCAATGGGCAAAAAATATGAGATGGTAATGACTGTTGCAAAGATTCTTGCCGTCGCTACAGGTCTCTTGGTGTCGTGGCTCATTTCGCACACAAAGTCAAAGCAGGGTAGACTCCGTCCGTGGTATCTGATCTTCGGATTCTGTTCCGTTGCAATAGCGGCGACCATCTTCCTGTTTTCGGGAAATACTCTGGGTGATAACTACTGGTACTATTTCTTCACCCTGCTCATATGCTATCATACAATCGGAACCTCCTACTTTTACCTGTTCCGCGACAACATAGTATCTCTTTCAACTCACAACGCCAAAGAGAAAGCTCAGCTGACTTTTATACGCAAAATGTCGTGGACTCTCATTTCCGGCATACTCATCGGAATGCTTGTCTCTTCGGTCATTATCCCGTTATGGCTCCAGTATGATATCAAAGGATATGCTATACTTATGATAATCCTTTCGATAGTCGCCGTTCCGCTTGTGCTCATGGAGTACTATTTCACCAGAGAGCGCATTATCGAAGATATCGCACTCGAACAGGGCATTGACAGAGAAAACAATATTCCTCTTAAAGAACAGATGAAAGCACTGTTCACCAACAAATACTGGGTCATTCTGACTTTTCTTGGGCTTCTGGGAGGAATTGTTGACAACTACAAGGGCGGAAACGTTCAATATTTCTATATTCAATATATGCTCGGCGGCATCAACAACGATTTCATGCAGATGATCTATCAGATCGTAACAGGAGTTCCGCTCGGTATCGGTGCATTCCTGATATACCCGATATCCAAAAAAGTCGGAATAAAGAATCTGACCGTCGGCGGATATTCGCTCGTGCTTATCGGCAGCATCATCGGCTGGATATTCCCGGATAAAATGATTCCTGCTCTGATAGCGGGACTTTTAAGAAACCTCGGCTGGCTTCCCAACGCATATATATTTGCAACGCTTACCTGCTTTGCATTTGACAGCATCGAATACAAGTCGCATATCCGCCTTGAGGGACTTCTCGGCACAGGTATTGTCACTGCTGTTATGACTCTTATATATGCACCGTTTGCCGGCGGATACGAATCGGCTATTCTCCGCCTCGGCTTCGTTGATATTGCCGGAGTTATGCCAAACGAAAAAGTCAGAGCATTCATGACCCTCTCATTCTATCTGTTCGATATTATTACTTCTACAGCGTTCATAATTCTGCTTCCATTCGTGGATGTAGAAAAGAAGATGCCCGAAATTTCCGCCGAACTGCTCCGCAGAAAGAGAGAAGCTGTCCTTGCCAAAGGTGAAGAGTGGATCGAACCGGAAGAGCTGGACAGACTGGAGGCAGAACGCGACGAGCGCGAATACGAGGAAAACAGAATAAAGGATCTCAAGGCCCGCTGTGAAAAGAAGGGACTTAACTTTGAGGCAGAAAACGCCAAATATCTTGCCGCAAAGGCAAAGAAAGAACAGAAAAAGGCGGCGAAGCTCGCCAAAAAACACGGTGGATCCAAATGATATTCGATTTTAACGACGGCTGGACGCTGACAAAAGAAAACGGTGAAAGCTTCTCCGTTTGTCTTCCGCACGATGCGATGCTCGGCGAAAAGAGATATGCTTCATGCAGAAACGCGGTTCAGAGCGGATACTTTCCGGGCGGAAAGTACAGATACACAAAAACATTTCAAATCAACGAAAGTGATCTCGGCAAAAACATCCGGCTGCACTTCGGCGGCGTATACCGCAATGCACTCGTGAGCGTAAACGGTGAAGCTGTTAAAGAAAACAAATACGGTTATTCGCCGTTTACCGCCGACCTCACCGAAAAAATCACAATCGGCAAAAACACCGTTGAGGTCCTTGCCGACAACAGCCTTGTTCCGAACTGCCGCTGGTATTCGGGCAGCGGAATATACCGCCCCGTATATCTTGAAATTTCAAGAAAAGATGCCCCGACTTTTCTGAAGATAAAAACCGTAGGCATCTCGCCCGCCGTTATCGAAATCGATACCGACGACGGCGCGGAAATACAGATTTTCGATGCCGATGGCAGCCTTGCCGCAAGCGGTCAAAAAGGTCGGTTTGAGATTAGCGGGGCGCACTTGTGGTCCGCGGAAACGCCGTATCTATATACCTGTAAGGTCTCGAGAGGCGGCGAAGAATTGACAGAAAAATTCGGCATACGCACTCTCGAATGGAGCGGAAAAACCGGGTTGCTTGTCAACGGCCGGGAGACTTTGCTTCGCGGCGGATGCATCCACCATGACAACGGTGTTCTCGGTGCCTGTTCTTTTGCCGATGCCGAGGAACGCCGCGTAAGAATACTGAAAAACCAGGGTTTCAATGCTCTGCGCATGGCGCATAACCCCGCTTCCCGCTCACTGCTCGATGCCTGCGACAGAATAGGCATGTATGTCATGGACGAGGCATTTGACGGATGGTATATACCGAAAGAATATCATGACTATTCGCGTGATTTTCTCTCCGATTACAAATCCGTTCTCGCTGCAATGGTCGAAAATGACTACAATCATCCGAGCGTTATAATGTATTCTCTCGGCAACGAGGTCACAGAAACGGCTTCTAAGCGCGGAATCGAGCTGTGCGCCGAAATGCGCGATACAGTTCACTCGCTCGACGGCACCCGTCCGGTCACTTGCGGAATAAATGTCCTGCTCGACGTCTATGCGCGTCTTGGCATCGGCGTTTACAGCGACAAAAAGGAATATAAAAGAGAACCTCTGCCGGAAGGCAAAGGCTACAAAGAAAAAAAATCCGGTTCGGCATTTTTTAATTATTGGGCGGAAAAGCTCGGCAAGTTATTTTTTGTGCTGAGTGATACCCGACTGGCAGAAAAAGCAGTGCGTGACATATCCCCCGCCCTTGACATTGTCGGACTAAATTACGCATCCTCGCGCTATGACAAGGATGCCGAAAAATATCCCGACCGGCTGATGATAGGCACAGAGACTATGTCCGCCGATTTGCCGTATAACTGGAACCGCGTTCTCAGGCACAAGCAGCTGATAGGCGACTTCGTATGGTCGGCATGGGACTACATAGGCGAGACCTGCATGGGATGGACATACCAGTCCTACAAGGGGCTTCCGCTCCTCTCCGGGCAGGGAATGATTGACATTACCGGTCTGCCTTTGGCGCAAATGGCATTTCTCCGAACCGTATGGGGAACGGAAACCGAGCCGTTTCTCGCAGTCAGGCCGCTCAACCATAGCGGAGAAACGCCGAGCAAGGGCGCATGGCAGTTCACAAATGCGCTCGACAGCTGGACATGGCACGGCTTTGAAGGAAAGCCGACCGTCGCAGAGGTTTATACAACAGCCGACAGCGTCAGATTGGAGCTCAACGGTAAGGTTATAGGAACAAAAAAAGTCCGCAAAAACAAAGCTCTGTTCTCCGTGAAATACGCTCCCGGTACGCTCGCTGCGATAGCCTTGGACAGAAGCGGAAACGAGGCGGGGCGCACCCGACTCATCAGCGGCGAAAAAGCTCCGATTCTGACAGTCAGACCCGACCGCTCGGTTCTGCCGCCCGATGGGCAGGCTCTGTGCTTTGCGGAAATTGAGTTCACCGACAAAAACGGAGTGCTTCTTCCGTATATGGAACAGCGCGTTGACATAAAAATTGACGGCAATGCAGTCACTCTGCAGGGATTCGGCAGCGCGCTGACAAAAACCGACGAAGTTTTTATCCACCCTTATCATAATACATACCGCGGAAGAGCGCTCGCTGTGTTCCGCGCAGGGAAAGCCGACGGCAAATCAACCGTCACGGTATCTTCCGAAAATACAGAGCCTGTCTCGTTCTCCATAGAAGTGACGGGCGGAAAAGAGGAATAGCAACATGGCGCAATTATACTGCAATCCGCTCGAAATAGCATATAAATATCAGCATCCGCTGTTCGGGAAATATGCCTACAAGGAAGCGGCCGATCCGACTGTAATTCTCTTCAATAACAAATATTTTCTTTTTACCTCAAAGTGCGGAGGCTTCTATTATTCGGACGACCTGTTCCACTGGGACTTTCACGAGGACAGAAAGCTTGAAATACACGGCTATGCTCCCGATGTGAGTGAGCACGACGGATGGCTGTATTTTTGCGCCTCTTCTTATTCAAAAAAGAGCAGGATACTGCGCACACGCGACCCCTTTAAGGGCTTTGAGCTTGTCTCGGCGCCGTTTGCATTCTGGGATCCTCACCTTCATTTTGAAGACAACAAAGCGTATCTCTATTGGGGCTGTTCTTCAAAAGAGCCTATCTACGCGATTGAGATGGATATAAAGACGATGACTCCCATCGGCAAAAAAGTACCGATAGTGTCCGGCGACAAAGAGAACCACGGCATAGACAACAAGGATATCTATGCCGACAAAAAAATCAGTCTGTGGCAAAAATATATCAATCTGTTTGTAGGAGACGGCGCGTTTATCGAGGGCGCATTTCTCAACAAAATAAACGGCAGATACTATTTTCAGTATGCAACTCCCGGCACGGAGTTTCCGACCTACGGCGATGCGGTTCTGATTTCAGATAACCCGCTCAGTAAATTCGAATGGCAGAAGCACAATCCGTATTCCATTGTTCCGTCCGGATTCACCTGCGGAGCCGGTCACGGCAGCACATTCAGCGACAAATCCGGAAATCTTTGGCACGCCTCCACGGTCTGCGTGGGTGTCAACCATAATTTTGAACGCCGTCTCGGTCTTTGGCCTGCGGGAGTTGACAAAGACGGATTACTGTTCTGCAACCAGTATTTTGCGGACTATCCAAGGAACATCCCTGACGGAAAATTTGACCCGCTGACCGTTGAGCCGGAATGGATGCTTTTGTCTTATCACAAGGCGGCGTGCGCCTCCTCAAGCCGCAGCGGATTCGACCCGCAGAACGCCTTTGACGAAAGCATAAAAAGCGCTTGGTCGGCAACCAGCGGAAACAGCGGAGAATGGCTGAGCGTCGATCTCGGGAAAGAATATAAGGTTGAAGCGGTACAGGTAAATTTTGCCGACTGCTTCACAAAAAAGAAGCGCGCCCCGATGAAAGAATACGGCGGAACATTCACCCAGGAGAGATATATCGAAGAAGAACTTGTCCGCTATGAATACAGAATAGAATACAGTTCAAACGGCACCGATTGGGCTCCTTACGAAGAAACGCAGAACACGGTTTTTCCGCACAAGCTCATCCCTCGCCGCGCAAGGGCGCGTTATATCCGCATAGTCTTTGCAAGTGCTCCATACGGGCAGAATTTTTCGATATCCGGGCTCAGAGTATTCGGTCTCGACAATAATAAAAAGCCCTCGGCTGTTTCCGGCGAAAATGCCGAGAGAACAAGCGCCACCGAAGCAAGGCTCTCATGGAACAGTCAAAACGATGCTATGGGATATTGCATCCGTCTCGGAATCGCCCCCGATAAGCTTTATAACAGCATTCTTTTATATGGTCAAAATGACTATACGGTAACATTTTTAAATAAAGAAACAGAAAAGTATTATTTTGCAGTTGATTCATTCAACGAAAGCGGAATAACCAAAGGTTCGATAAACGAGTTTTGAGAAAACACTATGTTTGAAATTGATGAAATAAAAATAGAAAATTCAAAAAAGAATGTAGTCACCGACAACACTCAACCGGTACTGTCTTTTTCTCTCCGCTCCGACGAGGACGGGTGTGAATTAAGCAGAGCAGTTATTTGTGTCGGCGATATCAAAAAAGAAGTTACCGGGCAAACCGGCATTGTCCTTGATGGGCTTGAGTTCGAGCCGTTCACAGAATATACGGTGAAATTAACGGCTTTCGACAACATGGGGCGCAGCGCTTCAAAAGAAGCAGACTTTTCAACAGGCAGACTGTCCGTGCCGTGGACAGCGAATTGGATAACAGATAAAGTCTATTCTTTTGCAAAGAATACCTCACCTGCCCCGTTTACCTTCCGCAAAAGCTTCTCCGTCAAGAAGCCGCTTAAGCGGGCTTTTGTGACCGCGACGGCGCTCGGCATCTATGAGCTGAACATAAACGGAAAAAAAGTCGGAAACGAATACTTTGCGCCCGGATTCACGAGCTACAAGCACTCCCTGCAATATAATTTATACGATATTGGTGATCTTCTTGCCGACGAAAACACAATCATTGCCGTTGTCGGCGGCGGATGGGCTGCCGGACGGTTCACATATTCGAGCAAAAGCCGCATCACCTGCGACCGTCAGGCTTTCCTCATGGAGCTGTTTCTCGAATATCGAGACGGCTCAACAGAGAAGATAGTCACCGACGGCACATGGCAGGTCACAACGCAAGGGAACTACCGTTTCGGTGATTTTTATGACGGCGAAACTTATGACGCAACAGTTGACCTCAACAAAATCAAGTGGTCAGATGCGGATATATACACGCCAAAGTTCAAGCCGCATCTTTCGGCGCAATACGGCTGCAAAGTCACCGCGCACGAAATACTGCAGCCGATAGATTCATTTCCTGCCAAGAACGGAAAAGAAACTGTTTACGATTTCGGACAGAATTTTGCGGGAGCAGTGCATCTGAAAATGAAAGGCAAAGCCGGGCAAATAGTAACGGTGCGCCACGCGGAGCTGCTCATTGACGGCGACCTTTGCGTCAAATCTCTCCGTACCGCAAAAGCCACCGCAACATATGTATGCGCCGATGGAGAGCAGGAATATTCGCCGAGGCTCACCTACATGGGCTTTCGGTATATCGGCATATCCGGGATAAACCCCGAAAATATAACGGTTGAAGCCTTCGTTATCCACTCCGACTTTGAAGAAATCGGAAAATTCGAATGTTCAGACCCGCTCATCAATAAGCTCCAGAGCAATATTCGCTGGAGCGGAAAGTCAAACTTTGTCGATATTCCGACGGACTGCCCGCAGAGAGACGAACGGCAGGGCTGGACGGGCGACATTTCTGTCTTCGCCGACACAGCCTGCTACAATTTTGATATTTCGCGTTTTCTTGACAAATGGCTTGCCGATGTCAAATCGGAACAGGGCGTAGGCGGCGGAATACCTATGGTCGTTCCGAAACAGGGCAACAGCGCGCCGACAGTCGCCACCGCCTGCTGGGGCGACTGCTGCACGATAGTCCCCTACTGCGAATATCTCGCGCGCGGGGATATTGAAATGCTCAGAGAGCAATACCCGGTTATGAAAAAATTCCTCGGAGCCGTCAAATTCTGGGCAAGTCTTTCGGGTCCCGGAAAATATCGAAAGTATATCTGGAAATGGCTGTTCCAGTTCGGCGACTGGTGCGCTCCCGGAGAGGGAATAAAGGACTGGATGGGCAAGGGCAAGTGGGTTGCCACAGCTTACTACGCAAACTCCTGCGCCATCGTATCGGAAATCGCTTCGCTGCTTGGCAACAAAAACGATGCAGAATATTACAGAAAGCTAAAAGACGAAATATCTTTAGCATACAGAAAAACTTTTACTGACGGAAACGGAAAGCTGAAAAGAGAATTTCAGACCGGATATGTTCTGCCGCTGCATTTCGGAATGGTGAGCGGAGAAGAGAAGAAAAACATGGCAGCGAATCTCAACCGCCTTGTCATTGAAAATGATTATCACCTGAGCACCGGATTTACCGGCACGCCGTATCTGCTGTTTGCTCTCGCAGACAACGGATACATTGACACCGCCTACCGCCTGCTGCTTCAGGACACCTGTCCGTCATGGCTCTATTGCGTCAAGGCTGGCGCAACGACAACCTGGGAGCAGTGGGACGCGCTCAGACCAAACGGCAGCGTGAACATGGACAACCTCAACGGCAGCGATGTTGAGGGCGAAAACAGCATGGTCTCGTTCAACCATTACGCCTATGGCGCAGTCGGCGCATTTCTCTACCGCAGGGTTCTCGGGCTTGAAGCAAATGCCGGCGGATATAAGAGCTTTACCGTAAAGCCGATTGTCGGCGGCGGGCTTACCCATGCAAAGGGTGAAACAAAAACGCCATACGGAATGATAAAGATAGAATGGACAATAAAAGACGGCAATTTTGAGATAGAAATAGAAGTTCCCGTATCAACAAAATGTAGCCTTACCCTGCCGGATTCAAGCACATATTCGTTCTCAAGCGGGCGGCACGCAGCAAGCTGCCGGATATAAAGAAAGGCTGAGTTTTAATATGCACAATGCAGTTACAAATCCATATCTGCCCTCATGGGAATATGTTCCCGACAGGGAGTCTCATGTGTTTGGTGACAGGCTATACATATGAAGCGGGGATTGCCTGCGTGCTGTACGGAAAACAGGGCGCGTGCAAAACAACAAAGACCAACAAGCGCTCTTATCCGTACATAACCTAAAAAGGAGAATACCGTGAATGCAATCCCTGCCAATATATTGCAAATATAAAAGACAAAACTGTTACCGGTTATAAATATCTTGATTTGTCCGATGCCGCCGGCATCATCGCTTCTGTCAGCGGCAGAGCACGCGGTAAACTTCGCCTGTTCACACAGATCGACGGCGATTGTATCGGAGAAATAGATATTCGTCCAAATACACGGCGGGCAAAGACAGGTATTCGTTTCTCTCTTGCCGAGTCGGCCTTGTATTTTCGTTTCGAAGGCTCCGGCAAATTGAATTTGCTGAACTTCACCGTTACAACAAGCAAGGAGGATAACTCGTGAGCAAAAATGCTTTTCCCGACGGCTTTCTCTGGGGAGCCGCGACAGCCGCACCGCAGATCGAGGGCGGATATGATTCGGACGGCCGAACTCCCAGCATATGGGATGAAGCTCCGAAAGAAAAAATAAAAAACGGCGACAACTGCCATGTCGCCTGCGATCATTATCACAGGTACAAGGAAGATGTCGCTCTGATGAAGGAGCTGGGGCTGAAATCATACAGGTTCTCCGTATCCTGGCCGAGAGTTATCTCCCAAGACGGCAAGGTCAACCCCAAGGGACTTGAATTTTACAGCAATCTCGTTGATGAGCTCATTAAAAACGGAATCGAGCCGCTCGTTACGCTCTACCACTGGGATCTGCCGCTCTGGCAATATAAAAAGGGCGGCTGGCTGAAAAAAGATATTATAGACGACTTTGCTTTCTATGTAAAAGCAGTCGTCGAGGCTCTGTCCGACAGAGTAACATACTGGATAACCTTCAACGAGCCGTCCTGTTTTCTCATGAACGGCTATATGCAGGGAGTTCATGCGCCGTTCAAGCACCGCTATCTTGCCCTGCCGAAGTTCACGAAGATATTTATGCTCACAAATCGTCGGGCGGTCGAAATCATCAGAAAATACGCGAAAAAGAAGCCGCTTATAGGTCTCTCTTTCGCGTCGGGCGCATTTATCCCGAATAATGAATCAGACCCGAAGAGCGTAGAGGAAGCGTACAACAAATCGTTCAATGTGACTATGGGCACGATGAACAACCGCTGGTGGATGGATCCCATTCTTCTGGGAAAGCCCGTCACCGCCTACTGTGTTTACGCGACGCATAAAAAGGATATGCCCCGCTTTAAAACAGATTTTGATTTTCTTGCCGTCAACCACTATGAGGCATTCAATTATTCCGCCTGGGGCGGCGACAAAAGCATTGACAAATCAAAGCTCAGCACCACCTCGCTCGGCTGGGTAATAGACGGACGCTCGATTTACTGGACATTGAAGTTCCTTTATCGCAGATACCGCCTGCCGATAATCATAACCGAAAACGGCATGGCAAACAACGACAGCATAACGGACGGAGAAGTCAGGGACGATGTGCGCATCGGCTTTATGAATGACTACCTTTCAAATGTCAGAAGAGCCATTGATGACGGAGTCAAGGTTTTCGGATATCAGCATTGGTCGCTTATGGACAACTTTGAGTGGGCAGAGGGCTACGAACCGAGGTTCGGGCTCATATATGTCGATTATAAAACGCTCAAGCGCACACCTAAAAATTCCGCGTACCATTATAAAAAGATTATCGAAACAAACGGAGAGATAATACCATGAATCCGCTTTTTCCATTAAATGAATATATTCCCGACGGCGAAGCTCATGTTTTCGGTGACAGGGTATATCTATACGGCAGTCACGATGCCGAAAACTCGGACCGATTCTGTGTGCAGGATTACTCCGTCTGGTCGGCTCCCGTCTCAGACCTTTCATCTTGGAGCTGCAAAGAAAAAGTCTACCTGAAATCTCAGGATCCGAGAAGCCGCGACGGTCACCTTGTAGATTACTATGCACCAGATTGCGCAAGGGGAAATGACGGGAAATATTATCTCTACTATTTCGCTGCGGGACCGAACACATCTGCATTCGGCCCGATGTCTGTCGCCGTTTCGGAAAGTCCCGACGGTCCGTTTGAATATCTCAGCGATATAAAATATAAAAACGGTGCTCCGGTTTTAAAGTTTCTTACAAACGACCCCGCAGTCATAAACGACAACGGCAGAATATGGCTCTATTACGGATGGGGGCTCGGCAGAGATTTCAGAAGTAAAGTGTTTTCTCCGCTCTACCGTTTTGTGCTCAGCAAACTGACCAACCGCTCGTATCGCGAGGTGACGGAAACAAAACCAAGCATACTTTCCTGCGCAGTTGTCGAGCTTGAAAATGATATGTGCACGGTAAAGAGCGAACCGAAGGCGGTTCTCGACAGCAAGACTACTGCGGATAAATCGAGCGAGCTTTACCGCCACCCGTTTTATGAAGCTCCATGCATACGAAAAATAAACGATTTGTATTATCTGATATACTCATCCGGCGAGAACAACGAGCTTGCCTACGCGACAAGCAATTTTCCGGACAAAGGTTTTCAATATCGCGGCGTTATTATTTCAAACAGCGACCTCGGCTATCGCGGCAACAAGCAGCGAAAAGCTCCCGCAGGAACGATACACGGCTCGATAGAACAGATTAACGGAAAATATTATGTTTTCTATCACCGCTGCACGAACAATACGGATTTCTCCCGTCAAGCCTGCGCGGAGCCCGTAACAATAAACGCAGACGGAACAATAAATCAGGTTGAGATAACCACACAGGGTGTCGGTGCTCCCCTGCCCGCAGCTGGCGAATATTCCGCCGCTCTGTGCTGCAATCTGTATAACCGCCGCACTAAAAATGTTCAGGGAAACGGCAAAGGAGACAGACAGCCCAACATCGCGTCGCGAAACGGCGAAAGCTTTGTAACGGCAATTACCAATGGCACCGTCATCGGTTTCAAATATTTTAATTTCAAAAAGCCCGTCTGCATTTCTGTTACTGTCAGAAATGCAAACGGCAGGATGGATATAAAAATCGGAGACAGAACTGTTGGAATTATTCCTCTTTCTCAATCGACAGAATGGAAAACATTTTCCGTCAAAATAGATCCCGGAGAAAAAACTGATGCCCTGTATTTAGTATATCGAGGCAAAGGAAAAGCAGATTTTTTGAAAATGGAGTTGAAATAAAATGCCACTGTTCTTCACTGTACTGGCAAAAAAATATAATCCTTATGACATTGACAACGGGATGTTTGCAATGAACTGTGCAGCGCCCCGCAGCCTGCCCATAGTCTGCACAAAAATGATAGCCGACGACGGCTACGGAACAGCCACGGTAAACGGCAAGCCCGTTTCAAAGGGCAAGTGCGTCAAATTTGATTTCTCACCCCTGCCCATATATCTCCTGCCCGTCGGCGAAGCGGCTCAGGACTTTGACAAGACCTACACCGTAAAGCTCAGCGGCTATAGAGATATTGACGGCAGACGTTTTCCCGACTGCACCTTCAGATTCAAAACCCCGCCCAAGCCGATTGATGACGGTCTGCACAAAGAAAATGAGCAAGCGGCAAAAGAGGTTTCCGATGAGGGCATCGTCCTGCTCGAAAACAACGGCATTCTCCCGCTTGGCAGCGGCAGCTCAATAAAACTGCTGGGGGCTTACAATGATTTTCGCATAACGGCAATCGGTGCAAGCCTCATAAAGCCGCGCTGGACGCTGACCGTTCCCGAAGCCGTCGAACATTCAGGGGCACTCAGCATACGCGATAACGCCGAGACGGCTCTGTTCTTTATTTCCCGCGGCTCGGGTGAAAACAAAGACAACCGACCGATAAAGGGTGAATATTATCTGACAGACGAAGAAAAGGCGGCACTCAGCGAAGCCGCCGCAAAGTATAAAAATCTTATAATCATTCTGAACACCGGATATCCTATCGAGATGGGGTTCATCCGCGGTCTCGGTGCGTCGGCTGTTATATGGACAGGCTTCAGCGGCCAGCGCGGCAGCGAAAGCCTTATTGATATTCTCTGCGGAAAAGTCAACCCCTCCGGCAGGCTTGCCGACACATGGCCGATAGACTATTACGACTCGCCGTCCGCAAAAAACTTCATCAATCTCGATGACAACTCTCCGCTCTACTCCGACGACGGAAAGCGCTTCGGCGCAAGCGTATATTACGAGGAGCAGGAATTTGTCGGCTACCGCTACTTTGACTCGTTCAAAAAAGACGCCGCTTATTACTTCGGTCGCGGACTGTCTTATTCCGACTTTTCCGTCCGCTCCTCCGCTTCATTTGAAGGCGGCATACTCCGCGTCAGCGCAGAAGTTACAAATAACTCCGATGTTCCCGGAAAGGACTCTGTTCTCGTCTATGTCAAAGCACCGCGCGGGAATGAGCCGAGACCCGCAAAGCTGTTCTGCGGCTTTGAAAAGACAGCACTTTTGAAAAAAGGCGAACGCCAAACACTGACGATCGACATACCTCAGAAGGATTTTTCGCACTATGACAAAAACATTCACGCGTTCATTCTCTCCAAAGGTCAATACGATGTTATGGTCGGCGGCGAAGCGGACAAGATCAAAACAATTTGTTCTTTCGTCCTTAAAGACGATGTAGTCTGTGAAAGAACCGTATCCGTCTGCCGTGAGGCAGAGAAAATAACAGGTGTTGACGAAAACGGCAATGTCCGCACGGACAAAACAAAAATCACTGAGGCTAAAAAAGCCATAGCAGTTCACGCCGAATATACAAGTCCCTCTTACAATGAGCTGCCCCGATACAGAGGCAGTACCATAACGCTTTCCGATGTCAAGGATGGTTTGACTAAACTTGATGACTTCGTCTCACAGTTTTCGCTCAGAGAGCTGGCGGATTTTACCGTCTGCAACGGCTCCTGTTGGGGTCCCGGCAAAAACGGATCTGCCGGAAAACTCGCGTCAAGCAAGCGTCTGGGTGTGCCGACGCTGTACATGAGCGACGGCAACTGCTGCGTCAATCTCAACCGTCCTACGACCGGATTTCCGTCAAGCAATCTGCTCGCCGGGACATTCAACAAAAGCCTCGCATATAAAGTGGGCAAAGTGCTTGCGGACGAGTCAAAAGAGAACGGCATTTCAATAAATCTCGGCCCCGGCGGAAACCTTCACCGTAACATTCTCTGCGGACGCCATCCGGAATATTACTCGGAGGATCCGATACTGACGGGAACTTTAATGGCATATCAGGCGAGAGGGCTAGAGGAAAACGGAGTTATAGCGACATACAAGCATCTTATCGCCAACAACATGGAGTTCGAGCGCAAATCGGCGCACGGGATAATTGACGAGAACACCCTGCGCGACCTTTATCTGCGAGTATTTGACAAAGCTTTCTCTCTGTATAAGCCAGGCTGTGTCATGACATCATACAACCCGGTAAACGGTATCTATCCATGCGAAAACTCCGCACTGCTAAATGACCTTTTACGCGGCGAGTGGGGCTTTGACGGCTTTGTTATGACAGACTGGGGATCCTATGACACCGCTGACAGCATAAGAAGCGTCCGTGCCGGCACGAATCTGCTCACCCCCGGCAGCAAAAAACACTTCCGTATGATATTAAAAGCTGTCAAACGCAACGAGATATCAAAAGCCGCGCTTCAGCACAGCGTCAAGCAGATAGTGAAAGTTCTTGTGAGGTGCATATGAAAATCACAGTAAATAAAAACGCAAACGCCGTCTCTTTCGTGATTTTTGCCGTTCTCGCCGTCGCGGCGTATTTAAGGCTGCCGGATATCACGCGCGGAAAATCATCTGTAATAGCCTGGGGCGCAGCCCTGCTCGGCTCTCTGCTCATCCTGTTTCCGCACGAGCTGCTCCACGCCGTCTGCTTCAAAAATGATGTGTATCTCTACACTAATTTCAAGCAGGGTATGCTGTTCGTTGTCGGCACGGAGCCGATGAGCAAGGGCAGGTTCATATTCATGTCGATGCTCCCGAACATAATTTTCGGCATTGTCCCCTATGTTATCGGCATAATTTTCCCAAAGCTTATATTCATGACCATGTTCGGCATGATCTGCACGAGCATGGGCGCGGGCGACTACTACAATGTTTTCAACGCCATACGCCAGGTGCCGAAGAACGGAAGAGTCTATATGTCCGGCATGCGGTCGTATTGGTATGTGGAAGAATGAGTGAAAACTCGATAAACAGTTAACCGAGCAGTAGATTTTCACTGCTCGGTTTTTTACTATGCATATGCGGATATTTAATCAAGGAATTCCAAAATTTTTTCAATGGCCTCCGCATTGATTTTCTTTCTGTCTCCTTTTACTGCGACAGTCATATTGCATCTTCTGAAAATATACTTTGCGGCGTCGATTATCTGCTCCTTAGTTACTCTGAACCTGCCGTAAAATTCATCCGAATAATCTATCGGCTGCGTTTTTAATATATGGTTGTAGTAAGCCATATTCCAATTCAAATTATCCGGATTATCCAAATTCATTTCCGAATTGAATATTTCAAAATTAAGATTCGCTTCAAAGTTAAATCGGCCGTCTTTTACAGCATTTAGCAAGTCAACAACTGTCTTAAAAGCATCTTCAAGCTTATTTGGGTTAACTTCAAAGAAAAAGTTGATATTGCCTATATTGTCGTACTGCTCAAAAGTGCTGTCGTATGAATAAATAATAGGATTGTCCTCGGACAGATAATTATAGACCAGCGCTTTATCTCCGTTAAATAACAACGCACAAAGCAAATCATAAACTCCGCCCGGATATTTTGAGAAGTCAATGTCGAATCCGATCTCAATATAATGCCAATAATTATTTTTGATCCAAATCTTCTTCTCTCTATGAAAGAACGCATCACTCACGGTAATCGTATTCGTAAAGCCCGGATTGCTTTGACATATATCAAGCGCACCGATTCTTTTATTCAGAACATCCAGACTCTCATCCGAAATATTGCCTGTCACATATACAAAACAATTACCTGCGGAAAGCACCTTTCGCCTGAACTCATTTATCCTCTTGACAGAAACACGGTCAATTGTTTTGCAATAGCCTAATACGGTTCTTTTGGCTTCACTGTTTCTCCAAACTATACCGTCAAAATAAAAATCAAGTGAGTTCCGCTCATCTTTCTCCCTGATTTCGGCTTTGATACGATCTTTCTCGCTATTGAAATCATGTGAAGTCAACTTGATTTTATCAAACAAACTGCATAAAATTCCCACGGCAAAATCAAATTCATGACTTGGACCATCTATAGTAAAACGTACAAACTTTTTATAAGTACAGCCGCTCAAGCTCAAGCCGTGTGTAGCAATAAGTTCATAAAATTTTTCGTATTTATCTTTAAGATTTCTAAATACAACATGCTCGAAAATATGACTGATACCGTTATTAGACGAGTCCTCAAAAATGCTGCCGGCTCTCACATATAATGATAGGCAGAAGCTTCTGAGATTAGGATTTGTTAAAGAATATACCGAAATACCGTTGACTGAAAAAGAGCGTTCGTTCATACATAATCACCTCTTTATGCAATGATTATACACTATTAGCTTCAAATTCGCAATATAGTAATTTGATTGAATCAGCCGGTTGCGGTGACTTGTACAGCTAATAGTAGTGTTCGAGCTGTATATTGCTGAGCCCTGTTGGACTCGAACCAACGACCCTGCGGTTAACAGTGGTTGTGACGCGAATATCAAACAGTGTCATTCGATTCCATGCAGTGTAGAACCGTGATTTTTCCCATATAACGCAATTAATAAACGGTTCGCGTGGTGCGAAAAATCGCTAAATAATAATAGTGTTAGACAATTGTTAGACGGTTTGCTTGCTGTTGTTTTAAAATATTGCGGAGTGGAGCAGTTGGTAGCTCATTAGGTTCATGCCCTAAAGGTCGTGGGTTCAAGTCCCGCCTCCGCAACCAATATCCCGTGTGCATCCTTGGCTCAATGGTAGAGCGGCTGCCTTGTAAGCAGCGGGTTGCGTGTTCGAGTCACGCAGGATGCTCCAAAAATCCAAGCGCGAGGAAGCGCGAGAAGTTAAGTATCGGGCGTTCCGGGACGAATCGGGCGCACAAGTTTGCGGACGGTAAAACGATGGCTGACGAAAAGACGTGACTTGGATTTTAACTTAGGTTATCAAAAGGCTCATTCGCCTTTGTATAGGAAGCGTTACGACGTTTCCTTAGTTTTACAAATACCGCCCATATGGGCGGTTCAATTAGACAACTCCATTTTGTCGGCTGCTTACAAGCGGCTTCAAAATTTCATTTCTCATTAAACAGAACTTTGGGCGGGTATTATGCAAGCGATATCCGCCCGAGTCCTGCAATACAGCGCTTTGGTGTAAGGGCAAGCACATCATCTGCGGCGGCACAACTTCGTCCATCGCCGCCAAATATCTGGGCAAGCCGCTCAAGGCGAGCCTCAATTTTGAACAGAGCGACGTTCCGCCGATCGCGGAGATCGAGGGCGTTGATCTGGTGACCGAGGGAGTCATAACGATAAACAAGGTCATTGAGTATGCCAAAGATGCGTTAGGCAAAAATGAACTGTATGAGGAATGGGGCTTCAAGCGCGACGGCGCTTCACTCATATGCCGCATGCTGTTCGAGGAGGCTACCGACATCAACTTCTATGTCGGCAGAGCCGTCAACCCGGCTCATCAGAATCCCGATCTGCCTATCAATTTCAATATAAAGATGAACCTTGTCAAGGAGCTCTGCGCCTGCCTCAAAGAGATGGGCAAGAGAGTCAAGGTCAGCTATTTCTAAGGGGGATATCAATGAGAAAATTCGACACTAAGGTACAGTATCTTAAATATAAAGTCCTGCGCGAGGTCGCGCGGCTTGCATGGAATGACACGCTGCTTGAAAATCTTTTCGAGATACCGAAAACCATCGTCCCCGGCAACACGCCGACCATGCGCTGCTGTGTCTACAAAGAAAGAGCAATACTCAGCGAGCGAGTCAAGATAGCTATCGGCAGCAACCCGAACATTATAGAGGTTATCGACATCGCCTGCGACGAGTGTCCCATGGGCGGATACGAGGTCACCAACGCCTGCCGCGGATGCCTCGCCCATCGTTGTGAGGATGTCTGCCGCTTCGGCGCACTCTCCTTTGACCGCGAGCATGTTGCGCATATCAACAAGACGAAATGCAAGGAGTGCGGCGCGTGCTCCAGAGTCTGCCCCTACACCGCGATTATAAACCGCAAGCGCCCCTGCGAGATGGCGTGCAAGATAAAGGCTATCAGCATGAACGAGAACAAGGCGGCGGCGATAAACTACGACAAGTGCATATCCTGCGGCGCGTGCGTCTACCAGTGCCCGTTCGGTGCGATAACGGACAAGTCATATATGCTCGACGTTATTGATATTATAAATAAGAATTCTTGAAATCAAGCAGAGCGTGTTTAAAAATAACGACGAGCAGGCGGACAAGCTGCGCCGCGAGCTCAAAGAAAAGGGCGTATTCCTACTCAACCTCATGTCCTCGCCCGGAGCCGGCAAGACGACTACCCTCAAGGCAACTATCGCCGCGCTGAAAGACAAAGTCAAGATAGGCGTTATGGAAGCGGATATCGACAGTGATGTTGACGCGAAGAGAATTGCCGAGACGGGAGTCAAGGCAATTCAGCTGCACACCGGCGGAATGTGCCACCTCGACGCGGAGATGACAAGGCAGGGTCTTGACGGACTTGAGACCGGCGATGTTGAACTCGCAATACTCGAGAATGTCGGCAACCTCGTCTGCCCCGCAGAGTTCGACACGGGAGCCGTTAAAAATGCGATGATTCTCTCCGTGCCCGAGGGCGACGACAAGCCGCTCAAATATCCTCTGATGTTCTCCATCTGCGATGTTGTTATCATCAATAAAATTGATGTCCTTCCCTATTTCGACTTTGATGTCGAGAAGTGCAAGGAATATATAAAGCGCCGCAACCCGAACGCCAAGGTGTTTATGGTCTGCGCCAAGACGGGCGAAGGCATTGACGAATGGGCGCAGTGGCTTCTCGGCGAAGTCAAGAGCTGGAGAGACGAGAAGTAAAAGATATAAAAATAAAGGCAACCGAGCAGTAAGATTTAAGTCTTACTGCTCGGTTTATTAATTGCTGGAATGTCTGGTCAGAGAGTTTATCAATGACTTTTCTTCGCTTTTATCACGCCTTTGACGGTCTCGAATGCGTGGAGCGAGCCGACAAGCGGATGGTAGAGCATGATACGCGGACCGGAGTAGCGCATGACGGCTCTTATCTTTTCGCGCATGACGGGCTTATAGCAATGGCACGGGCACTGGGAGCAGAAATTCTTTTCATTCCCCCAACGGCAGTGGTCGAGCCTGTAAAGCGCATAGTCGCACAGCTCCCGGCACTCGGGGCAAAGTTCTCCCCTTTTTGTCTTGTGCACGCCGTGACAGTAGATTTTCACCATCTCCGGCAGCATCTCTTTTTCGCGGGTTATTCTGTCTTTTGTCTCTTTCTTGCTCATGATAATCTGCCTCTGTAAACCGTATAAGCCTTGTCGGCTATTCTCGAAGTTGATTTTCTGTGAGAGACGAGCACTATGCTCTTGCCCTTCTTTGCCTCGTTTATCGAGCGCAGGATATGACCCTCGTTGAGGCTGTCAAGGTTACTCGTAGGCTCGTCAAGCATAATCATCGGCGCATCGCTGAGGAACGCCCTGGCGAGACCTATTCTCTGCTTCTCGCCGTCGGAGAGCAGATCTCCGAGCTCGCCGACATTTGTGTCATAGCCCTTGGGCAGAGTCATGATGAAATCATGGATAGAAGCTTTCTTCGCCGCTTCAACGACCTGCTCATGCGTGGCGTTGTAATCGGCTATTTTTATATTGGACTCTATCGAATCGTTGAAAAGCTGCGTCTCCTGACTGACAAGGCTCTGGTTGCTTCTGAGGCACGAGGTCTTTATATCTCTGATATCCTCGCCGCTCATCTTTATGCTGCCCTGCTGAACATCCCAGAAGCGCATCATGAGCTTGAGCGCGGTGGACTTGCCCGAACCGCTCGGGCCCGTGATACTGATTATCTTGTCCGGCTCGACAGTCATATTGAAGCCGTCAAGAATTTTTTCATCGCCGTAAGCAAATCCGACATTTTCGTTTTCCATGCCGTCGAAAGCAACTGTTTTTCCGTCTATGTTTTCTTCAACCACCGGGTTCTCATCGAGTATGCCGAGAACTCTTTCGCCCGCCGCGAGAGTGTGGGTAAGATTGCCAGCAAGTCCCGAGAGCGCGGCGACGGGGCCGAACGAGCTCATCATCGAAACGGTAGAAACTATCATTCCGTCGAAACCGATAACGCCTTTTTGATAGAGGGCGATACCCGTGAGCAGCATTGCAACGGAGAAGAAGATTATTGCGATATCCGTAACGGCGCCCGTGTGTCCCTCTATCTTCTTGAGTCTGTCCTGAAGCGAGTTCAACTCGTCGGTCTTTTTATCCATCTCTTCGAGACGCTTGTCGGTGCTGTTATATCTTATCGACTCAAGCAGTCCGCGCATACTGTCGAGCACGAAGCCCGAGAGCGCGCCGGAGCCGTCTCTGTAGGTCATGCCTGCATTCTTGTTAAGCCTCGAGGACACCAACGGAATCACCGCGCCGACCGTTATATAGGCGGCGAGCGCAACGAGCGAGAGCCAAATGCTGTAGCGCCCGATAAAAATAAGCATAATAAGGCAGGTCAGTATCGCAATGCAGGTCGGCGATATCGTGTGCGCATAGAACACTTCAAGCAGTTCGATGTCGCTCGTTATGACCGAGACAAGGTTGCCTTTGTCTTTACCCTCGAGCTTCGCGGGGGAGAGTCGGCGCATAGCCTTAAAGACCTTATCGCGGATAAGCGCCAGCAGCTTGAATGCTATATAATGGTTGCACGCCTGCTCGCCGTAATGCAGAAATCCCCTCAAAACGGCAAAGATTATAATGCAGACGCAGCCGGTTTTTATCGCTGTTCCGCCGCTTATCTTCGCAGCAGTGAGCAGAGTCAGCGAACCTGCGACGGTTATCTGAATGGCGCACAGAAATCCGAGCACACCGAGCAAAACCGCAAGGCACATAAAGCCGGAAAGCGGCTTGACGAGGACTATGAGTCTGCTCATTATACGCAGACCGCTCTGTTTTCTTTTCATACCGCTGCCGCCTCCTTTGAATATTTTTCAAGCTGAGCCTGAGTCGAATACATTGTATAATACTTGCCCTTTTCTTGCATAAGGCGCGAATGTGTGCCGCTCTCCGCGATGCATCCGCCGTCAAGCAGTAGAATCATATCGGAGGTGACGACATTTTCGAGCCTGTGGGAGATAAGCAGAACCGTCTTTGTTTTTGACATCTCGCGGATAACTTCCATGATGTCATTTTCGCTCTCGACATCGATGTTCGAAGTGACCTCATCGAAGATATACACAGGTGTGTCATGCAAAAGCGCGCGGGCTATCGCGAGGCGCTGACGCTGACCGCCGGAGAAGTTGCTTCCCTGCTGAGAGAGAGCCGTATCAAGCCCATCCTGCGAGGAGAGGAACTCCCAGAGATTCACTTTTTCGAGCGCGTCTATGAGTTCGTCGTCGGAAGCATTCGGGCAAGCCATGAGCAGGTTGTCCCTAACCGTCCCGGCGAAGATATAGCTGTTGAAATTGACGGCGGTTATGTTATCCATGAGCGCTTTTTCGTCGATGTCTCTTATCTCAACGCCGTCTATCTTTATGCTCCCTTTGTAGCCTTTTGTTGTGCCGCAGATAAGAGAAGCTATTGTGCTCTTTCCGCAGCCGGACTCGCCGACGACGGACACCAGGCTGTTCCTCGGAATGTCCGCCGAGATGCCGTTGAGCACCGACTTTTCCCCGTCATAGGAGAAGGTCACGTTTTCGAGCCTTATATCGCTGTCAAAGCATGCGGGAATCTGCGTTCCGCGCTCGTCCTCGGGAGTATCGAGAATCTTGAAAAGCTTGTCGCTCGCCGCCATACCGTTCATCGCAACATGGAAGAAAGAGCCGAGCAGGCGCAGGGGCAGGAAGAAATCCGCGGCAAGCATAATGATAAGAAACGCCTGCGGCAGTGTTATCGTTCCGTTTGCCGCCTGAAATACCGCGATAACAACGCCGACGGCGCTGCCCGCATATGCGACGATATCCATGACGCTGACGGAGTTCAATTGCATGGTAAGCACCTTCATGGTGATACGCCTGAACTCCTCCGCCTTTTCGTTCATCTCAACGTTCTTTCTCTCATCGGCCTGATATACCTTGAGGGTCGTGAGTCCCTGAATATTCTCAAGGAACGTGTCGCCGAGATTGACATATACTCCCCAGTATTTGCTCAGCAGCCGTTTTGCTATCTTCTGCACCGCGACTATCGAAAGCGGAATCAACGGCACGCAGACGAGAAGCACGAGCGAGGCTTTCCAGTTGACAAAAGAGAGCACCGCAAAAAGCGTTATCGGCGCAAGCATGGCAAAGAAGAACTGCGGCAGATATTTTCCGAAATAAAGCTCAAGCTGATCGACACCCTCGACAAAAACCTGGAGCACCTCGGAGGTTGAAACCTTCTCATGATACGACGCACCCATGCGGGTAAGCTTTTTGTACATCTTCCCGCGCAGGACTTTTTTCACCTGAACCGACGCCAAAAAAGATGTCTTTGAGCTGCACACTCCGCAGACATAGCGCACTGTCATAACTGCGGAGATGCCTATAATATAAGGCAGAAGCACGCTAACCGTCATGGTCGCGCCGCCCAAAATAAGCTCAAGAATATGTGAGAAAATAAACATCATCACGATATTCGCGCAAAGCCTTATCCACTGTGCGAGCACCGTAAGGGCAATGTACTTCTTCGAGGAAGGTACCTGCCCTATGAGTCTTGTTTTTATCATCCGATCACTCCCCAATGATTTTAAACTGTTTATTGAGATAGCCGTCAGCGAGACTTCCGTCCCCCTGCTCGGCTATTTTTCCGCTGTCCATTATGAGCACCCTGTCGGCCATGGCGGCGGCGCATCTGCGGTCGTGCGTAACGGTGACGACCGTGCAGCCGTTTTCGCGGTTCAACTTATTGACAGCCGAGACTATTCGCTCAAGATTATTATAATCCTGTCCAACAGTAGGCTCGTCGAGGAACAGCACTTCCGGCTCGCCCGCGCATATCGCAGCGAGACCCGCGCGGCGTTTCTGTCCCTCCGAAAGGGACTGCGGATGCCTATTTTCAAGCCCCGAGAGGCCGAACGCCTCGATCATCTCCCTTGCTTTCTGCTCCGATGATGCCCTGAAAGAGGCCTCGGCGAGCAGTGTCGGCATGAAGAGCTGATATGTTGGATTCTGATAGACAAAGCCGACCTTTTTGAACCACGCGGCGTTGGGCTTTCTTCGCCCCGGCTTTTGAACTATATTTTGTTCGAGCGTGCCTGATGTGAGCTTGTTGAGCCTTGCGAGAGTCCGCATGAGCGTAGTCTTGCCGCAGCCATTCGCACCGAGCAGAACAAGGCGTTCACCTTTATACACATCGATATCGAGCGAATCAAGGATATTTCTGCCGCCTGCGCTAAACACCAAACCACGCCCGCTTATAACGGGCGAGCCGACTGTATGCGGTCTGTTCTCCGGCTCTATAACCCGTTCGCAGCGGAGGACGGCATCCTTGTCGGCGCTCATTGTGACATTTTTATCTTTTATCCACATAACCTTGTTGACATAGGGTCTGACAACATCGAGCCTGTGCTCAACGAGCAGCACGGCATATCCGCTTTTGGCAAGTGAGCGAAGCGCGCCGAGCAGGACATGCGCGCCCTCAACGTCAAGGTTTGCCAGCGGCTCATCAAGAATTATGATTTTCTGCTTCATTGCGAGCGTCGAAGCGGTAATCAGTCTCTGCTTCTGCCCGCCGGACATAGTCCGCGTCTTTGCGTCGGGCGATATTTTCATCATATTTGTGCTCGCCTCTATACGCCGATCTATTGTCTCGACCGGAATATCGAGGTTTTCGCACCCGAAAGCTATTTCGTCGCGGACGATATCATAGACTATCTGCTCATCGGCATTCTGGAGCACCGTGCCTATGAGCTTCGCGCGCTCGCTGACTCTGACGGCAGTAACATCCTCGGAATTTACATAAATTTTTCCCTCAAGCTTTCCCGGCGTTATAAACGGAATCATGCCGTTGATTATTGAGAGCAGAGTGCTCTTGCCCTCGCCTGATACGCCGGAGAGAAGCACAAAGTCCCCGTATTCGAGAGTAAAATTGACATTGTCAAATATTTTCTCTGAGCCGTTATAGGAAAAGCTGATATTTTCAAGCCTCAACGCATCCACGCCGCCACCCCCAGACCCGCGCAGGAAATAATCACTGCGACGAGAAATATTATGTCGCGCGCACGAAGCTCGACCTTACCGTAGACGGTTGCGGGAGAATTATCGAGCGCGAACGCCCTTGTCTCAAGCGAAAGAGAAAGCGTATCGGAAATGCCGATAATGCGCATGACAAGCGGAATGAAAAAAGCTCTGTAGAGGCAGTCAGGGCGATACCATTTGACATTCGCGCCGCGCACCCTCATCGCCTCCCATATGCGCCTTATCTCGGTGACAAGTATCGGGATGAAGCGGAGGGTGACCAGCATTCCGAGCGTTATTATCCGCGGACAATGCAGCTGATTCATGCAGCGCGTGAGATCCGCGGGCGGTATTGTTATCATCGGCACGGCGCATATCCCGAGCAGGAGTGCACGCACGACGGTCTGCCAAAAGGCGTCGAAATTGCGATTAGTTATAAAAGCCAATCCACCTATCACGAGCCCGAATGCGAGCATTGCGGCGCTCATTTTCCATGCGCCGCGAAACAGTCCGAAGCAGCAATAGAGCACGAACAACACGTCGGCAAAAGCAAACGCCCAAAGGCTCTTTGAAAACAACATTCCGCACACGAGCATGCACAGCGACGAGACGAAAGCTATGAGCGGATAGAGCGGTTTTCTTACACTGAACGCATCAAGCATTTCCGTCTTCTCCGTTGGGCTTGAGCTTGCCCGCCTTTTGCAGTTCGGCGGCTATTTTCATGCCGATTGCCGCACCTACGAAGCCGAGCGCCACAGTACCGAGCGAGGTGAATATTGAAGCTGTCGGGCGCGCGAGCAGCTGCTCATAGCTCTGTCCGTTGAGCCAAATGCTGAAAAGCACCGAAATCGGCAGAGAAAGCGGCATATATATTCCCGCCGTGAAAAGCACGGAGCCTTTATTTTTATAGCCTCTGAAGAACAGTAGCATCAACAGCTCCGCTATAACGGCCGCCACGAAGTTGTTGAAGAACATAACGGTTGAAAAGAACGCGAGCGGAGCGCCGGAAAACAGACCGATTACAGTCAGCGCACCCGGTTTTCTGACTTTCATCAGACCGACAGCGCAGAAGAGCGCATATATCGGAGCCGCCGCCATATTGCGAAGCCCGAATAAAGTCGTGTGCATAACAAGCGGCATGGTTATTCCGCCGCAGAGCGTCATCGCCGCCGAAAGAATTGCAAGGAAAACGAAATCCTTGACCTGAAATTTTTTGAAGCATCTGTTCATTTCGGTTACTCCTTTATTGCTTTTCTCTTTATCACCGTTGTAACTATGAGCACAACTATAACGACCGCCGCAAAGACAGATCCGATTATCGCCGCAGTCTTTTTGCTTCCGCTGTTATTTGAAGTCGTCTCGGAAACAGATTCGGCAACAGATTCAGAGACAGTTGAAGCCTCATTTTCCGAGATGCTCCCCCCTGTTACCGTTTCGCCGGCAGAATCGGTTTCGGCAGGTGCAGAAGTCGTTGTATCAACCGAAGCTTCGCCTTTTGCGCTTTCAGTCGGCTTCGCGGGAGTCACCGCATTCGGAGCAGTAACAGCGGCGGAGCCGATATCCGCAACTTTTTTAGCGCTTGCATAGTTGATATGTATTCTCGCGGAGGGCGACATCGGCATAACGGGTGCGGCGAACTTCACGCCGACGAACTCGCCGTTTCCGACTATCGGAAACTCAAACGCGGACTGATACTCAGTGCCCGCTATCTTAACGCCCCCTGCGGGCTTGACTTCGACCGTCTCACCCTCGACTCCGCCGTTCTTGTAGTACCATAACCGCATCCCCGAGACACTTTCGGGCGTTGCTATAGTCAGAGTTTTCCCGCCGTTTTTAACTGTCAGCAGTGCGGTGTGCACAAGATATTTGTCGCCCATGGAGGTCTTGTCCTTCTGAGCGTGATACATTTTAACACTGACCTCATATACGCCGTCCCGAGTCGGAGCCGAAGATGCAAAAGCCGGCAGAGCCGCGCATATAATTACCGCAAGCATCAAAACAACTACGGCAACAGCCGATATTTTTCTGTTCATGTTTCTCCTCCATTCAATTAGCCTTTGCTAACTGCAACACAAAAAGCAAACGCCGTTTCGGCGTCACAGTACTTTTTCTCGATTAGCATTAGCTAACTATAAATCTTAAAGTCAACCGGTTAGCCATTGCTATCCGGTTCGATAATATTCTACCAATCATTCGGCTTTATGTCAATATCATCGGCAAAATTCCGTATATCTGCCCTTTTTCGCGCTGAGTCAAACGCAAAAATTATGTAAAGTGGAGATTAATTGGGTCTGCTGTTAGTGCAGCAGACTCGGTATTTGAGTCGGTAGGTAAAGTAAAACAGAGCAGAAAGATTCTAGTCTTACTGCTCTGTTAGTTAAACATGATAACTATTTCAATCTATGAAGTGTTTATGCCGTAAGAAAACACCTTTCAAATGTGTATTCAAGCAGTAATAAAAACGCATTTAATAATTATATAATAAACTTTTAATTGTCATGCTTTTTATACTATTCTTGTATTGTCTGTTGCAATTCTGGAGTCATGACCTTTTTATACTGCGAAGCCATTTCACAAAACCGAGTTTTTAACTCATCTATTATTTCCTTTCTCCTTGCAAGGGATTTAAATATAATAGGCTTTTGTCCAATAATCATGTATTTTCTTTTTATATCTCCCACCCTGTTATCTTTAAGGATATGTCCGCACTGTGGGCAATACGCCAACATATTACTCATTAATATCAGTCTCCTTCTTATTATATATTGGGTAAATCCCCTGCTTGATATATGATTAACGATATTCACTACCAGTGGAGCTGGTAACAAAATTGGCGATTTGTCCATATTTGGCACATCATTCAGCGAGATAAAAAAGACTTACGACTCTTTCTCTAACCTAAACCGTTCGACTGCGCTTAGGGTCGGCGAAGATTTCGCGTCCGGTTTCAAAGTCGCAAAGGCTAAAGTAAAAGACTTCGGCGATGCCACTGTAAAGACAATGAAACAGGTTCGTGAGTCGTCGAAAAAAACAGTGAATCGGCGTTAGCGGCAATTCTTGATTCTATAGATTAAGATTCCGACTCAAGTAAAAGAAACAAAGATTTTATTGCCCAATGGGGTGAGGCTGACTCGGATAGGCACATCCAACTCTTAGAAACCGCCGACAAGTCCATGAAAGACTATCTTAAAACGGTTGATGAGAGTGGACCCACATGGGATGGTTTCGTAAAATATCAGAAGAACGCCGCCGCCCAAATAGAGGCTACGGGTATTAAATCAAAACTCGCCGCTGTCGGTCTTAATATTTTCAAGGCTGCTACGGGTATGCTTGTTGCCGCTATCGCTCAATTTGCTATCCAGAAGCTGATTGAAGGGTTTGATTATCTTGTCCATATCAAGGAAAAGCTCGCACAGAAATCAAAGGATGCCCGAGAACAATATAAGAGTACAAATTAAGATCAATATCAAAAGTATTAAAGTTTCAGAAAATCAACTTTTATTCGCCAAAGTAATCATATCGCAATCAAAAGTAATACCAATATATAAAAATAGAGAAAGATATTCACATTGAAGAACTAAAAAGCGTTAGACAAAATGTTAGACACACTGAAATTTCAAACTGTTTTAAAAAATGAAAAAGCCCTGAACCCGTTGAGGCTCAAGGCTTTTGAGATGGCTCCCCCTGTTGGACTCGAACCAACGACCCTTTCGGTCAGAAACATAGTCGCCTTGCTCGCTTGGAGCGCTTCGCAATGCTCGTTGTTTCTTCCTGCTCAGAGCACCGCTTCATCTG